>Ga0182021_10000449_pt1 | contig 43429 bp, 27 predicted proteins | sample 612E3MmetaG_FD_120493 | JGI IMG/M metagenome (GOLD analysis project Ga0182021, IMG submission 120493) | Permafrost microbial communities from Stordalen Mire, Sweden - 612E3M metaG (Illumina Assembly) | ecosystem: Environmental > Terrestrial > Soil > Wetlands > Permafrost | place: Sweden... | reverse complement strand
CAACGACCGGAAAGTCTTTGGCGGCATTCAGGACGGCAGAACCTGCAAAACGCGGCAGTATTTGTGTCTTCTCAATCATACTTGATATGTATGATAATCATACATTATAAGAATAGCAAGGGGTAATATCAGAATAGCCCCTGTACAGGAAGATTCCCGTCTTTCCCGCAAAGTGAAGCGAGTGGGTATTGCAGAGAATCATGAGGCTGTAATCAACCTTGGATCACCATCTGGGGTCAGGGCACCTACGACCAGCCCAGGGGGTGTCCTGGTAGATTGTCTGACCCCTCTTCACCTCACACGATGATCACGACCTTCCGCCCCCCCCCGTTTCACCTCCACGCCGTCGCGCGATCGAGGGCATACTGATGCATCGTGATCGGGTGCCGCCCGAGGATGGACTCAACATCCGGCGAAACTGGCGCGCAGAGGCCAGCCCGGACCTTCCGGTAGAATTCTCTCCATCTCTCGATCCGGTCTGAAGGGACGCCAGCTTCAACCAACCGTGCGCATGCTGCTTCTTCGGTGAGAGGGATGTAGGGGATGGCCCTTCCGCATGCGTGGCTGAGGGCGGCCATGGCTTGGGTGTGGTCGAGCGACTCACCGCCGGTCAACGTATATGCCCTGCATTCATGAGCTGGGTCCGTGAGCGCAGCAAACGCGACCGCCGCTACGTCACGTACATCGATGAACGAGACCTTTCCGTCGCCCGCAGGCAGGTGAAGTGCACCCGTAGTCCGAATGTCGGCAAACATGGGCCCGGAATCAAAGTTCTGCATGAACCAGTTGGGGCGCAGGTGGGTAAAGAGTATTCCGGAAGCTTCAATGTATCGTTCGAGGATCCTTAGCGAGAAGGCTTCATCAAGTTCCACCCCCATAGCCGTCAGATTCACCACATGCCGGACATCCTGTTTCCTGGCCTCATCGACAAATGGAATCCCGGCTTGGTCCGAATGGCTGTCGGCCGGACGGGCTATGAGAAACACCTTTTCGATGCCGCGAAGTGCCGGGCCGAATGTCTCCGGCCGGTCAAAATCGAAGAGGACTGTCTCCACGACACGACCCCACCGTGACGTCGCCGCTTCCGGTCTTCGCGTTGCTGCTCGAACCGGTAACGTCCGTTCCAGGAGCAATCGAACGACCTCGGTCCCGGTCCTACCGGTCGCCCCGATTACAAGAATTGTCGCATCCATGTGTGCCATCCCTGCATCGTGAAAGAGTTTACGTCCATGGTTCGGTCATGGCCGCCTTTATACTCCCTGGATATCCCAATGCCTTCTCCCAGGAGCGGAGGCATTTCTTCCTCGGCTCACGAAATCCCTTCGCCTGCGGAAGGGCACGAAAGGAATGCATCTATGAATACACAGCCGATGAGTCGGCGTCTCAACTCCATGGCAGCCGTAGAAGATAGGCAGGATTTTCCAGACAACACAGATCGTTGACCAGGTCTATCCGGGTGATTGAGTGTACCTAGCCTCCGGGTATCCGTGAGTCCCTAATAGCAGGTATGTGAAGCCAAGGAGATCCAGTGCCTGAGGATCAGAGCTTTGATATAGGCAAATTGACATTCCCTGTGGGTCAAGCTATATTGCCACCACTCAAGTCCGCTCCATGGCCACCCAGCCATCGAGCCTCAGTTCTGGGCGCCGCTCCACTCCTCCTGATCTCTTTGGTAGAAATGCGCTTTGATCCGCAAGCTCCCCACCGATCTTGCCAAAGACAGAGTCTAACATTGCAGGTGTGAGAAATGGTACACGGCGTGCGTCTTCTGGTTGTGAGCATCCTGTTGGTTGTGGGCTGCGGGCAGAACGCACGGAGGAACACCTTCGAGGTCACATACATTGCCAATGAAGGATTCCTGATCACGATGGGCGACACGAAGGTACTGGTTGATGCTCTCCCAAGTTCACCGTATTATGCAAATCCATCGGCCAATATTGTTGCCAAGCTGATGAATGATCATCCTTGAATGAAGGAGACTCAGAGGGAAAGGGGGGGTGTCCCTGAGGGACGCGGCGACATCATAAGGCACTTAGCCGCCGACTGCAAGGTAGGCGTGCAAACCAGGTCGATTGAATCTACCCGACAGGAGACATACGGCATGAAAAATGTCCTTTTCTCTCTCATCTTCTTCGGGGCAATCGCTTCTGCCCAGAATCCCGGTGAGCACTGGATGAGATTCAAGACTCCGGAACAGGCTGGTTGGTCATCAGAGCAGCTGGATAGAGTCTGTAGGAACTCGAATGCGAATTCTATTGTGCTTCTCCACAAGGGGAAGATGGTGTACACCTACGGCGACTATTGCAGACGCATCAAATGTCATTCGATGCGGAAGACCTTTCTCAGTGCATTGTACGGCCTCTATATTCACAGAGGGTTGATCGATACTGCGGCGACAATCGGAAGTCTGGGAATTACCGATATGACCCCGCTCACCACAAGCGAAAAGGAGGCTCGCGTCAGTGATCTTCTGACGGCTCGTTCGGGGATCTATTTGCCATCGGGACAGGAGACTGTTGATATGGCGAAGTCTCGTCCGCCACGCGGCAGCCACCCGCACGGAACGTTCTGGTACTATAATAATTGGGATTTCAACGCTCTTGGAACAATCTTCCGAAAACAGACCCATGATGATATCTTCGAAGCATTCAAAAAGGGTATTGCAGATCCGTTGCACATGGAAGATTTCCGCCTTATGGACGGCGTGTATGATGTTGACTCCCTCCATGCTTCCCATCCCGGCTATGTATTCAAGATGTCGGCACGGGATGGGGCGAGATTTGGAGAGCTTTTCCTGCAAAACGGCCGATGGGATGCAGAACAGGTTATCCCGCAAGAATGGATTGAACAATCAACCGCGACGCATACCGCCACAACGACGCCCGGTTTATCGTACGGGTATCTTTGGTGGATTGCAGAGGACTTCCAGGGATTGAAGATGTACTATGCCTCGGGGGTCAATGGACAGCGAATCTGCGTGATTCCCTCCAGTGAGATAGTTGTCGTTGTCAATGTTGATACCTATCGCGGCAAGTATATACGAGATGTGGATTCTCTCATAGCCCGTGTGGCTGTTGTTTCTCGAACGGAAAAGACGATCTCGAATCCTGAATTTGTTCCGCTGGAAGAACACACTGCAGTGGCTACGATCGAACTGAGCCCGGAGGAGCAGCATCGCTATGTGGGCAGATATAGTGTCGGAGACACAACGTTAACCATTTCAGAAACATCAGACGGGCTCATCGTGGAGGGGCTCCATTACTCTTACAAATTCAGTCTGCTGCCGACCGGAAATCATAGATTCTACATCGAAGACATAGACCTGGAACTGACGCTTGGCATAGATGGGAGCGGAATGCCGGCAAATCCGAGAATTCAGAGACGCCCAGGAGGGTAGAGGAATCGGATTGCCTGAACTGTGCACTCGAATCCCGCCTCGTTGGACTTACCTCATCCGCGATGAAAGAAAACACTCCAAGCAAGACTAGGCAGTACATGGCGTTCTTCAGAGCGCTTCCCTCCTGGGACTTCCGCACGAAAAATTCTACCCAAACCACCTGACCCTGGGTCGGCTATTTTCCGGGGAAAACCGAACACCATTCAAACGGAAGTTTGGCGTAACGCTCTGAGACAATAGTAAAGAAGTGAGAAGTACACTTGAATGTCAGAAGGACGGTCGAGTTCCAGCTGAATGAGGAAGCGACTCCGCATTGCAGCATCCCCGGAGTGAGACTTCCTGCTTACATGGCAGGAAGTCTCGATCCACGAAGCACAAAGGCCTGACGGTCCAGTCTGAGGTCTAGCGAGTTGGGATGCGCGTCCGCAAAACCTCTTGTTCGCTCTCAGCCTGTCCTGCTTCGGGGGTACCCAAGTTTGCTTCGAGACGCTGCCGTGTATGAACGGATAACTCATGGTGTGTCAAAGGTGTAAAACCCCTGGAACAGCCAGCCGATAATTTCCCGCCAAGTCAAGCCAACTCCAGGCGTCTTCATGAGCGACGTCGAGCCGTTGCGCCCGTAACGCGTCCCATCGGTGTTGCATAGAAGCAGGTGAATAGGGTCAGTGGACCGTAGGCGGGGGGTTGAGATCTCTGTGCCGGCGGGGTTTCCGGTTTCGACTTGCCCTCCACGGCGTCAATGGAGCGGTCCCAATGGGTCCCCTCCCAATGGCTGATGATTCCGTTGTCACCGCAAACTGGACATCGCCAGGCAATTTCCTGAGTATCTTCAAGAAGCCATGCTTCGATCTCCCCAAGACGAGGGGTGCGGCCGTGACTCCGGCGGCACGGCACATTCGTCCGTTCGGGTCCCTCAACCAGCCGACCTGTCACCCAACCCACAATCATTGATCCCCGGTCCAGATTTATGTAATTTGCCGCCATCTGAACAGGCTGCAGTCGTGCTCAGCAATCCATGGTCGCACAGCGAGAAACCTCACATGATGAGTACCCGATGGTCTCGTTTTCACTTGCGGGCAATACCTCCGTTCCTGATGGTGATTCTCCAGGCGGCCTCCCTGTGCGCCCAGAACGTCCGGCCGATTCGGGATTCCGTCGGATTCTGTTGGAATGCGAATGAGATGACGGCCTTGGTGAAGTATCTCGAGGCGCACGCTGAACAGGCTCCTCCCTCTCCGGGAAATCTCGTCGCTGCAATCTCCGTGCACGATGACTATCTATATGCCGGCAAAGTGTACTATCCCCTCTATAGGATCATACATGCCAAAGAAGTGGTGATCTTCGGTGTGACACATGGCAGCGTCACCAAAGAACTTGGACCGTTGTCCAACGTTGTGATCCTCGACGACTATGATTTGGGTTATCCTGACGTTCTCGCAAACGTTTTCACAATAACCAAGGAGGCGCATGAAACAAGTGCGATTGGTGCTGCTGCTGGGACTCGCATTTCTGTTCCTCAATGCAGTGTACGCGCGGGGACAAATGAGGATGCCCGCAGGAGTGCAGGGTTCGTTTCTCAAGCTTCAAACAGGCGCGATGGCGGCGGCGCCTGTCTCCGAAAGCCAACTGGCCGATGTGATACTGACCAACGTTCACCTGCGGGCGCGCTTTGTGGATAATTCGATCCGCATCAATGCGGTGGGCGACGACAGTCTGCCGGGCTATAGTGGCCTGGCTTCGCTGGTTTACATCGAACAGGGAAGGAACCTGTTTGCGCCGGCAGGATTGAACTACGAGACTTGCAGCACCGTGCCCAAGATGGGGCAGCGGGCCGATTTATGGAATGCGCCCCGCGTTGGTCCGATGGCGCTCGAGCAACTAGATGCTCACACGGTGCGGCTCACGCAGCGAGGGGCCGAGGCCGCGGGGCTGAACGTGGAAATCGTTTATCACCTCGGCGAGACGCAGGTTGACCAGACAATCACCACATGGCCCGACACGGATATCGAGTCCTCCCACACGTTCTGGGCTTCGTATATGCTTTTTGTGCAGAACACCTCGCTGTACCTGCGCGCGGCTCTGAAGGACAATCCGCAGACCAGTTGGCTCGAGTTGACCAGTGCCGGCCACAGTGGCAGCGGCAGCGGGACGTATTTTCGGCCGTTCGATCCCGCGGGCAAGGCTTGGTACGAGTTTCTGACAGATAATCCCGTGCGCCGGCAGGCCCTGTTCGAGACGCCGGCATCACGGGCGGCAACAGAACAGGCTGGATTCAAGTTGGGTCAACTGACCTCCTTCGATAATTTCTTCTTCGGGTTTGTTGACGACTACGTGGCGCTCTGGATTTTTCGGCAGCCCGAGAACGGGCGTTTCAATCCGTGGATCTCCGCCAGCGGGGCGCAGGCGATCCGTCGGCCGGCGTGGGACTTCGGTATTTCGTCCGGCCCCCAGAAAGCGGGCGAGCGACGCAGCTTCGCCATTCGTCTTGTCTATAAGCCGTTTGCCAATGTGGAAGACGTGCTAAAGGAAGTGGAGCGTTTCCAGACTCCGGGAGCCCATTAACGGCGGCTGACCAGTCAGCACAGTCTTAAGAGAGAACCAACAACCGCCAGCGTACTGATCAACAGAAGCGTGGACCGGGATTTCATAACGCCTCCGGAGGAGTGAAACCACGTGGCTGGATCTTGATCCTGTTATGCGCAACCGAACACAGCGCGCAGGACGGCAATACAATGGTGCCCCTCCCTCAGGAACTCTTGAGAGGGGGGCTCTGCCCACAGCCCTGTCATCACAAGTGCTGCCGACAATTAGTCCGGAGCATGCAGATTGTCAAAAGCAAAAGCCGTTTCGTATCGACTCTGCTGCCTGGCGCCCGTTGCCTGCTAAGGAGGGCATCTGAGCTACCCCGTGAATGAGAGCTCTTGTTAACCAGCAGCGGTTCTAAGCGATGCGCTTGGCCGGAATCGTAACCAGGACCAGCCATGAATCCTGGGCTCACAACAGGAGGGGGTATTCGCTCGCAAGAGTTGATGTCTATAAGTCCGTTCTTGAGCACAACCACGTCCTTTGTTGCTTGGAAGTCCAAGCCCGCGTTTCGCTCAACGCCAGCGGAATAGAGTATCTCTTAAACCCGTTTCGGTGCCAACCTTCGAATTAGCAGATTTTTCGCTTGCTTTTCATGATTTCTCGCATATTATTACGTCCACTGTGAGAGTTCTTCCGCTGCCCCCTCTCCTCCAGCTGATCACCAACACACTGATGTCATTTTGCCCGTCCCGATTGGGGACGCTCACAATACCTGCCTGACTCTCCTGGGGCAGGGAATGCCCAGCCGGGGCGGTCCATCCTTCAGGCAGAGGCCGCGATGGACGGATCTCAATAAGCCTGCATCGCCGCGCCTACTTGCCACACGCGCTCTGTTCTTCGTTCAAGTTAGTGGGGGGGAGTTGTGAAAACTTGCCGAGTTCTCTTCTTCGACTTTGAGGGGGCGGGCTTCGTGGATGGCCGGCCCGCCAAGCTGCTCGCTCCCTTCATGAGCTGCCGGCCGCAGGTCTTCTACTCTCCCGCGTTCCTGATAGGGAACGAACAGCGCCTCGAAACGCTGAGCAGAATAGCAGGTAAGGTCGACCCTTCGGTCATAGTGGCCGAAGCCGCCCATACAAAGACCTTCGATACGTTCGCTTTCGTGAACGTTCTCCTGCGAGCGCACTCGCATGTGCAGGCGCTCCTGATCGCAGAAGAGGCATACGCCATGATCCTCCGTTTTCTCAACGGCGAGATCCATGACACACGGATTGTCGCAATGAACAACATGGAAAGCCTGGATATCGACTGCATGCCGGCGCAACACGCCGACGACCCGCAGATGCAGACACTCAGAGAGCAGATCGGGCTCGCCGGACTGGTAGGCGAGAGTGAACGATTCATGACGGAGGTCAGAAAGATCGCCCCGGTGGCGGAGGTCGATGCCACTGTCCTGCTCATGGGTGAGACGGGGACGGGAAAAGAGGGGTTCGCCCGGGCCATTCACTACCTGAGCGCCCGCCGCGGCAAGCCATTCAGTCCGGTCAATTGCGGCGCCATTCCGCATGAACTCCTGGAGAACGAGTTCTTCGGCCACGAGGCCGGCGCTTATACCGGCGCCTCGTCCCGGCAGGCTGGCTGGATAAAGGATTGCGACGGCGGCACGCTGTTCCTGGACGAGGTAGATACGCTGCCGCTTCCGGTCCAGACAAAACTCCTGAGGTTCATCCAGGAGAGGGAGTATAAACCGCTCGGTTCTCTGCACGTCAACAAGGCAGACGTACGCATCATCGCGGCGAGCAACACCGATCTGGAGCTTGCGGTCAGAGAAGGAAGATTCCGGCAGGACCTGTTCTACCGGCTGAACATTATCCCGATCACGCTCCCCCCGCTGCGCGAGCGTGCTGAGGACATTCCCCTTCTCGCACGCCATTTCCTGGCAAAATACGCCCGCCACTTCCACAAACAAATCCGCGATTTCACTCCCAACGCCCTCGCCGCGCTCATGGCATATCCGTGGCCGGGGAATGTCCGGCAGCTCGAGAACACCATCGAGCGGATTGTGGTCTTCGCCAAGGGGGAAGCCGGTACCGAGAACGATGTGCTCCTGGGGGGCATTCGAGACAAGGCGCCCGAGTCTCTCCGCTCCGCAAAATCCAAGGCGGTTGAGCACTGCGAAAGGAGCTACATTCTTGGGGCCCTGATCGCCAACAACGGCAATGTCGCCCGTGCAGCCCGCGCCGCAAAGAAGCACCCCCGCGCATTCCGGCAGCTGATTCACAAGTACGCCATTGATCTGGAGAAGTTCCGGTCCAAATAGGCCGGCTGCCACGCTGTCCCCCGAAGGACTCATGCAGCCGCTCCAAGCGGACAAATTCGTTCTTCCACCGGGACAAAATTGTCCCCTCGAAAACCGCCGCGATTGACACCGTTATCCCCTCCCACCATCCTGTTCTGCTCGTCCCTCTTCGACGCACCGTGATAAAAATGTGCCGTATCCTGTCGAATGCCGGCACCAGTGGAGCATTCCGGACTGGCACTGCAATTGTATGTTGGGGCAGCATAAGGAGAACCACACGATGAGCCGGGCCCCCATCGCGTTCAGCCACAGGGATATCGCCCTTAGAATCCTCCGCTATCTCGACGAGCATCCCGACGCCCGCGATACAGTCAACGGCGTCATCGAATGGTGGCTTCTTGAACAGTGCATACGGGAAGAGAAGGGCAAAGTCTTGGAAACGCTGCGAGAGATGGTCGCCCAGGGGGTGCTGCTGGAGCACCGGCGAAAGAACGCCGAGGAGCAGTTCTCCATCAACAGGGAGAAGCGTGATCAGATCAGGGACCTGCTGACATGAGCGGACTGCCCCCCTCGAGGCTACCCTATGGACGGCCGCACCGCAACATCCGGAATGCCCTGCCATGATCTCGCATGCCCTGACCATCGTGAGAAACGAGCTGAACAGCCACCTTGCCGTCTACGGACAGGCGAACGGGGTGGGACTGGGAAACCTGTCGGAGGGGTTCGTGAACGGCCCCGGCGGCGTTGCGAGAGACATGCTGATCTTCTCGGTGGTGAACACTATGGAGGAAAAAACGCTGAAGAATCTGCCTCACTACGTGCGCAACGACGTAACACTCTCGGCGACGTATGAGAACCCTCCCACGTTCCTGAATTTCCTGATCCTCGTGACGGCCACCCACACCAATTATGCCGACGCACTGCTTGTGCTTTCCAGGGCCATCCGTTTCTTCCAGTTCAGAAACGTCTTTACGCAGGACAACGTGGCTCCAGCCTCGATCACGACGAATGCACCTCCCAACACGCTGGACCGGCTGCAGGGCTTCAAGCTGATCTTCGACCTCTATTCCGCCTCGATCGAGGAAGTGAACAACCTCTGGGGGACGCTCGGCGGCAGACAGTATCCTTTTGTCCTGTATACGCTGCGGATGCTCGACCTGCAGTTCAGCGCCGTGCAGAGCGAGAGCGGGCTCATCACGGAGGTCATCAGCGAATTCTCCCACACAGATGCCGGGGCCGGCTGACATGGCAGAACGGAGCATCAAAGCCTACAACAGGCTCTTCGAAGTGCGGCTCCTCCACCACTACTGGCTGGATGAAGGCAGCACCGTCTTCGATCTCATCGCCAGCCAGACAGAACGGGAGCACCGGCTGCTGACCTACGACGTGAGGCCATTCCTGGACATCGCGCCGACCGCAGCAACCGGAAAGACTCTCGATGGTCTCGGTTGTGTCTACCGGGCCACCGCCCTTGGCTGCGTGGCGGCGGTGTCCTCCGGCGCGATCATTCCGGGCGACACCGTGTTCGAGTTCACGATGACGGTGCGCGACGCGGCCTTTTACAACTATTCGGCGCTGACGTTGAGGCCGCAGAGGATCTACGAGCTGTACTACGCTCCCGAGAAAAAACTCTACCGCTACAAAGAGAACGTGCCTGTCCTCACCAACCTGGACGGGGCGATCAGAGGGACCGGCCCCGGAAAGACCCTCTTTCTGTCGACTGAAATCCCCGCTGCGCTGGCGGCCGATGACCTGGTGGAATCATTCGTCCGCTCGGGCGGAGCCCTCCTGCAACTGACCGGCGACCAGCCCGGGGGGGTCACTCAGCAGCTTGGCGCCCAGGCCGCCGATCTGCCCGTCTTCGTCCACCAGGGAGATGTGCCGCCGACCGCTCCTCCCGCCGGGCTTACGGGTGCCCCGGCACGCGGATTGGAGCTTTCGCCCGACGTGCCCGACACTCTCTACGCCCTGATCCGGCTTTCGGCTGTGCGGGGTAATGACGACGACTTCAGCCTCATCGATGGCGCGGGGCATGCGAAAACACCCCATCCCGTCTTTCACGTCCGCTTCAAGAACCGGTCGGCATTCTGGAGGTACTTTGACAAGAGCACCCTCGCTCCGATCTCCACGGAGCCCGATCCGCTTCCGCTCACCCGGTTCGGCAATGCGGGGACAAAACAAAAACCCTCCGAAGGGTTGGTAAAGGCGATACGCACCGGCCCGGCCATCAGCCGTCTGGTTGCGGACATTTTCGAATGATCATTGTCATGTCACACACCTTCAAAAAGGGCGCACACCATGCCAACACTGTATAAAACCCCGGGAGTGTACATCGAGGAGATTGCCAAGTTCCCCCCCTCCATCGCGCCCGTGGAAACCGCCATTCCGGCTTTCATCGGATATACGGAGAAAGCCGAGGACTTGACCGCCGGCGACCTGACACTGAAGCCGACCCGGATCGCCTCCCTGGTCGAATATGAGAAGTATTTCGGGGGAGCGCAGCCCGAGCAGCGGATCAAGGTGACCATCACGGAAACCGAGGTGAACGGGACCGTCACCGAATCGAAGGCTGTCGCCGCGGTCGCCGTTGCGGACCGCTCGAAGCACATCATGTTCTATTCCCTGCAGCTGTTCTTTGCCAACGGGGGCGGGCCGTGCTACGTGGTGTCGGCGGGTCCGTACAAGGCCGGCTTCGGCGATCCGCTTGTCGAGACCGAGCTCCACGCTGGCCTGGACGCTCTGGCGAAGGCGGATGAACCGACGCTGATCATCTTCCCCGAGGCACAGTCGCTGTCGATCGCGGATTTCAAGACCTTGCACGACGCCGCCCTGGCGCAATGCGAGGAGTTGAAGGACCGCTTCGTCATCATGGACGTGCACGGGGACGGCATATCCCTGTCGGACCCGGCCGCCGACCTGCTCACGGCCGTCGGCAACTTCAGGACGAACGGCATCGGCACAAACAACCTGAAGTACGGTGCCTCGTACGGTCCCAATATTGAGACCACCATGGACTTCGCGTTCGACGAGACCGCCGCCGACGTGACTTTTGTTACCAACGGCGCGCCCGCGGCCGCCGTGAAGCTCAACACCCTGCAGGCGACGAAGAGCAGCTCGTACGAGCAGTCGAAGGCAGCTGTGAGGGACATGCCGTGCACCATGCCCCCGGCTCCGGCGATGGCGGGGATCTACGCCTCGGTAGACAACCAGCGGGGGGTCTGGAAGGCGCCCGCCAACGTCAGCGTCAACGCAGTCATCCAGCCGGCCATCCGGTTCTCCAACGTGGAACAGGACCAGATGAACGTGGACGCCACTGCGGGGAAGTCCGTCAACGCCATCCGGGCCTTCCTCGGCAAGGGGACCCTCGTCTGGGGAGCCCGCACACTTGCCGGGAACGACAACGAATGGCGCTACGTCAACGTACGCAGGTTCTTCATCTTCGTGGAGGAGTCAGTCACCAAGGCCACCGCACAATTCGTGTTCGAGCCGAACGACGCCAACACCTGGGTGAAGGTCCAGGCCATGATCGAGAACTTCCTGACCGTGCTCTGGCGCCAGGGGGCTCTGCAGGGGGTGAAGCCGGAGCATGCCTTCTACGTGGCGGTCGGCCTGGGCAAGACCATGACCGCGCTCGATATCCTGGAAGGACGCATGATTGTCGAGATTGGCATGGCTGCCGTGCGTCCGGCCGAGTTCATCATCCTGAGATTCTCGCACAAGATGGCCGAATCATGAACCGGCCGCGCACAGGACAGGTGGTTGTGAGAACCCTCGATCATCCTTCAAACTAGAGGAAGAAGACCATGGCACAGGAATATCCGCTTCCCCGCTTTCACTTCCAGGTGGACTGGGGGGGCGCAAAGATCAGCTTCACCGAGGTCACCGGCCTGGACATGCAGGTGGAAGTGATCGAATACCGGCATAGCGACAGCAAGGATTTTCACAAGATCAAGCTCCCGGGGATGAAGAAATTCAGCAACATCGTCTTGAAGAGGGGAAAGTTCGAGGGGGACGTCGACTTCAACCTCTGGCTTGACGAGATCGCCAATGAACGGGTGAACGGCAGGCGGGACGTGGTGATCCGGCTGCTCAACGAGAAACACACGCCTGTCGCGGCATGGTCGGCTGCACGATGCTTTCCCGTGAAGGTCACCGCGCCCGACCTGAAATCGGATGCGAACGAGATCTCGATCGAGAGCATCGAGCTCGCGCACGAAGGGCTGAAAGTCGTGAACATTTAGGCGAGCGACCATGGTTGACTACTATCCTCCGTGGGGATTCTACTACCGGGTGGAATTCAGCATCAGCAAGGAAAAGAACGATGCGAGGTTCCAGTCCGTGTCGGGCTTGTCGGTGGAATACGACTACGAGACCATCAAGGAGGGGGGCGAGAACCGCTTCGAGCACAAGCTCCCGGTTCGGACCAGGTATGGCGACATGGTGCTGAAACGGGGTATGCTGACCGATTCCGGGGTGATCACCTGGTTTCTTGCGGCCTTCCGCGACCGGCAGTTCGAGCCGGCGGATATGAACATCGTCCTGATGAACGAGGCAGGCGAGCCGCTGCGCACCTGGAAGATCGCCGGCGCCATCCCGAAGAAATGGCTCGTGAGCGACCTGAACTCCGGTGAGAATGCCGTAGTCATCGAGACACTTGAACTGACCTATCGCTATTTCACGATCCAGTGAGGGACCGCAACCCGCCGGCGCGCCGAGCCGGCGAAGAAGCCGATTATCCATGCCCATCGAGATCAAAGAACTGCACATCCGGGTATCGATCAACACGCCGCCGCGGGAGCAGCAGCCGCGAGAGCAGTCGTCCGGACCGGAGAGCGACACGGCCGGCAGCCCCCGCAACAGGGATGCCCTCGTGGCCGAATGCGTGGAGCGGGTCTTCGAGATCATTCAGAACAAGGGTGAACGCTGATGCCCAACGGCAAACTGGAGAAGCTTCTCATCCTCGCCTTCGCCGATTCGAAGAAGGCAGAGAGCGGCGGACTCAAGGAGGCAGACGACTCCTTCGAGGCGCTCATCAATCCTGAGAGCTACACGCTGGACTATAAGCTCAAGTTCTCGGATTCCGGACAGGGGCAGGGAACCAGCGGCACCCAGCTCAAGTACGAATATACCGAGCCCGAGGAAATCTCGTTCGAGTTCCTCTTCGATAACACCGGCATCATCGACGGCCAGGCACGGCCGCATATCGCCGACGACCTGAAGAAGTTCAAACAGGTTGTTTTCGAGTACAAGGGCGATGCGCACGAACCGCGGCACCTCAAGCTGGTCTGGGGCGAGAACTCGATCTTCAAGGGACGCGCGACCGAGGTCAGCGTCACGTACAAGATGTTCAACCCGGACGGATCCCCAATCCGGGCCGTGGCCAGGGTAAAGTTCAAGAGCAGCATCGAGGAGCTGAAGCGCGCCGCCAAGGAGAACAGGCAGTCGGCCGACCTGACGCACGTGCGCAAGATCGTGGCGGGTGATACCCTGCCGATGCTCTGCTATACGGTGTATGGGGACCCGGCGTATTACCCGCAGGTCGCAGCAACGAACCGCCTGGACAACTTCCGGCAGCTGGTTCCGGGAACGAACATCGTCTTCCCGCCTGTCGACACGAACGCCGGGCGGCCGTGAGCAGCCCCTCCGTCATCCCGACCCCCGCAACGCCCGATGTCTGCACGCTGGTCATCCTCGTCGAGGGGAAGGAGATCTCCGGCGAGTATCAGGTCATGTCGGTCACCGTCGCACGGGAGCTGAACAGGATACCGACGGCAACCCTTCACCTGCGCGACGGGGAAGCGTCGAAGGCGCTCTTTGCGGCGAGCGACACCGACCTGTTCATCCCCGGCAGGAAGATCGAGATCAGGCTCGGCTACCGCTCGCAGAATGATCCAGTCTTCACGGGCATTATAGTCAAACACAGCATCAAGATCCGTCAGCATGGCAGTGTGCTTCTTGTGGAGTGCCGCGACGAGGCGGTCAAGATGACCCAGGGAAGGAAAAGCCGCTATTTCTCCGACACCAGGGACAGCGACATCATGGAGGATATCCTCGGGTCGCACGGGCTGCAGAAAGACGTTGAGCGGACCACCCCGGAAGTGAAGGATGTCGTGCAGTATGATTCCACCGACTGGGACTTCCTCCTTTGCCGGGCGGAAGCCAATGGACAGGTGGTGATGGTCAGGGACGGGAAGGTGAAGACAGGCAGCCCGGCAACAGGGCAAGAGCCCGTGGTGTCAGTGCAGTATGGGGCCACGATGCTGGAATTCGACGCCGAGATCGACGCCAGGTGCCAGGGCAAAGGGATCACGGCAAAAAGCTGGAACGCCGCCGACCAGGAAGTAATCGACGCGGAGGGGCAGGAGCCCGCGGCCACGAACGACGGGAATCTTTCCCCCGCCAGCCTGGCAGACGCGATGGGAAGCGAGGAACAGCTGATCCGGCACGGCGGCAGAATCAGCCAGCCGGAGCTTCAGGCATGGGCCGACGCCCGGCTCATGAAGGAGCGGCTGGCCAAGGTGCGAGGCAGGGCGAAATTCCAGGGACTTGCCGACGTCGTCCCCGGGACCATCATCGAAGTGAAGGGGGTCGGGGAACGGTTTGAAGGACGGCTGTATGTTTCCGGGGTGCGCCACGCCGTTCTCGACGGCAACTGGGAAACGGACGTACAGTTCGGCTTGAACCCCGAGCTGTTCGCCGAGACGTACAACATGCGGCCGCTCCCCGCATCCGGCCTGGTTCCCGCCGTGGGAGGACTGCAGATCGGCATCGTCACCGTGCTGGAAAACGACCCTGACGGCGAGGACCGGATCAAAGTACGGCTCCCGCTCGTCACCACGCAGGACGAAGGGGCCTGGGCGCGCATCGCCACGCTCGACGCCGGGAAGGAGCGAGGGACGTTCTTCCGCCCGGAGATCGGTGACGAGGTGGTGATGGGTTTCCTGGGGGACGACCCCCGCCATCCGGTGGTGATCGGCATGTGTCACAGCAGCGCCAAGCCGGCCCCCGAACCGCCAAAGGATGCCAATCACCGGAAGGGGTATGTCAGCCGCGCCAGCATGCGGCTCACGTTCGACGACGAGAAGAAGATCGTCGTCCTGGAGACCCCCGCTGGAAACCGGCTGACTCTCTCTGAGGACGCGAAAGCGGTCACCATCGAGGACCAGAACGGGAACAGCATCAGGCTCGAGCAAGGCGGCATCACGATAGAAAGCAGCAAGGACCTGAAGTTGAAAGCTCCCGGGGACGTGACGATCGAGGGGGCGAACACCGAGCTGAAGGCCGCGAGCGCATTCAAGGCGTCGGGCACAGGAAGCGCAGAGGTTTCGGGAGCCAGCACGACCATCCAGGGAAGCGCCAGCACTGTGATCAAGGGCGGCATGGTGCAGATCAACTGAACCAAAGGCGGAGGGGACGAAGTTGCATCCGGCAGCCCGCGTCAGCGATATGATCGTCAGCACGGCAACCTCGGGTTTTCCTTTACCCATACTCCCCCCCGGCGCTGCAACCGTGCTTATAGGAGGACTGCCGGCAGCGCGCGCGGGGGACACCTGCGGGGCGGACGCGATCGCGATGGGCTCCGCCACCGTGCTTATCGGCGGGATGCCCGCCGCAAGGATAGCCGATCTGACCGCCGCGGGGGGAGCCGTGTTCCCGCCCGGAGCGCTCAACGTGCTTATCGGGGGATAGGGATGAACAGACCATTTCTCGGCCGGGGGTGGACCTTTCCGCCCGAGTTCGACCCGGTCCTACCCGGCGTGAAGATGCTGGAAGAGGAAGCGGACATCGCATCTAGCCTGGAGCTGCTCCTCAGTACCAAGCCAGGAGAGCGGGTGATGATGCCCGAGTACGGCTGCAACCTCGAGGAGCTGGTGTTCGAGAGCCTGGACACGCGAATGAAGACGCTGATGGCGGACAAGGTGGAGTCGGCCATTTTGTATTTCGAGCCGCGCGTCGAACTTGAGGGGGTACGCCTGGACGACAGCCAGGAGACGGAAGGGGTGGTTGTGATCGAGGTGGCCTACCGGGTCAAATCCACCAACTCGCGGTTCAACCTGGTTTTCCCCTTCTACAAGCTGGAAGGAACGGATGTAAACATTTCGACGACGGTTCACCTCTTGCCCGGCAACGATTGACCCATGGCACCTCAGGCCGATTGCACGCAGAATACGGATCCCTTCATCCTCATCCGCGAGGGGACAAGCCAGGCGCAGCGACTCTCTCCCTCGCTGGACCCGGGGTTTGCGCCCGTGAACGAACGCCGGCCCGAACATGCCATGGCCTTCGCGATGGCATACTCCGCTTTTCTACGCTACTACGATGCAGGCAACGTCCCATCAGGCGACTGGACGAGGTTCTTCAACGACGATCCGTCGGTGCGCCTGGCGGTCGCCGCCATCCAGGATGTGGAGCTCTACAGATCGAAGGTAAAAGAATGCTTCGATTTTCTGCGTGATAACGGGAACAGCTCCAGCGAACAGGAATTGAAGAACAAGCTTGGTTCCCTCTTCGGCACCGCGGGGACGCTCGCCCGGCAGCTGGACGGGCTGAAGGAGGGCCTGCCTGCCGGCACGCCCCTGGCAGGAACGGTCCGTAACCTGATCCAGGGCCAGTTGGCGCCGGCGCTCAGTCGGCTGCTTTCCTACTACAAGTACGATCTGTCGCTGCCGACGGCAGACCGCCTGGCAGCAGAGGTAGCACCGGACGCAGACGTCCTGGGGGGAAAGGCGATCGCCTTCGGCGTTCTGTACAACAACGGCGTTTCACACGACTGGATAACGGACGGCTCCGCAGACTGGGTTGCATACAGGGGCGCCATCGCACCGGACGGCTCCGTGTTCGGCGCGGGGGGCACCGTCTTTGACCGTATCAACCACCTCGCAACCCACAACCTCTTCACCTCGGTCTTCGACCGGTTCTTGAAGGCCCTGGCTCGCGTTGTGGCCGACGCGGGACCTGCGCTCACAGAGAGTATCGAGAAGTGGGACCGGCACGAACCTCACTACGCGCTCTTCCTTTCTTACCTTCGCCTTTTCGAATATGCCCGTGCGGAGACAAATACGCTGACGGGGAGGCATCTGGACTTCTATTATAGAGAGATCCTACGGCTCAGGGAGAAGCCTCCCATGCCGGGCCGCGCACATATGGTCGTGGAGCTTGCAAAGCAGGCGCCGGATCACCAGATCGACGCAGGGGAGCCGTTCAAAGCCGGGAAAGACGGCAAGGGGAATCCGGCATTCTTTGCCAGCGTGCGCGACGTTGCCCTGAACCAGGCGAGTGTGGCCTCCCTCATGTCGGTCTACAGGCACGGCTCCGAGCAGGTTGGAACGTCGCCGCCGACCGACAGAGACCAGGGAAGGCTTTTTGCCTCTCCGGTGGCAAATTCGGACGACGGGCTGGGAGCGCCGCTGACCTCGGTGGACCAGTCGTGGCAACCCTTCTCCAACAAGATCTACAGCGACGGAATCCTGACGGAGATCCGGATGCCGAAGGCGGAGAGCGGCTTTGCCATCGCCTCGCACTATCTCCTGCTGGCCGAAGGAAAGCGCGACGTGACGATAGACCTCACAGTGAGCGGGTACGTCGGCGCAGTGGGGGAAGATTGGTCATCTAAGGTCCTCTGCTCCTTCACCGGCGAAAAGGGGTGGATCGACGTGCCGCCGGTGAGCTTCCAGGCAACCGGTTCCGACAACTTCAGCCTGGCCGTCTCGCTGGCGGGAGACGCACCGGCCGTTGTCCCCTGCGATCAGAAGCTCCACGGGCTGGACCTTCAGGGGGCGATGCCGGTATTGCGCGTGACACTCGTTCACCAGCCCGGTGCCCGATACTCATTCCCCCTGTTCGAAGACGTGGAGGTCAGGCAGGTGCGGGTCCGGGTGAACGTCGAGGGGATCAAGAGGCTTACCCTGTCGAACGACGCCGGCCCGGTCGACCCTTCGAAGCCCTTTCTCCCCTTCGGACCGCAACCCGAGGCGGCAAGCGCATTTCTCCTGAGCAGCAGCGAAGTCTTCATCAAGGAGAACATCGAACGGTGCGACCTGACGGTCCAGTGGAAGAACAAACCAGGGCTCGCCGCCCTCGCGTACCTGCCATATGAGCAGTATCTCCCCTCTCCGACCTACGACGCATACAAGCAGGCCGTTCCCGGAATATTCGTCTCATGGCTGAAAGAAGGCGCGTGGGGCTACACCAGCTACCGGGCGATCTTTGAAGGCGGCGACGAAGCGACGGTAGATATCGCGCCTCCCCCGGGCAGCTTCAATCGTCTGGACAGACCTGACGTCCGGATCGAATCGCCATACGCCGTCACGGTGAAGAGCGGGTACGTGCGATGCGCGCTCGCCTGGGGACTGGGGCACAAGCAGTACCGGGATGCGCTGGCCGCCTACGTCATCGCGGCCGCGCACAACACCCCGGGGTCGGTGAAACCCACGGAACCATATACGCCGGAGATCGCGTCCCTTTCGGTGGGGTACAGCGCCGTGCAGGTCATCCCGCTCGCCTCTGCGGAGAAGGAGGGCTATGACGCGCGGACGGCCCGGCTGTATCACGTGACCTCATTCGGCCAGGCCGAGCAGCATCCATGGCTGAAAGTGCAGGCACCCGACAGGGCCATCTATCTCTTCCCCCAGCTGAGACACCTGAACATCGCCGACAGGAAGCTCCCGGCGGGGACACAGGTGCGCCATGCGGCCGAGCTGTACATCGGCATCGCCGGGCTGAAGCCTCCTCAAAACCTGCCCCTGTTGTTCGAGGCGGCCGACGGCACGGCGGACCCGCTGTTGACGAAACCCGACCCGCACATCCACTGGAGCTACCTGCGCGGCAACGAGTGGTTCCCATTTGCGAACAATGAAGTGGAGGACGGGACCGGCGGCTTGCTCAACTCGGGGATCATCACCTTTGCAGTGCCGCGAGAGGCGTCAGACGCCAACAGCATCCTCCAGGCGGGAATGCACTGGATCCGGGCGGCGGTTGGCGAAGCATGCGATGCCGTCTGCAGGCAGCGCCTCGTGGCGGCGCAGGGGATGGAGGCGGCCTTCACCGACAGGGGCAACGACCCCTCCTTTCCTGCAGCAGTGCTGCCGCCGGGGACGATCACGAAGCTCGAGCGCCCCGATGCGGCGGTCAAAAAGGTCACGCAGCCCTTCTCTACGTTCGGAGGGCGCGGAGCGGAGCTCCCCACCGCTTTCTACACGCGCGTCAGCGAGAGGGTCCGGCACAAGGACCGTGGCATTGCCCTCTGGGATTACGAGCGGTTGGTGCTGGAGGCGTTCCCGCAGATCTACAGGGCGAAATGCCTGAACCATACGCACTTCGAGCCGAACGACGCGGGGACGGGGACGTACCGGGAGCTGGCGCCGGGGCACGTCACCGTGGTCACCATTCCGGACCTGCAGTTCTCCAGCCTGCGCAACCCGCTGCGTCCCTACACCAGCCTGGGACTGCTTGAGGAGATCGGGACATACCTGCGCGCGCGGCTCTCCTGTCTTGTGACGCTGCACGTGAAGAACCCGCAATGCGAGGAGGTGAGGGTGCAGTGCAGGGTCCGGCTGCAGGACGGCGTGGACGAGACGCTGGGGATGAACAGGCTGAAAGAGGAGATGACACGGTTCCTGTCGCCCTGGGCCTTCCCCGGCGGCGGCAGCCCGTCGTTCGGGGGGAAGATCCAGAAATCGGTGCTGATCAATTTCGTGGAAGAGCGAGCGTACGTGGACTATGTGACCGATTTTCAGATGTTCCATGACATCAACGGCGTACAGGGAACGGTTGACAGCAACGAGATAGAAGGATCCCGGGCGGTCTCCCTGCTCGTGTCCGTGCCCGCCCGGAGGCACGCCGTTACCGTAATCCATCCGTGGGAGCAGGAAACGAGCCGCGAACAATGCCCCTGTGAAGCATGAGCCAGACCGCCGATACCATCCCGAAACACCCCGTGCTGAAGCCCGCCGCGGACTACTACCTCCTCCGGCGGGAAGGGATCGGCCTGATCGAGAATGCGGGGAGCAGCTTGTGGACCGACTACAATTCCCACGACCCCGGCATTACCATCCTCGAGGCGCTGTGCTATGCCATCACAGACCTTGCCTATAGGACGGGGTGGGACATCAAGGATCTCCTCTCCTCCGCCTCGACAGTGCCTGACGATCCCTTCCCGGGGCAAGCGTTCTTTACTGCCCGGGAGATCCTCACGGTCAACCCCTGGACGCCCGACGACTTCCGCCGGCTGCTCATCGACCTTGACCAGGTACGGAACGCGTGGGTCTTCTGCAAGGAGTGTCCCTGCGACACATCCTGGTACGCCTGGTGCGAGAAGGACCGGCTGACGCTTTCGTACCGGCGGCCGGAAGGGCGCCGCAGTAAGGCCCGGCTGGTTTCCCCCCGGGGGCTATACGACATCCTCCTCGAGCTGGAGGAAGACCCCGTGCTGGGCGATCTGAACGACCGGAAGATTGAACAGTTCCTGACGGTGTCGGGCGCCGGCGGCGCAGCGCACCGGGTCACCGTGGAGGCGCGCTTTCCGGAGAGAGGATTTGCCGCCTGGGATCAGAGGGCGCTCTTCCTGAATACAGGGGATGCCTTCGCAAACAGGAACGGAGAGTCGTTCACCCTGGCGCTAAGCCGGTTCGGCGCGACGAAGACCTACGACCTTCAGACGGACCCCGCACTGGACGATGCGGGGCGGGACGCATACGTGCGGCGCCACTGGCGCGACGTCTTCTATGCGACGTTCGACATCCAGCTCTCCCCTTCCGGAAAGAAGATCACCATCGAGAATGCCGCGGTACGCCTGCTCGGCAATCCGGAGGCCAGAAGCCTGACGACGATGAACGGCCTGCATGCGCTCCTCGCCGACACGACCCCCTCCGGCTTCGTCCAGCACTACCGGAGCAAGCTGCTCAGGGTGGAAGAGGCCGTCAAGGACGCGAAGGCGGCGTTGCAGGAGCACCGGAACCTGGACGAGGACTACTGCCGTGTGAAGGGGGTGGATATCGAGGACGTGGCGGTGTGCGCCGATGTGGAGGTGGCGCCCGACGCCGACATCGAGCTGGTGCAGGCGAAGATCTGGTTCGCCATCGAAACGTATCTGAACCCCGCGGTGCCGCTCTACACGCCGCAGGAGCTCATGGATGCCGGCGATCAGCCCGACGCCATTTTCAATGGTCCCCCCCTGAAGAACGGTTTCATCAGGGCCGGGGACCTGAGCGGGGCTGAGCTGAAGAGCGTCGTGCGCACCTCCGACATCTACAATCTGCTGATGGATATCGAAGGGGTGCAGGCGGTGAACGACCTCCTGCTCACCAAGTACGATGGAGAAGGGAAGGTCGTCAAGGGAGCCGCCGACCCGGCATGGACAAGCGGGGCACCCGTGTTCGACCCGGGCAAGAGCAGCGCTTCCTGGCTCCTTGTGATCAGCGAGATGCACCAGCCCAGGCTTTACCACAACCTCTCACGGTTCCTCTTCTTCAAGAACGGCCTGCCGTTCCTGCCGCGCATGGATGAAGCGTACGACACGCTTACCCAGATGCAGGGAGCTTCCGAACGGCCGAAGATCAAGAACGGGGCCGACGACCTTCCCGTGCCCTCCGGCGCCTTCCGCAGTCCGGAAGAATATTTTCCCGTGCAGTACTCCTTCCCGCTGACGTACGGGACCGGTCCCGAAGGGCTCCCAGGCCGGGCCTCCGCGCTGCGAAGGGGCCAGGCCAGGCAGCTGAAGGCCTATCTCATGGTGTTCGAGCAGCATCTGGGTAACGCATTGGCCCAGCTAGCCCACACGGCGGACCTGTTTTCGCTCAGCCCTTCGGTGCGCCGGACGTATTTCGTGCGGGAATTCACAGACGCGGCGATCCGGGGGTTATCCGACATCGTCAACGGTCTCGGGCGGCCCGAGCTCGAGCGGATGACGGAAACGCCGAGCGAGTTCCACGATCGCCGCAACCGGTTCCTGGACCACCTCATGGCCCGGTTCGGCGAGGAGTTCCGCGAATACGCGCTCTTCCTCTCAAACCTTCAGGGAGAGCAGGTGGCACTCGAGCAGCTTATCAACGACAAGATCTCGTTCCTGAAGGAGTATCCCCGCATCAGCCGCGACCGGGGGAAGGCGTTCAACTACACCGCCAACCCGTGCGCCCCGGAAAACCAGCCGGGGCTGGAGCCCAGGATCAGGAGGCTGCTGGGATGCGCCCGCTCGAGCTTCGCCTGGACGCTCTCGGGTCCCGCCTCGGGAGTCTACACCGCCGGTTTCAACCTGGTCGATGAGAACGGCCATGCATGGCTGATCGGCTCCGTCCGGGTCGCAGCGGCGGACGAGCCGGGGGCGCAGGAGCTGGCCTTCGCGCAGGTCACCGCACGCATGCAGGTTCCGGAGGCGTACGCCCTGGCCGCCACCGTGAACGGGTTCCAGGTTAGTCTCACCGATGAGGGGGGCGGAGAAACCGCCCGGACCGCCGACATCTTTGCGACCGAGGGTGCGGCCCGTTCGGCCATCGACACCCTGATGCTGCTCACTCCCCTCAACGATGATGCGCCCGAGCGCTGCATCATCGTCGAGCACCTCCTGCTGCGGCCCAAATTCCCGGGTGACGCCCTCTACCCCGCCTGCACCGACGGCCCCTGCCTGCCGTGCGGCGAGGAGGATCCCTACTCTTTCCGTCTGACGTTCGTCATGCCTGCCTGGATCAAGCCGTTCGATACCAGCCTTGAGATGCGCGACTTTGCCGACCGGACGATCAGGCAGGAAACCCCCTCGCACCTCCTGGGAAAGATCTGCTGGGTAGGGAACGACGGGTTCATTGAGGATCCGTGCGATCCGGTGCTGGGAGAGATCGGGGCGCTGCTGGAAGCAGAAGGGCGGACTGCCGGCGGTACGCCCCCCGGCCATGATGAAGCCTGCGCATGCGCCGCCGTCCTTTTTGCGGCATTCAGCGAAGCGTTCAAGGCGTGGTACCAGGACAGGATGCTGGAGTACTTTCACGCCAGTGCCCTGGCCGGACTGCTTGAAGCGGAATTCACGGCGAAGGTGGATCGCGGGGGCATCGCCTGCACCACAGTGCTTGACGATGCCCTGTGGGGGAAGGTACTGGCGCTGATGGTGCAGTACTTCCGGAACATTGCGCTCGACGGCTGGCAGTTCGAGAGGTTTGAACGTGCCTGGTGCGAGTGGCTTAAGGCGAACGCGGCGTTCGACTGGACGGAAGAGCATCTTGAGGAGAGAGTGGAGGCGATCCTCGCCGCCAATCTTGTTCAGTCACCCGGCCTTCCGGTGCCCCCGGCCGATGCACCGTGCAGGTGCGCCGCCGGAATCCTGACGGCGTTCGGCACCGCATTCCACACATGGCTGGAAGACAGCCTGGCGCAGGGTATTGCGCTTGCGGATCTTCCCCCCTTCTCCGCCGAGGTGACGATGTGCCAGGGCCTGACGTTCGGCGCAGGCACGGCAGCAGCGGTCCGGGAGCTGCTGGAAGAACGCTACAACGCATACAAAGAGGTATCGTACCGCCTTCGGGTCGTAGTGAACATGCTCGCCGGATTGAAGAACTCCTATCCGCCCGCTACCCTGCATGACTGCGATGACGGCGGGGACCAGAACCCGGTGCGGCTGGGGCAGACCGCCATCGGGAACCACTAAACCTGCAGAGATCATGAGACCGACACAGGATGTGTACCCCTCCTTCGAAGCAAATCAGGTGCTCACAAGCGGCAACCTGAACCAGGACTTCGACTACCTTGACGAACAGGAACGGCTGACCCGTGCCAACCTCATCGGTATCGGAATCGTGTGCGGGCTGGAACTCCGCATCGAAACCGGAGCGGCCGCAACCGTTCACGTCTCGAGAGGATGCGGCGTTACTTCGCAAGGGTACCTTCTGGTGGAGCCGGATGACCTGGCGCTAGTCTCCTACAGGGAATACACGCCGCCGGACGATCTGGATTATCCGCCTTTCAGGAACAGCACGCTGCCGGACAACCCCTGGTATCCACTCTGGGAGCTCTTCCCGGCGGGGGAACCCGATACGTCGCCGCTGAGCTTGCCGGCGGACTTCCTCGAGCGGAAGGCCGTGCTGCTTTTCCTGGAGCTGAAGAAGGAAGGGCTGCGCAACTGCAGCCCGAACAATTGCGACGACAAGGGGGCCGGCGTCACTGCGACTGTGCGCCCCCTGCTCGTGCGTGTGGGGGACCTGGATGAGATCATCGCAAAAGCTAATGCGCTGGGGTCCGGCGCAGCCAACGGGGGCCTTGCCGGGGCAGACATCGAGGCCGCGCTTCTCGCGCGGCTGAACCTGCCTGACCTGCGCATGCCGCGCTACGACGTGCCCGCCACCGCTCCGGCTTCGTCCCAGGACGTCCTGGCGGCGTTCCACACTGCGTTCCGCTCCGAGCAACTTGCTCATGCGACCGGGAAGGCCCTCTCGGCCGCCTACCAGGCATTCGAGCCACTGCTTGCGCCATCATTTCCATCCGATCCGTTCGCCGCCTTTCAGGCCGCGTTCGGTTTTCTGGACAACGCCCCCGCCACAGCAGTCCAGGTGCGTTTCCTGCAGTACTACTATGACTTTTTCGGCGACCTGCGCGGCGCGTACGACGAGTTCCGCTGGAAGGGGGCGGAACTTATGTGCGCCTGTTGTCCGCCCGATGGCCTCTTTCCGCGCCACCTGATGCTCGGCCTGGCGGGGACGGCCGGTGCAGGCGATCCCGGCATCCACAGAAACCATTTCCTGCGCTCCTCTGCCACTGGAGCGTGCGAGGACCGCAGAGCCGACCTGGAACAGCTGTTCAAGAGGCTGGTAGAGATGATCGCCCGCTTCACCGACACACCGAAACTCCCCCAGCCCACGGGTGCCTCGCGAACCGACACGCAGATCCGCATCACGCCCTCGAGGATGGGTGAGGTGCGGCTCTCCGATAAGGCTATCCCCTATTACTACCGGCAGGACGGCACTCCGCCGCTCTTCCAGTTCTGGAACGCCGCACTCACCCGGCGGAACAGGGCCAACCAGAACCTCGGATACCGGTCCGACGAGTATGTTCCGCCTGGGCCTGTCTTCGTCACAGACCCCCTGCGCTACGATCTGGAGCCATTCAATTTTCTCCGCGTCGAGGGGCACCTGGGGAAGAGCTTCCAGAGCGTTCTTACCGCGCTGCTGTCGATGAGGTCCCGCTACCGCCTCCCCATAGACATCATCGCCCTGCGTACCGGCGCGTTCGACGAAACCATTCCTGTGGATCTGAGCAAGGAACAGTGCCGGTTTCAGGACCTGGAGGCGCTGTACAATGCACTCCGGGATGAATTCCGGTGCTCGCTGGGCAAGACACTGGCCTCGCTCTACGACAAGAAGGTCGACAGAACGGTCAGTCTCCCGCAGGGCTTTACCCCCTCGGTCATCGGCGCATTCAGACCGGGGTTTCCCGTAGCGCCATCAACATTCGGCTCCCTGGTAGAAACGCATTTCACCGCGATCGGCGGGAGTGCGACAGTTGCCGGTTCAGTGCCGAGACCGGACGCGAGTCTGGTGAATGCCGTCATCGGCGAACGGCCGGTCATTCAGGCGTCGGCGTCATTCGTCGACGTGCTTCTGCAGATCGATGCGTTCCTCAACGGCAAGGCATTGAGCGCCTTTGACCTTTCGGAGTTCCAGGGGCTGTACGGCCGCCTGGAGGGGATCCAGGCAAGCATCGCACGCCAGCCTGAGGCGGCCAAGAAAGAGTGGAAGGATCTTGCCGATCTTCTGGACACGGTGAGGTATGCCTGCCGCATGGAGGCGTTCAAGTCCATCGCCGCGGAATACCAGCGCCGCCTCCTGGAAGTGAAGCAAAAGCAGTTCCTCAGCGTTTTCCTCCAGAAGCATCCCGGCATCCAGCACAAGGCGGGAGTTCCAACCGGGGGGACGTTCATCCTTGTTTATCATGACGCGCCGGACCGGGTGCGTCCCCGTCCGGGCCTCACGGTCGGCCTCGCTTCCGCGACGACGGCAGGAGCGTTTGCTGCAGCAGTCCGTGTTCCCGGGGTTGCGGAAGGAGCTTCCGGGACGGCGGGTACTTCCAGCGGGGCTGCCCCTGCTTCTGGGGCAGCGGGTACTTCAGGCCTCGCGCCGGGAGCCGCGGCCCCGTTCGACGAGGCCTCCGCGAAAGTCCTTACAGCGGCGTTTGGCAGACTGGAGGCAAACAGAGATCTCGTGATGAACCCCGACCTCCAGACCATTTTCGGAGAGCTGGCCGGGCAGATCCCCACTCTGAGCTTCTTCCCGGGCAGAGGGCAGCTCGGGAAGGATGCCGAGAAGATGATCAATGATACGGTCAGTGGATTGGCCGACGGCACGGTCATCGCCGATTTCTTCTTGCCGTATCTCTGTTCTTCCGACTGCGCTCCCGTGCAATATACCCTTCCTGCGCCGCGCCCCGGCTTCGACGTTCAACTAGACTGCACCGACGCCGGGGGACGCGCGAGGGCGACCATACGGCCCCAGGGGGGAATCGCTCCGTTTTCCTATAAACTCGACGACCAGCCGTTCACCCCGCTGGCGGGGAAACCGGTGCTGGCCGTCGGAGCCCATACGGTTCTGCTGCGCGACAGCGTGGGGGCGGAGTCGGAGACGCAGACGGTGACGGTGCCGGCAGTCCTGGCAATCGGTCAGGAAACGTTCATCGACAACGAGGTTGATGGGACCTACCGGGTCAGGTTCGCCGTGTCGGGCGGCACGCCCCCGTACGCAGCCGGTGCCGGCGCTCTCGCCGACGTCACTTTCACCAGCGATCCGGTACAGAGCGGCGTAACATTAAAGGTGGAGATCCACGACAGCACGGAGTGCATCGTATCGAAAGAGTTCAGGCATACGGTCTGCACACTCCCCTGCGCCGGGAAGGCGGAACGATGCCGGTACCTGTTCTGGATGCCCGAGCCCCCCGAGGGAAAACAGTACCAGTACGAATCGGTCAAGGCCGACATCGACATCACGAACACGGGGGGGAGCGCGCTTCTGCAGGCCGACCTGCTGCAGCTGTTCCGGCAGGCTCTCCCGGACGGAACCACAATCACCGCCGCAAACTACGACGGTGAGGTTGCAGGGCTCCTCAAGGCGCTCAACGGCATGATCGTCGAAAAGATAGGAGAGGGCTCGTTCGTGTTCTCCCGCCCGCCGAACGAGCGAGGGACGATCGCCGTAGAGCATTATGCATGTCACTCGTTCAATTTCCGGGTCCAGATCGCCCTCAAGCAGGAAGATGTGGCCATTGAAGAGAGCTGGACGTACAGCCGTGACGGGGTGAAGGTACAACAGAAATCCCCCTCAGTGGTCTCGTACGGGGCGGCGGCATTCGGGTGCGTGGAGATGGACAAGTGTGACGGGAGCATAAAAAAGGACTGCACGATCAGCATCAAGGACATTAACGGCAAGATTACCCAGAGCAGCGTCAGGATGAAGCCGGTCTTCAGTTCCGCCATTGACGAGGGTTCGGCGAAGTTCCTTTGGCGGACGGAATATGGCTCTCCGGCTTTTTCGACAGCAAAGGAAGTGGTCTGCAAATTCCCTTCTTCGGGGCAGATCAAGGCTCGTCTGCTGGTGGTAGATGCCAACGGCTGCTGGGGGTATTTCGAAAAGGAATTCCGGCGGGGATAGAGGACCATGGCAGGCCAGCACCACAGCATCAGGCGGCAGTTCCTCCACGTGGAATTGAACGGCACGGAGGAAGATGGTTTCGTGCTGCAGCGGCGACTGTCCGAGCTCTGCCGCGACAGACTGTCCCCCGCGCTGGAAAGGGCGCTCGACCGCTTCGCGGCGCCCGGTGGGCATCTCCGTTTCCAGCGGCTGGAGGTGGATGCCGGTACGCTTTCGCTCGAGCGAATGGACGAGGAGTTGGCCGATACGGTTGTCCTCGGTCTCGAGCGGTCGATCCGCGAACAGCTGTCGCGGGCAGAGGGTTCGGCAGCCCGGGAGAATGTCAGGCTCGTCACGGAGCTAGAGAACCTGGAGGATGCATTCATACATTTCCTCAAGACGGGCGGCCTTCCCTGGTCTCTCCGGCTACCCGCAGGAACGACCCTGGAACAGGCCCTCCTCGAATCGTGGTTGGCCTCTGCATACAGAGGCGGGAACCGTGATCCGGTCGGCGCCGTGGGCGACAGCCTGGCAGATGTAGTTGCCGATCCGGCTGCGCGTTACCGTCTGGCGAGCCAGTTTTCCCCGTCATTTCTCCAGGCCCTCCTCGGCCGGTTCCCTGCCTCTGCCCGGTGGAAAGACGGCGAGAGTTCCGACGGATCTACAGGTGAGGCAGCAGGTTCGGCCGCCAGGGAGGTGCTTACCCGAATACTCCGGGAGCTCCCATCGCATCAGGTCCGGCCCGGAGAGCCGATCGGTGTGCCGGGGAAAGCGATGCCTGAGGGAACGGATGCCGGGAGGAAGATCTCAACGGAGGCCGAAGGCGGCGGGGTGTACGTGAACAATGCAGGGCTGGTCGTGCTGCATCCCTTCTTCGTGCAATTCTTCCAAGCGCTGGGGCTCGCGCGCGGCTCCGAGCTGCTTGAACCCGGGCGGGCCCTGTGCCTGCTGCACTACATGGCCACCGGGCAGACTACTGCTCCGGAATACGAACTGATGCTGCCGAAGGTCCTCTGCGGCCTCCCCCTGGGAACGCCTGCAGCGTCTGACGTGGGACTAACGACTGCCGAGCTGGAGGAAGCCGATGCGCTGCTCGGGTCGGTGATCCGGCACTGGGATGCGCTGCGCAGCGCCTCTCCTGACGGACTACGGGGAGCCTTTCTGCTTCGATCCGGCAGGCTGTCGATGCGCGACGACGGCGAGTGGTTCTTGCAGGTAGAGCCGGACACTGCGGATATCCTCCTTGACCGTTTGCCCTGGGGTTTCTCAATGATACACCTCCCCTGGATGCCCCGGATGCTCCGGGTGGAATGGGGCAGATAGATGGGCGTGGTGAGGCAGCGGTAATGATGCAGAAAGGTGTGATGGAGGGGAGGGTGGAACTGGCCAGTCAAGTGCAGTGTGCCAGGCAGGCGGATTGGGCCGGGCAAGCGGAGGAGCAAGTCTGGCGCCGGGAGCAGTGATCATGCGGAGGAAGACTTCACTGGAAAAATCCCACGCGACAAGGCCGAAACCTTCCGCACAGACGGCGAATATGCCTTTCTTCAGGAAGGCCAGCGCCGGGGATTTCTTCCCGCCAGCTATCCAGGCACTCGCGCAGAGGCAAGACCTAGCTGCCATCACGCAGGCCCGAAGAGACGCCAGGCTGCAAAAGAGCAGGAGGCGGACGCCGTCCGGGGAGCCCGAGGCCGTTCCGCTGCCCGGGCAGCCTGAACCCCGCGTGCCGCCTGGGGAATCTGTGGCAGGCCCGGTGCCGGTGAAGGGAACGCAGTCCACGTTCCAGAAGACCAAATCTCAGAGTATCCCCCTCCCGACCCCCTCCCTCTCCGTTCCAGCCAGCCCCACTGGAACACGTCTCTCGCCCGGGACCGGCCCGACCAGGCCGGGCCCGGCCACATCGAAAGTTCCGCCGGGGGCGGCCATGGTGAGAGCCCCGCGCAGCCCGCACGATGACCGTGAATTTCAGATGGTGCAGGGGGATGTCAGGAGGTCCGGCCGGCAGCAGAAGAACCACGAAGAGACCGGCAAGAAGGTCAAGGAAACCGAGGATGCCTCGGCACTCGACGCAGCTTCCCAGATGCGGCAGGACGGCATCGTGAAAAGGACGGCCGAGATAGAGACCACCGGAAAACATCAGAACAAGATCTACCACTTCGACTCGGGGAAGTTCAAGGAGCAGCTGCTGAAAAGGATCAAGTCGGTCCTGCCGAATGACGAGGACCAGGCGAATGAGTTTCCGACAAGCAACAAGCTGCAGGGGGTGAAAGATGACGTGACCGGCAGCGTGGCAAATGAGAAACAAGCCGCGGTTGGCCGCCTGGACGAACTGATCAGCACGGACCCGCCCGCCGGCGTAGCGGAGAAGCCTGTGAAAGTCATTATCCCTCCCGCCAAGCCAGCGGCCCCGGCTCCGCATGTCAAGCCGGGCCTGGCGGTCCCCAAGCCCAAAACCGAGCAGGAGATCTCGCTGCAGCACGAGAGCGACAAGCTGGACGGCCTGATGACGGAGAACAATCTTACCAGGGACCAGCTGGCCGATTCCAACGAGCCGAAGTTCGTCCACGCCCTCAAGTTCAAGGAGGAGACCCAGCAGCGGGTCGCCGAAGCTCCCGGCAAGTACCGGCAGCAGGAACAACCCGTGCTGTCGGCGGCACAGCTCGAGGCAGGCAAGCTCCTTCAGTTGGGACTGGGGGGGATGCGCGGTAGGAAGACGGGCGCAACCGGCAGGGTTTTCAAACAGCAGAGCGCGACGGAATCGAAGACCGAAACGCGCCAGAAGGAGATCAAGGCAACGATCGAGGGGAATTACAAGGAGACAATCGACGAAGTCACACAGATCCTGAAGACCTTGACCGAAAGCGTGAAGGATGGGTTCAGCAAGACGCTGGAGCGGTTGACCGGCATCTTCAACGACGAGGTCACGGACAGGCTTAAGGAGTACTACGGCGACTGGAGGATCGATGACGAGCTCTTCGGGCCGGTCAGTATCATCAAGGACCCGGAGACCGGGGAGATCAAGTTCATCAACCCCGATGTCTACGCGATCTTCGTGGAGGAAAAGGACTGGTACCTGAAGGTGGTGGGACGTGTGCTGGACCGTACCGCGCAGGCGGTGGCAGACGGCCTGAACAAAGCCTATCTGCGCGTACAGAAGGGACGGAAGGATCAGGACGACTTCAAGAAGACCCTGAAAGACGATGAGCTGGCCTATGCCAACACCCTCACCGAACAGGTGAACTTGCAGTTCGCGGCGATGGAGACTTCGATCGAAGACACGCAGGAAGAGTTGCTGACCTCCCTTTCCGAGCAGTACACGGAGAACGTGAAGCAGCTGGAGAAGTCGTTCAACGAGATCAACGACGAGCTGAAGAAATCGTGGCTCGACCGGGCGGCGGAATTTCTCAAGACCGTCGCCGTGACGATCTACGAGCTGGCCGACCTCCTACTGTCGATCCTGACGCGCATCGCCAACATCGTCTGGGATATCATCAAGCATCCGATCAGGTTCTTCGAAACGCTGGTGCGGGGGCTCCTCCGGGGAATCGGCGACTTCATCGAAGGGATCGGGACGCACCTGGAGGAGGCCTTCTGGTCGTGGATCACGGGCGCGTCGGCGGCGAAGGGGATCACCCTGGGCCCGGGGTCGGGTGTGGAGAAGTTGTTCGGGGTGGTGGTGCAGGTTCTGAGCATTTCCAGGGAGGACCTGCACAAGCTCGCAGAGAGAATTTTCGGGAAGGAGACCGTTGCCCTGGTGGAAAGGGGGCTCGCCGCCGGAGAGAAGCTCGTTGCGGGGGCGGAGAAACTGCTGGAACCGGCGGTGATCCTGATGCGGGACGGTGCGGGCGCCCTCTGGACGTACATCAAGGATTCCCTGACCGGCCTGGTGGAAAGCGCGTTTACCAGGATCAAAGAGACGGTCTTCTCTGAATTCGTGATCAGAGGGCTCAAATGGATCGCCGGATTCTTCGTGCCGGGGGGAGGGTTCGTCAAGGTCGTGAAAGCGCTCTTCGCCGCGGTCCAGTTCCTGGTGGAGAATATGGAGAATATTCGCGCCATCTTCGACTCAGTCCTGGGGTCCTTCGAGCAGGCCGTCCGGGGAGACGCCTCCGGCGTGGCGGAGCACATTCTGCAGGGATTGAAGCGCGGCGTTGTGCTGGCACTGGATTTCCTTGCACGGCAGCTCGGGCTCGACAAGATCCTTGAGAAGGTCAGGAAGTTTTTCCACGATCTCCGCAAGCCTCTGCTGCAGGCTCTCGAGTGGATCCTGCGCCAGGTGAAGACAGGACTTGAAAAGATAGGTTTCTTCGCGCTGCTGAAGAAGGCGGGCGCGGCGGTGCGGAAGGGAAAGGAGGCAGTCGCCGCCAGGGTTGAAGCCGTCAAGGAGAAAGCGGCGGCCGTCAAGGAGCGGATCCTGAACTGGTGGAACGCACGGAAGACCATCACGACCGCCACCGGGGAAGATCATACGCTATACTATGCCGGACCGCCCGAGCACGCGGAGCTGATGATCCAGAGCACCGCCCAGAAGTACTCGACATTCGTGAAAAAGCTCCCCATCGACAAGAATAACGACAAGCAGAAGCTTGCGGACCTTGCGCTGGAGATCGACAGGCGCCTGGACCGGTACCCGCTGGTGCCACAGGAGGAGCGGAAGGCGTGGGGTGTGGATCTGGTCAAGCTCTTGAACCAGGCGGCCGCGCTGACCAGGAAGTATGCGTTCAAGCAGGAGGGCACGCCGAATACGGTCATTACCTGGGATCCGCCCAACAAGGAGGGGTTCGGTGTGGGGTTCAAAGCGATGCTGCTCTCGAAGAACTATGTCAAAGGTGAGCCTGCAAGGGTGGAACAGAAGGCCGTCTATGGCTGGGACATCGTCCGGTCGAGAAAGGCGATATCGGCCAAGGGGAAAGAAACCCATGTGTACGTGAAGGGGCATCTGCTGAACGAGAACATGGGGGGGAAAGCCAACCTTACCAACCTGACACCGATCACCATCACTGCGAACAACGAGCACAAGACCAAAGTGGAAAACATCGTGAAGGGCATCGTCCTCACAAAGAGCAGGGCTGCCGGCGAGGGCGTGGCCAACTACCAGGTGAAAGCCGTGTACGACGGGCATCCGCACCGGGCGGCTCTGGAAGGGCGCTTCGAAAAGCGGGTGGCCCTGATCGACAAGGAGCTCGCCAAGCTGGAAAAGACGGCCGTGCCGAGAAAAGAGGCCAGGGTGGCCGGGCTGACAGACGAAAGGAACGATCTGCTGGAGCTGGTGTTGCTGCTTGACTACGAGGAGAATGAACTTGCCACCTCACTGCTCTGCAAGTGGCAGAAGATGACGTGGGATGTCGCGAGCGAGAAATGGATCGCCGACCCGGCCGAAGGTGAGCAGACGGAGCCCATCAAGAACAAGCTACCGGAGGATATCGGCGGCTATAATTTCATCATCCGACAATACCTTCCGGAGTCGCTCTGAGGGCGCCATGAGGGAGCTCGATATTCGCCTGACTGAATAACTCGAAACCCGCGAGGCCGATGACCATGCCTGTCTCCCCCAACGCGCTGAACCTCCCCCTCCTCCTCGATTTTCTCCGGGCGGTCGTCTCCGGGCGCCTGAAGCTGTCGTTGAGCGGGATGGACGAACGACGGATTCCGCTTCCTGCATTCTACGCCGACGGCTCGCCCTTCGCACTATTTCTGGCGGAGCACCAGCCGGATGTCGAAGAGCTCGTCATCGTGGGACTCGCCCTCGCGCCCCACATCCTGTCGGACTTCTTCGGCAGGCTCATCGCCGAACAGCTCCCGGAAGGGGGCGATCTTCCCGAGTTCGGCGGCGTGAAGGGCGCCAACCACCGGGACATTCTCCCCACCGGCGAGACCGCCCAGTTCGTCCTTGCGGGGGGAGACATCGAGAAGCGCCTGGGGGTGCAACGCATCCTGGGAAGCGAACACTGGCTTGCCCGGAAGCACATGCTGTGGCTCGAACCGGTGCGTGAGGGGGAGCCGGTCATGAGCGGCAGGCTGGTCCTGGAGCCGGAAATGGTGGAGCGGCTCACGGCCGGCACCGTCAGCAGGCCGCGCTTCAGCGCGGAGTTCCCGGCCGAATGCATCGAAACCGAATTGGCGTGGGAAGACCTTGTGCTGCACCCCGGTACCCGCCGGCAGATCCGGGAGATCGAGAACTGGATCGATCATAACGACACGGTGCTGCGTGACTGGGGAATGAAAAAGCGGATCAAGGCCGGCTACCGCGCCCTGTTTTACGGCCCACCGGGAACCGGCAAGACGCTGGCCGCCACCCTGCTCGGCAAGCAGGCCGGAAAGGACGTTTTCCGGATAGACCTCTCGCGCCTGGTCTCGAAGTACATCGGAGAGACCGAGAAGAACCTGTCGAGGCTCTTCGACAGGGCAGAGAACAAGAACTGGATCCTGTTCTTCGACGAAGCCGATGCACTGTTCGGGAAGCGGACCGAGATCCGCGACGCGCATGACAAGTATGCCAACCAGGAGGTCGCCTACCTGCTGCAGCGCATCGAGGGGTATGACGGGCTCGTGATCCTGGCCACCAATCAGCGTGCCAATATCGACGACGCCTTCACCCGGCGGTTCCAGGCGGTCATTCATTTCCCCATGCCGCGCCCTGAAGAGCGGTACGAGATCTGGAACAAGACGTTCCCTCCCCAGATCAGGATCGCCGACGACATCGACTGGCAACAGGTGGCAGCGCGCTACGAGCTCACCGGCGCGGGGATCCTGAATGTGACGCATTTCTGTGCCATTGAGGCGCTTGCCGACCGGTCACACTACCTCGACGCAAAACGGCTCGAGGCGGCAATCATGCGTGAGTACATCAAGGAAGGGAAAGTCGTGTAACAGGACTCACACAGCCGTCAGCCGTGGCGGCTCACTGGACCATCAACACGAACCGCACAACGATCGCGTTTGCTGCAAGCCTCATGAGCCAGGCGGGCTGTGGCCGACGTGGGAATCAGTTTGCACGCTTAGTCCTGAGTAACGCATCTATCCATACAGACCAGCGCGCCATTTTTGCATCATATGATTCCTGGCTCATCCGGGCAATTTCCTCATTGCCGGATTCCGACAGCCCGGTGAATGCATATGTCGTGGCCACCTCGGTTGATTCAGGGGATGCTGCGGTGCAGCGCACATCGATCCGCGCGATGTAGCGGCCCGGTTCCACCCGGTGGTACCTTACGTGGCAGGAGACGGGATCAAGCCGCGTGATGATCCAGATCGCCTCTCCATTCTCTTCCCTCGTCCGGAAGAGGAGCCCTTCCTCCCAGGAGGTCCCCCGAGGCTGAAGGATCTCCGGATCCCATCCGGGGACCCAGAGCCTCTCTCCGTCCGGCGAGAACAACTCAAACGCGCGCCAAAGCGGAGCATTGACGGAGATCCGCCCCCCAAGCACGAGAGTGCGCGGTAGAAAATCAATCATGGCAGGTTCCCGGAACTCGCCCGGAGCACGCGCGCATCCGGACGTGAGTTGTAACCCCATTGGCGAACGCCCACCCTGCGAGTCGAAGCTGATAGGCAAGATGGGATTTCCTAGAGAGACTCTGGCAGTCCGTCAGAATTTCCCGCTCTTCATAATCCCGTTGGTCGATCTATCCTCTGCAAAAGTCGCTGCAAAATCAATGCGTTTGTGAGTTTCAGATTTTGGCTCAAGACCAGGACTGGACGAGGAGTATGATGGCAAGATCATATGCAAACACCAGGGGGAGCGGCCCCCCGGTGTCTGTCATTCTGCAATCGCGCTGTTCTAGCTTTTCATCCCCGAGAGCATTTTTTCGGCTTTCAGGCGGATGAACGCGTAGCCTACATCAATGAGAGGGTAGAAATGAGCGGCCTTGGCGCAATATTCCCTGGCTTTTGCCGCATCCCCCTTGCCGCTATAGGCCAGGGCGAGCCGGTAAAGATTGTACGGATCCTCCAGATTCGATTTCTGGAGTTCCTCAATCGTCTTGTCATACTCCTTTGCACCCAACGCGATCCTTCCATAGAGTTCGTGAATGGCTTTCTGACGCCCCGGAGTGGGTCGGACATTCGCCATTTTCTCGAATTCGGCGGCATGTGCTTTTGCGTCGCTCATTTTCTTCGCCGCCGTTGCAAGGACCGCTTCGTGGTAGTGATTGCCGCGGACAAACGGTTCCTTCCTCTCCGCCGAGAGATTGGATGCTTCAATCATCTTCATTTCACGGTCGTAGAGCTCTTTGGCATCTGCATACTTGCCAGCCTCTTCAAGCACTACTCCCTTGAAATCGAGCGCCTGGGCCATGTCGATGAGATCGTTGCGTTTCTCTGACTCCACATATCCGCTGTCGATGTATTGAAGTGCCATTGCGGATTTGCCACCGTCAAGGTTGAGAACGATCAAACCAAGGCGTGCCTGTCCCCGCTCGTTCTCATCCCGGGCAGATGCCAACATCGCCTGGAGCTCGGCTGCCGCCTGATCGGGCTTCCCCATGTACAGATGGTTGACGGCGATCCCACCCTTGGACGAGAAGAAATTCGGGTCCTTGGCGAGAGCCAGTTTGTAGTTCTCAATCGATTGATCGAATTTCCCCTCTTTGAGAAGGAGCTCTGCGTACGAATCGTACGGATTCGGATCCCCCGGAACCAACTCGGTGTACTTCTTGAACGCTTGTTCGGCTTCCGGGTACTTCTCCATAGCCCGGTACGTATAGCCGAGGGAGTTGTACACGGATGAATATGCGGGGGCAATCTCAGTTGCGGCCTTGTAATGCTCGACTGCGTTGGGATAATCCTGCTGTGTCGAATAGTAGCCCGCAAGAAGTTCGTGGGCCCGTTCGTCTTTCGGATACGCTGCAACCAATTTGTCCAGGAGCTCCTTCCTTTTCGGTGCATTGCCAGTCGATGCTGCATCAGCTGCAAGAATCATGAGACGTTCTCCCTCTGAAGCAGCGCCCGCGTGAGAGACCGCTTTCCCGAGGTGTCCCAGGAACTCGGTTGTACTGGCTGCCCCGTTCGCCCGGAGCAGATAGGCCATCGCGAATCCGGTATCCGCGGCGATCGCATTGTCGAAGTGACTGTTGGCTTCATGGACCTGAAAGTGATCTGTCAGATCGCGTCCCAGCATGTATTCCTTCCGCGCCTCGTCGGACTTTGTTGTCACGGGAATCTTTCCATCGTCCGCAGGCTTTGAACATCCGAACACAGACCCGACAACTGCGAGCACGAGGAGCCGTGAAATCCAATAGTATTTGTCCATGGTGCGCCTCCATTGAGTGTGATCGTGGATGATGAAACGTGCGAAGAGGGGGAAAGATCGCGCCCATTGAGATGGGTTTCAGCGCCAAGAATTCACCGGGGAACACCGGGAAAACGCTTCGGTCCGGAGACGAATAATCGGAGTAAGGAGAGGGCAGCGAGAGCGTAAGAAAATGGAACACGAATGTCAAGAAGAATCACATGCGTTCACGAAACGCCCCATTCCTCTACGATTATGGGCAATTTCTGCGCGAAACTCTCTATCAGCAGAAAGGTTATACGAGGTCTCCATTCATAGACATGTCCCTCTTCAGGAGACTTCGGCGTCAAATGTCCTCTTGAATCTTCAGTTCAGGGGGGACCATTAGCCGAGATGTCGCTCAATGAAGTGAGCACAGACTTGAAAGACAGGCAAGACCTCCTGAGGGGCACGCAGGCGTTCTGGAGCAGCGGAAACTGAAACTTGGGGGAGCTTGGTGGAGGCTTACTGTGAAGTGCGAACCGCAGGAATGCACGGGTGGGTCAGCCTTGAAATGCCGGTTGACAAGGCCGGAATTCTAAGGTAGGCAGCATCCTCTTGATCACAAAAGGGTTCGAAACCAAAATCGTCTATATAGATCACCATCCTCGAAACCTGTGTGGGCACCGCAGAGCGCCAACCGAGTCGGTCTCCGATGGTTCTTAGCTTGAAAGGAAATGAAAGGAGGGCGGAAGAAGGACACAGGAGGCGATGGCGACTTCGGCTATAGCGTTGAATGCTTGAGGGCATGCTCTACGAAAAGAGCAGGGAACATCTGATGCACGTCATCAAAATTCGCCCTGAAGGTTTGGAAAAGCTTCGGGTCAGGCGGGGCTTCCGGGTGAAGAGTCGTCCAGAAGCCGCTGACCGGCATCAGGACGACGTTGGTTTGAGGGCCCTGCCGCTCCTTTGCCCCTCCGGCCCCCTGAAAGAGCGTTGCCGCCGGATCGATCCCTTGTAGGGTGTTGAAGTGATCGGGGACAGTGGTGTAGATCCTGTATGCCCGCCTGTTGGTTCCCCCACGCCACCAGGCTTTCAGTTTTGCGGCAAAGTCTCCCATATTGGTCCGGATGTCGAACCCGTAAACCTCGGCCAGCACGTTATCATTGAAAAATGGATTATCCCCGGCCAGTGCCTTGACCACATACCCCCCTCCAGCGCTGAACCCGGAGACTGCACAGCGCCCAACCGGCTGGAGGGGGAAGGGGATCTTTAGTTTGCGCTGAACGAAATACGCCACCTCCTGAAGGAGTCTCAGCACGCTCGTCTGATCCCCCAGTGAGCCGTTCCACCCGGAAGGGTTGCCCACGGGGAAAACCAGGATCGCCTTGGAGCCTGAGGCCTGATGCTGGTTGGTCATCTGCTTGTGCAGCACCTTCCAGTACAGGAGATACCGGAAGATCAGATCCATGAACGCAAAATCGAATGGGTAGGACCCCTTCAGCACGCCAGGCGAGGGGTGATAAAAGAGATGGAAATTCAGCGGTACCTGTCCCGGGTTTACCTTGTCCTTCTCACGCGTGACCGTCACCCCGGCCGGCACCCAGATTGCAACCAGCTTGGGAAGAGTTGTCCGTTCGGCAAAGAGAAGCCTTCCTTTCGGCGTAACCGAGGGAAGGGGCGAATGCAGGAGCTGACCCCATCCTGAGCCGCCTCCGGGGTTGATGACGGTGAGCCCGACGAAATCTATGACCGGCAGCGCGACGGGATCCTTAAACAGCACGTTTGCCTTGAACTTGTTTGCAAGGGCGTCGATGTTGTCCCTCGCGTCCTGGAGTTGCCCGAGCACCACGAAGACCTCCACGTTGAAGTCCCCCGCTCCCCGGGCATGCCCATCAAGGTTGCGAACGTATAACTCCTGTCCCGCCCCGGCGAAGGTTAGCGCCGGCGCCGGCCCTCCTTTCTTCAGCCGCACCTCCTGCCCCACGGGGAAGAACCCCGGCTCATCCACCCCTATCTGCATCTCTTCCACCCCGGCCGGTATCTGAATCTCGAAAACTCCCACAGGCCCTGCCGGTTTCATGGTCTGCCGGCCCGTGCCGGGCCCGGCTCCTGCAAAAGTGACCAACGCACTGGCAGCCTTGTGGGGGTTATAATTGACATCCAGGACCTTCACCACCAGGAAAGTGCTCACAGGATCGCCTCCCGTCCCAGGACCGCATTTGCGACATCAGAATCCACATCCGGCGACTTTGGTATGTTATTGGTCGGATCGGGCTCACCCGCGAAGGTGTTGGGAGCCGGAAGCGGCAGGATGTTCAAAGGATCTGCCGGATCCTGAATCTTGGACAGGTCGGTTGGGGGGAAGAGCTCCAGCACGACATTCCCATCTTTCACTTCCCCCCGGAAACGCACTCCGGCTGGAAACTTGCGGAAGACAAAGACCAGGCAATCACCTACAACGGACCCACCCGCAAGGAGAAAGCTCTGATCATTGGAGCCATCCTCGCTCACGATTCTCAGACGAGCCTGGCGCGACCAGGGCAGATTGTCCGTCATCTGGATGGAATAGCGGAAGAAGATCGGGGAATCCTGGGGAGCATCGAAGGGCCTGGCACCGGGGACCCGGGTGGGCCGGGGCGCTTCCCCGCGCAGCATGGCCGGCACAGTGATTTTCACGCCCGCGACATCGAGGAGGTGATCCCCGGCGGGGACATTGGTGACCAACAGGTTCCCATCTTCATCGGTGGTGTCCTTCACAACACGCCCGTCGTTCAACGTAATCGTGAACGGCTCATTGGCAAGTGCCAGCGCGCCGGAATTGGTCAGAAGGACCAGCTCAATCTTGAAGAGATTGCCCAGAAGCCCTTCACAGGGGGAAGTGCTGGACTGCCGGTCGTAGAAGCGGCAGGCAAAGGTGCCCACCATCTCGACCGCTTGCTCATCCTTGTGTTCCCGCCGATCGTCCAGGTTTCGCCGCCGCTCGCCGGCATCGCGGAAAAAGCGAAGCTTGCATCGAGCCGGCCCTTCTTTGACGGTGGGGCAGGGCCAGAGCGAGGGATCAATCTTTGTGCCGGGCCTATACAGAAGGATCATGATCCGGCGGTTGACCTGGTTCTCCGTGTCACGCTGCTTCTTGTTCTCCGGCCGGTCGAAGAAGTCCTGCTCGTCCCGGGAAAACATCATGAGCGGATTGAACTCGCCGCACCCCTGCATGTCTCCCTTCCCGTCCTTACCCTCTCCCCGGCCGATAAAATCATCCTTTGTGAGGCGGAACGGGACATTATTATCATCCGTGCAGATGGCGTCCATGTAGAGCCCGGCCAATGTTCCGAAACTGGCGTCGGCGATCTCCTCCTTCCCATTGAACCCTTTTCCAGGCAGGCCGTTGGTCTGCTCGAAATCTGCAAGGGCCTGGCGAGTGATCTGGTCGACATTCCCGGTGACCGGGCCGACCTTGGTCGGGCCCACCATGTTCAGCATGACCTGCACCGGCCGCACTCCCCAGCGGTCCTTTCCCTGCGTGTCGTGGTTGAAGTAGAGGTCCTTCCAGAGCTCGACATCCCGCACCAGCAGACCGAAGATCGCCTGGGCCCGCCGTCCGCTCAGGGCTTTGTTATACTCGTCCTTGCCGGATGGATCGGCGTGGCCGAAGACCGAGAGCTTGCTCCCGGGATGCTTCGTCATGAGCGCTTTGAGAGGCTCTGCATCAAATGTCAGTCCCAGCGGCAACACAAAGGAAGAGTCAAACTCAAAGTGGCTGTCTTCAATGCCGAAGCAGGCGCGGGACACGATGCTTGCCCGGATGGTATTAAACTCCTCCCCCACCGATGGAGCTACCAGCACCGGCAACGCCTCGAGATCGGGATTGCTCGCGGCAACAACTTGCTTGGTCACGTTGACCTCCCGAATTGACCTGGATCCAGATGATTAGGTGTGACCGGAACGGTCTGGCCGTTTTCCTGTTTTGTCAGTACCCGGTAGATTTCACAGGAGGTTCTGACTCCGGATCCGGCCACGATGAACACGGGGGGCTTGCTGCCTTTTTGTTGCCTGACAGTCCAGGTCCAGCTGAACCTATCGAACTCCTTTGGAGGGATGAGGTCCTCCACGCGCTTGCGCATGAGGGTTGTCAGATCGGCCTGGCTCTTGATCTTTCCTCCGGTCATGACTTCGTCCTGATCGCACTCGGCGCTGACGGTATCTGAAGGGTCAGAGGGCCTCCGGAATCTGAGCCGCTGCCGGAATGCTGGGACGCCCCCGCCGAAGGGAGCCGTGATGGCGGCCACGGCCTGCCAGTCCGCATCCTTGAAGGCTCCGTAGATCGGGTGCCCGGCGTACTTCTGTTTCAGGATGCTCACGATCTGCCCCTGGTCGGGGAAATCACGTGCTCCGGGAAGCGAAAAGACCCAGTCCTGATGGAGGCGGTCACGGACGACCCCACTTTCACGCCGGTAGGTATTTTCGAACTTTGGCGCAAATACCGTCGCCAGCCCGCCAAATTTGTCCCGGATGGCATTCAGCAGCTGAACATCGTTGCCGATTTCGCAGCCCCGGATGATGATCTCCGTGTGCTCGTCCACCTCCTTGCGGCGCGGGGGACCCAGCACGCCCAGATCCTCTTGTTTGAGCGACTCAGCAGTGAAGACCGCATCGTCGGCATCTCCAACATGCGAGCGGATAAACCATGTGGAATCGTTGCCGTGGCTCACGATATTGATGCGGCCCCAGGGGAGACCGTTTCTTGCCCGAACCATCTTCTCATCCTCTTCCCGGAGAAAGTTGATGATGCCGGCCAGCGACCGCTCGTTGCTTTTGTTATCACGTAGATTGCTCCAGAACTCGGCGGCGAGCGCAAAATACTGGATGGTGGACGGGTCGTCGGGGAAATCGTTCCGGTCCCCGGCAATGAATGCCAGCTCCGCCCGCGGCGTGGCCGTGCGGCGCACGAACAGCGGTGTCGGGGACTCGTACACCTCCGAGATGCCTTTGACAAGTCCTGTGATCCTGAACGTGACTTCGAAAAAGTCCAGCTCCTTCTCGTTGTCCACATTTGGCATCGGCATCGTAATGAGCTCACCGTCGATATCAACGGTTAGCAGAGCCTTCACGGGATCATTAGGAAACGGGAGCACCTGAGAAGTCTGGTTGAACACGCCGCGCTGGATGAGTCCGCCAATGGTCCCGATCAGCTTCCTTGGCGAGTTGCTCTCGGTGATGGTTTTCCCGTTGCTGATCCAGCTGTCGGTCTCAAAGAACTCAATCAGAATATTGCTGGCGTCCCGCGGCTTGGTGAACTGCATCTTGGCCTTGGCGGATTTGTTCACAAGTTGAAGCACGCCGGGACTCGTGTAAGCATTAATTCCGCCTGCCATACGACATTATCCTCGTTTGAAATCGGAACCCCATGGCCGCACCGCCTCTGGCTTCGCCGAGCGGCGGCCCTCCCCCCCTTGCTGTGAGGAGGAAGGCTCTGTTGCGGACTCGAACCAGGGGAGATTCACATTAGCAGGCGTGGGCTTCCTTGAGCTTGTTCAGCAAGCTCGATTGGACGTGCGCCAACAGCTGCTACAAGCGCCAGTCATTTACTACCGTAGAGAACCCCAACGAGGGCGTCATAATTCCCTCAGCGGACTGCTTTCCTCTGCTGAGTTTTGGCATCGGTGACCTTGAGGATCAGAAGGTTCTAGGAGCGGCCCTTGAGCTCCCAAAGGCGGTCGACGGCCTTGGACCCGGGACCCAGATCCAGATCCTCAGGAGCGACCTGACGCCAATCAGGGGGAATTATCAAATTCAAGGGCTGGTGCGAGATCCTGGGTACACGGGAGCAGTCGCGCCAGGATTGGGGTGGTCCTCCGTTCTTCGGAAATGGGGGCTCTGAAGGATGTCGATCGCAGACGGTACGGTCTCAGTTGCAGAGAAACACCTCTGACGGGAAGGAAAATCTCACGGCCCCTGTTTTGTCCGTACCAGGCGGGAGATGTCATACTGCTGCTCTCTGAGACGGGCAAGAATCCTGCCGTAGACGGCGTCGTCCATGCCAGGAGAGCGGGAAAGGATCCAGAGGTACTTCCGGTCCGGCTCCCCGATGACCGCATAGCTGTAGTCGGAAGCAAGATCGATGATCCAGTAATCCCCCCAGACGAACGGCAGAAACGACAGGAAGGCTGGCGCAAAACGCACTTGCAGCTTGGTCAGTGGATCGGTGTCGCTCTTTCTGCGGGCCTGGCCTTCGACCTCCTCGAACGATCCCTCCTCGGTGCGGCACCGGTTCACGACTTTGATCTGCCCGTCCTCCAGGAGCGTGTAAGTCGCCGTTACATACCCCATACACTGCTTCTGAAACCGGTTCGGGAACCGGGCAATTTCATACCAGGTCCCCGCGTAGCGGGCCAGGTCGACATCGGGGACGACCT
>Ga0182021_10000447_pt1 | contig 43569 bp, 38 predicted proteins | sample 612E3MmetaG_FD_120493 | JGI IMG/M metagenome (GOLD analysis project Ga0182021, IMG submission 120493) | Permafrost microbial communities from Stordalen Mire, Sweden - 612E3M metaG (Illumina Assembly) | ecosystem: Environmental > Terrestrial > Soil > Wetlands > Permafrost | place: Sweden... | reverse complement strand
TGCCTCAACGTATGAAGAGAAGAAGATGCACGGCAAAGCGATTGAAGGGTTTAAAATGATCCCTCCGGATTCAGAACTTTACGGAAACGCGCAGATCAATATCGGGCTCATCCTGAAGAAGGAGGGCAAGATTGCTGAAGCAATAGAAGTAATGGAAAAGGCCGTTCGTACGAATAGAGATATGCCGGGGCTCTATGCTTATCTCTCGTCCCTGTATGAGGAGGACAAGAAATTATCGTCTGCCGAGGGAATATTGAAGGAAGGCCTCTCTGCATTGCCCGCGAGCGTCGACCTTCATTATAGTCTCGGCGTCCTCTATGAAAAAACGAACCGCTTTCATGAGAGTATAAATGAAATGGAGGCGGTTCTGAAAATCGACCCGGAGAATGCGGACGCCCTCAACTTCATAGGTTATACGTTTGCAGACAGGGGCATCCGTCTTGATGAAGCCGAGAAGATGATCAAGAGGGCGCTCACCTTGAAGCCCGGGAATATCTACATGATTGACAGCCTCGGCTGGGTATATTTCAGACAAAACAGAATGGACCTGGCCATAAAATACCTGAAGGAAGCATCGGATGGCCTGCCCAATGATCCCACTATCGCCGAACACTTGGGAGACGCCTATACAAAGGCGGGCCAGGCAAGTGAGGCTGTCGAAGTATACAAACAGGCATTGAAATTGAACCCTGCCAACGGCGATCTGCAAAAAAAGCTCAATGAGCTCATCAAAGGGAAAAAACCCTGATGCTGAAAAGATTGCCGCCGTTTTTTCTAATCATGTCCGTCTTCCTCATTTTTTCCGCCTGCGCCATCACCAAGACACAGAAGGTCGGCGGGGTCTCGAAACAGAGTTTCTCCTCGCCTCTCGCTGCGCTGGAAAACATCGATAGAGATAATCAGTTCAAAGACGGGGTTGAAGCGATTGCGCGTATCGAAGTTAATACCCCTCAAGGCCGTTATCCACTGAAGGCCGCTTTAGTAGTGAAGCCGCCGTCCTCATTGAGATTAGAATCAATGCCTATAATAGGTCCGGCAGATCTCTTCTTGACCGTCCATGATAATGTCCTGAAAGTTTTTTTACCGGACAAGGGGAAATTCTATATAGGAAAGGCAACGACGAGAAATCTGGCGCGCTTTATTCCTGTTGCAGCGACTGCCCTCAGGATAGAAGACCTGACCCCTATCCTGCTGGGCATGCGTCCCGAGATAAGAGGAAAGACCATTACCCTGGAAGGTTCTTCCGATGGAACCCTTTACAGAGTTGATATTTTTTCTGAAAATAAAAAAATACAATCTCTCTGGGTAGACCCGGAGGAGAATCAGCTCGTCAGAGTCGATTTATTTGCAGGAGACAACTCCCGCTCGTTCAGCGCCCGATTCATCGGGCGCGACCGCATAGAAAATATGACCCTGCCTGAGAACGTTACGATTGCATATGGAGATAATGAAAAGCCCGATATCATCATCCGTTATGTTGATATCGGGCCTGCGAAGGGAATCGATGCGACTGTCTTTGATCTCAAACCCCCTCCCGCTGTCATGCCTATTCCCCTGGATCCATGAATCAGATATGACAAGAGGGGGGGTAATCCTTTTCTACTTTTTTACTTAATTTCTACCAGTTTTGCCCTCGCTATTCTTGCCTGGTTGGTGTTGGGATATTCTTTTATTATCTGCTGCAGAATCAGTCTCGCACTCGCTTTGTCTCCGAGATTTAGGAAAGAAAGCCCCTGCTTCAACAGGGCGTAAGGAACCTTACTGCCTTTGGGATAATTTTTGACCACCTTCTCATATTCGAGTATGGCCTTTTCATATTTTTTCTCGAAATAAAAGCTTTCCCCTATCCAGAATTGGGCATTATCGGAATACTCCGAATCAGGGTATTGCTTCAGGAAACTCTGAAACTCCCCCCTGGCTTTTTCATATTTCCCTTCCTTAAAAGTTTCATAGGCCAATGCATAGGCCGATTCCTTCTCCGTTTTCCCCTTGATGACATTTTTGGGAGCGGTCTTTACCGCTTTATCACCTTCTAAATGGTTTTCTCTCTTTCCAACTTCAAGAAAGTTTTCTATAAAATTTATTTTCAGAGATACATTATCAAACTTTTCCCTCAATGCGGCTATATCTTTTCTTAACCCTTCAGTTGTACCCTTCAGACCTTGGATACCATCCCTCAGTTCTGTGATGTCTGCGCGCATTTCCGCCTGGCTTCTTTGCAAAGAGGCTTGCGTCTCCTTAAGCTTGACAATATCTTTGCGGATGCCTGCATCTTCATCTTTTAACGCCGCAATCTGCCTGTCAAAATCACCATGAACGCGCTGCAGATCTCTGGTCGTTGCACAACCTGCGGTGCAGATCAGGGAAATAAGCAAGAGCAAAATTACAAATCTCTTCAATCCGTAGACCTCCCCAGAACCCTGCTACTTGGATGTGATGACAAAGTGATCTCGCCTGTTCTTCGCCCACGCTTCTTCAGTATGCCCGGGGTCCAAGGGTCTTTCTTTGCCATAACTGATCGTTTTTATTCTCTTGCCATCAACCCCAAGTTCAACAAGGTATTTCATGGCCTCCTTGGCACGTCTTTCTCCCAGGGCAAGGTTGTATTCAGTAGTTCCCCTTTCATCACAGTTGCCTTCAATGAGAACAATGTTATTCTTATTATTGTTCAGCCATTCTGCAAGCTGTTTGAGAATGTCCCTGCTTTCGGGTTTGAGACTGAATTTGTCAAAATCAAAAAGTGCGTCCTTAGATGCCATTGTTTCTTGCGCCGCAGCCTCGGCCTGAGGGGCTACCTTCGCTTCCGCCTCTTTCGCCCTCTGTTCGGCAGCCAAGCGGGCTTCTTGATCAGCCCGCGCCTTTGCATCCGCTTCCGCCTTGGCCTTTGCTTGATCGGCAGCAGCCTGTTCTTCGGCTGAAACCGCCTGCTCTTTTACTCCCGTTTTTTTTGCACATCCGGTCATAACCATAACCGAGAAGCATACTATCAACCCGATAATCCCTATTATTGCAAGGCTCCTTTTCATTGTGTTCTCTCCTCTCTTAGTTGTTTTAAGAAAATTGGTTATTTACCGATTCGAATTCTTCTAAACCACAATCCACCCTAAAGGTCAACCACAAAAATTTCAATTTCTGCTTTCTCTATCCCGCACAAATTGTTCAGTGTCCCATCCTGGTTGCAACTTCGGAGGCTTTTTCATAGCATTACGGCGGATTGCCGGATACAACAAGCGCGCGCATATCTGATAGGTTATAAGGGGGGGGTAGAGCGGCCGGCGCTCCGTCGACATATTTTCTGATGATTTCTTCCGGCAGATCAGTTTATTTTCGGCGACCAGGATGGGCTCATGGAACCGCTCACACTCTCGTACAGCACTCTCACATTTAACCCATTGGCATTCATCACGCAAATTCTGTGTTTGCCGCCGCCCCGAGTACTGAAGGCCAGGTACCTGCCGTCCGGGGACCATGAGGGGGACTCGTGGTCAGCGTTGTCAAAAGTGAGCTGTGAAGGGCTGCTGCCGTCCTCATTTGTGGAGAATATCTGGAAACGTCCATTCACCCGCCCTTCGTATGCTATTCTGTTGCCCTTCGGCGACCAGGACGGGGATGTATTATAGTTTCCGTCATAGGTAAGTCTTTTCACGTCATCCCCATCAGCGCCCATCGTGAATATTTGCGGTGAACCGGAACGGTTTGAAACAAAAGCAATTCTTTTATTGTCCGGCGACCAGGCAGGTGATACATCGATCGCAAAATTATGGGTGAGACGTTCAAGCTTCCTGCTGCTGAGATCCATTGTATATATTTCCTCATTGCCATCCTTGCTCAGGGTAAGCAAGAGCTTCCTGCCGTCCCGAGACCAGGAGCCGGCCAGATTGATGCCGTCAAAATTTGAAATCTTCTCAACCTTTCCAATGCCCATCGACCTTATATAGAGATCGGGATTCCCGTTTCTGTAAGATGTGAAGGAAATAAATTTTCCGTCGGGAGACCAGCGCGGGGCTAATGTCAATGCCTGGAGGTTCGTAACCCGGAGAAGTTCAGTTCCATCGAAATTGATCGTGTAGATGTCTGAGTTCTGGCCCTTCTTCAATATAAAGGCGATCTTGGTGCCGAATACGCCCTCATCACCCGTCAGGACGAGGAGAATTTCGCCTGCAAATTTGCGCACCATCTCGTTTCTGTCTTCTATTTTCCCGGTGTACTGTTTTGCGGCAATGACCTCCCCTTTTATTACATCAAAAAGATGGAATTCGGAGGTGAGATCCCTGCCATTGTACTGGAAAGCCCCCTTCACCAGATATTCAGCGCCAATCACGGCCCAGTCTGCAAACCTGGTACTTTCCACTGTTAAGCCGGCCTGTTTTTGATCCTCAATAAAGGCCTTCTTGCTGATGATATTGAAGAATCCCGTCATCTCCAAATACTTTGCCAGGGTATCTGAAAACCAGCCTGACAGCTCTCCCTGATAACCTTGCTGACTTATTTTCCTGAAATCAACAATGGCGATGGGAAATTTTTGGAATGCGGGAGAATCGATGTCAATATAGACCTTGGCTGCGGCGCTGTGAGGCAGACATAAAATGGATAGCATGACCACAGTGAGCGCAACCAATCTTATTAAGCATCCAATATTGCGGCAATTCATGAATGAAACCATATGCCCTTCATCAAGCGATTTCCCCCTTCTATCTGAATTCCATTGAATGGAACCTGATGCCGATGTCGATATTGTTATCTCTTAATGAATCCGGAAAAGGAGGGAAAGGGCTTGCCTTCTTAATGGCTTTCATAGCCGACTCATCGAAATATCGATTCCCTGAGCGTTTCTCAAAACTCAAATCCGTAACTGTGCCGTTCCTCAGTATCTTCGCCTGGACAATCGCCTCTATGTTTTCCCTCGGTAATATTCCCTGGGGCAGGCTCCATTTTCCCCTGATCCTGGACCAGATAAGGCTGTAATAGACATTCATCTTTGCGTTGGATTCAGCATTACCCGTCTGGGCCGCAGGCGCGGGCGGGCTCACTGACGTATTCACCTTCTTCCTGATATCGTCGATTGCCCTATCGACGCTGCTCGTTTGCTTTCTTTGAGAATCCAGCCTCCTGATAGGGACGGCTGGGAGGGTATCGGTCCGCTTTTTCAAGACAGAAGAATGCTCACCCGAAATTGTTTGATTGATTTCTCTCGCGATTGCCGATTGCGCTTTCCTTTCCTGGAGAACTTCGGAAAGACTTACGAGGTTAACGGAATAGACGGGACCGAAGGTCCATCTTGGAGAGGGAAGAGTTGGCGCAAAGAAAATGACAGACAGCACTACAGTATGAATTAATATGGACACAAAAATCATACCATTCATGCTGACATCATTGTCATCTCGCTCCTTTTGCATCCTGAATCATCCTGCGGAACATCACCTTGATTCCTCGGGCGCCTCCGTGATCATCCCCAGCCTGTCGACGCCGGCTTTCCTGACCTCGGACATAACTTCCACGACAAACCCGTAGGGAACATTCTTGTCGGCCCGCATAAAAACCTCTCTATCGATCCTGTTGGCAAAGATGTTTTCCAGCTTTGCACTGAGGCCGGTAACAGGAATCTTATTCTTGTTTATGAATATCTCTTTCGCGCCGTTAATCGTCAGCACAAGTTTTTCCTCTGTCACATCGATACTCTTCGATTTAACCCGCGGCAGGTTGACGTCGATGCCCATCTGCAGCATGGGAGCCGTCACCATGAAAATTATCAGCAAGACCAAAACGACGTCGACCAGAGGCGTGACGTTGATCTCGGCCAACAGCTTGCTGCCGCTATTTCTCTTTCTTCCGGGCCTCATAAGGAAATCTATTTCCTCACATAATTTCTTTCAATGATATTTAGTATTTCAGAAGCGAAGTTATCCATATCCATGGACATATTCTTCACTACATTGAGATAATAGTTGTAGAAAATGACGGCAGGTATCGCGGCGGCAAGCCCGGCGGCAGTGGCGATCAGCGCCTCCGAAATTCCCGGCGCCACGACAGCAAGGGTTGCCGAGCCTCTTGTGCCTATGCCCCTGAATGTATCCATAATGCCCCAGACTGTCCCGAACAGTCCGATGAACGGCGATGCACTCCCGGTAGTCGCGAGGAAGCTGAGCGTACTCTCAAGTCTCGTTGCTTCAGAACTGCACGCTCTGTTCAAGGCCCTTTCAACATTATCTATGCCCTTCATCTCCAGTTGAAGGAGAGTCGATTCATCAAATTCCTTGGGGGATGACGCCCCTCTTATAACCTTGGTTATCTTCACCAGCTCCGTATATCCCGCCTGAAATACCTCGGCCATGGTCGAGTGTTTGTATTTTTTCGCTTCGGGGAATATATCGGAGAGCTTACTGCTGTTCATGTAGGCGTCGAGGAACATATTATTTTCCTTTTTTGCCTTCTTGATACTCCGGTACTTCATCAAAATAATGGCCCACGACACAACAGAAAAGATAAGGAGCAACAGCAGGATGAGCTGAACCATCAGTCCGGCATCAAGAATCATCTTGAGAATACTGCCGTGAAAATGTCCTCCCAGACCAACAGCGGCAACAGAAGAAATCTCTTTCACTTTTTCACTCCTGAATCACTTATTTGCGGCATTAACTGATTCTGCGACTTATTATGGGTGATTACGTGTAATGGAAAAAAATGGCTTTGTCAACAGATTTAGGAAAAGAGCATCCGTAAGCGGAATAAATTCTTAAAGAACCGGAAGACCCCAGAAGCTGACCGGCCGGAATCCCTACAGGAATTCCGGCACAAATGATACGACGTCGTCAATGGCAGGTGAATCACAAAAAATCATGGCCAGTCTATCCACGCCAAGGGCAATTCCTGCGGCATGCGGCATGCGCCCCACGTCCTGCAGAAAATGCTCCGGTACAGGATAAATTGACTTGCCTGCAGAATGACGATATCTGTTCACATTCAGAAATCGTCTGTGATGCTCTTCGGGATCAGTAAGCTCGGAACATGCGTTGGCTATCTCTTTCCCTCCCATGTAAAGTTCAAAACGTTCGGCCAATGTGGGATCATCTTTCTTCTGTTTCGCGAGCGCTGACCCGGAAGCCGGATAATCGTAGATGAAGGTAGGCTGCGTGAGTCCCAGGTGGGGTTCGATAGAGGAGACCATGATCTCGTCGAAGCAATTTCCCGTTACTGCTTTATCCATTGACATCGGTGCGTAGCTGGCAAAAGCCTCTCTTACAGATATAGTCTCCCACGGTCTTTGCAGCCGTATTGCGACGCCCTGGTAGTTAACCACGTCCCCGCTGCCGAGGTCGGTGGCCACAGAGACGATCAGTTCCTCACATTCTTCCATGAGCCGGCGATAGTCCATCCCCCGGCAATACCATTCCAGCATCGTAAACTCGGGAAGATGGTTTGAACCTCTCTCGCCATCGCGAAAACACTTGCAGATTTGAAATATCCTTGGATGACCCGCCGCAAGCAGCCGCTTCATATGAAGCTCGGGAGATGTGTGCAAAAACGAATCGCCGCACGCGACGGCGTCAATATATTTTTCCGGAATCAAGGCCGTAATTAAATGGGGAGTCTCCACCTCTAGATATTCCCTGGCCGTAAAAAAATCGCGGATCGCGCGAATCATCCGGGCACGCTTCCATAAAGCCTCCCGCTTGTCTGCCACTCTTCCGTCCCGTTCCATGGGAGTGTTAATCCTTGACCCGTGTCAGGTACTCGCCGCTTCGGGTATCGACTCTGATCTTCTCGCCTTCTTCAACAAAAGGAGGAACCTGAATCTGATAACCTGTTTGCAGGGTCACCGGCTTGGTCTTCCCTGATACGGAATCACCCTTGGCCCAGGGGTCGGCTCGTATGACGACAAGATCAACGAAATTCGGCACGCTCACCTCGAGAGCCTTATCCTCAAAGAACAGTATTTCCACCTCCAGGTTATCAATAAGGAAATTTTTCGCCTCCCCAACTTGATCCTCAGTGAGAAAGACCTGTTCATAACTTTCATTGTCCATGAAGCAGTATTTCCCCTGTTCCTGATACAGGTACTGCATTTTCTTCTGCTCGAGGTCTGCCGGTTCGAAAGTATCCACGGAACGGAATGTCCGCTCAAACTGTGCTCCCGTAATCATATTGCGCAACTTAGACCTGTACAGAGCCTGGCCTTTTCCGGGTTTGACAAAGTTAAACTCGGTTACGATATAAGGCTCGTTGTCAATCTTGATCCGCAAACCTTTCTTCAAATCACTCGCAGTATACATGTAACAGTTTCTCTCCTTTCATTCCAAATCACGGATTTACTAATTCACTTCTCCTGTCCTGTCAAAAATATATTCGTTTGTCCCGCTTGCCATTGTGTGAAGCGGAGACCCTGGATAAAGAGGACATTTCCCCTTGCCGCCCGGGATATCAAATACATATTGCGGCACACAAAGTCCGGATATATTTCCCCATATTTTCGCCATGATTTTTATCCCTGACCGCACTTCGGTGCGAAAATGATCGGTACCTTTCACCGGATCACACTGAAACAAATAATAAGGTTTGACGGATATACGCTGAAGGCCGTAGAAAAGGTCCCGCAGGGTTTCATAGTTGTCATTGACGCCCCGAAGCAGGACGGATTGATTTGATACGGGGATGCCCGCCTCAAGTATCATTTCACAGGCGCGTGCAGCTTCCGGCGTAATTTCATTCGGATGATTGAATTGCGTATTGAACCAAAGAGGGCGATGCTTTCGCAACGTGGCACACAGTTTACGGGTGATTCTCATGGGCATGACTACGGGAGCGCGGCTTCCTATACGCAGCACCTCCACATGGGGGATAGAACGCAGTGATCCGAGAAACCAATCGAGGATGCCCTCTTTCATGGTGAGGGGATCACCTCCCGAAACGATGACTTCACGAATATGCTTCGTCTTGGATACATAATCAACCATGGGTTCCATGTAACCTCTGCCCTTTTCGATGCCGCCTTTCCCCCACATCCGCTTGCGATTGCAGTGCCGGCAATATGTTGCACACGTATGCGTGACGATTGTGACGCAGCGGTCACGATACCGATGCACGAGTCCTGAAACAGGCATGTCCCGTTCTTCTTCGAGAGGGTCGGCCACACCGCCGAGTGAAAAACTTATCTCCCTTTCATCTGGGAAACACTGGCGACGAAGGGGGTCGTTATCATCCGAGGCATTTATCAGAGAAAAATAATACGGCGTGACGCTGAAGGGATAATACCTTGCCACGGTCTGATACGTCTTGAGGGCCGAAGGCGTCTTCTTGAGGACTCCGGCCAATTGAGAAATAGTGTGTATCCGGTTCCTGTATTGCCACTCCCAGTCATGCCAGTCCTTCGACGGGACTCCTCGCCACGGGTTTATGGAGATGATGCTGTTTCTCGATTCCATGGTTTACAACGCTTCACATAGAGTTTTTTGAAAAGTTGCCTTACATTATTTAATTTTATAGCATCAAATATTGATTATTACAAATTAGAAACCCAAAACTGTCATGAGGAGATAGAAATTTGATAATCAGCGCCAGACATCAAATCTTGCCATTCTCAATATTATAACTTGATCCCCTGCGTCAGAAACTGAATTATTCAAGAGCCACAGCGGTCTTTCGGGTACGGAAGAAACGCATGCAATACTTATTAGATATTGCATCTTAGTCAGAAATAGGTAATAACTAAGACATATTAATCGCAAAATCGCGGTGCGGAATATCCAGACACGATGCAGTCAGTACCGAAAATGGTGAACGTCGCCATGCGTGCAGGTTTTGCGAGAATTTGATTATACGAGCAAGCAGCAGAATTCGCTTAATCGGTCAGTAATGCCCTTTCTATGAGCAAGAAAGAATCAAAAGGAAAATAACCGAAGGATGAACTTTCGCCGGCGCAAGATATCACTTGAGCCCTGGGCGCCGGCCTCAGTACGGGGATTTCTTTGTTCAAGACCAGGAACGACGCACCAGCGCCGAGCGCAGTGCATTCAACGGAAAGACTCACGCGCTCTCTTTCGAGACACCTTTGAGCCGTCATGACGGGAAACATTTTTATAAGGAGATCAATCTATGAAATCGTTATCAAAGGATGAACTGAAGACTTTAATGAGCAAACAGAAAGGTCCTTGCGTTTCAATGTTTATGCCCGCCTATCGTGCCGGCGCCGAGATCCAGCAAAATCAAATCAGATTCAGGAATCTGCTTCGCGAAGCCGAGGAAAAATTGATCGCCGCCGGCTGCCGCGCCCCGGAGGCAAAGGCACTTCTCGAACCCGCGCAGGGGCTTTCAGGCAATATACCTTTTTGGCGGCAACAGAGCGGCGGCCTCGCCGTATTCATATCTTCAGACGTATTCCGTCATTATGGCCTGCCCGTAAATTTTGATGAACTAATAGTCGTGGCTGACCGTTTTCACGTCAAACCTCTTCTGCCGGCGCTCAGCGGCGACGGGCGTTACTACATTTTGACGTTGAGTCAAAAAGGGAGCCGCCTTTATGAAGGCACAAAACAGGACATCAGAGAAATCCAGATTGAGACGATACCCAAAAGCCTTGCCGACGCCCTCCAGTACGATGAACTGGAAAGGCAGATCCGTTTCCACAGGGGTACGCAGCGCGGAGGCGAGCGCGGTTCGATGATGTCAGGGGGCGGCGCGCAACTGGACGATGCAAAGGAAAACATCTCAAAATATTTCCGCCAGATCGACAAGGGCTTACATGACCTCCTGAAAGACGAACGGGTGCCTCTGGTGCTTGCCGGCGTCGATTATTTATTTCCGATTTACAGAGAGGTAAACACGTATCCTTATCTTATGGAAGGTGGGATCCCCGGAAATCCCAAAGGAATAAGTGCGGACCAGTTGCATAAGCTGGCGCTTGAAATTGCGAGGCCTTATTTTCAAAAGGCGGAAAATGACGCTATCGCCCAATACCGGCAATCTTCCGGCACAGGATTGACTTCCGGCGATATTAAAGAAATTGTCCGTGCCGCGTGTGACGGGCGGGTGGGTCTGCTCTTTATCGCCACGGGCCATAAGCAATGGGGCGTTTTTGACCCGGAAACGAAGAATGTGCAAATACACCAGAAGATGGAACCGGGCAGTGAGGATCTCTTAGATTTTTCTGCAATCCAGACTCTCTTGAATGGCGGCACTGTTTTTTCGCTTCTCCAAGGGAAAATGCCCGATGATAAACCAATTGCGGCTGTATTTCGTTATTGAATCGAAAAACGTAACGTCTCCATTCATTTTGAACATATTTCTCCTATGGATTTGCGGGATAGCAAAGTACATGCGGCACGGCTTTCCGTGCTGTCGAATACATCTCTCGTGGTCATGAAGATCGCCGTCGGGCTCCTGATCGGATCGGTGTCTATCATTTCCGAAGCGATCCATTCCGGAGTGGACCTTCTCGCTTCCCTCATCACGACATTCTCCGTCAGTAAATCGAGCATGCCTGCTGATGTCGAGCATCCCTTTGGTCATGGAAAAGTGGAAAACATTTCCGGCACTGTCGAGGCGCTGCTCATCTTTCTCGCGGCCGTGTGGATAATCTTCGAAGCTATCAGAAAACTACTCGATCCTGAGCCTATTGAATATGTCGGTTGGGGCGTGGGGGTGATGGCAATTTCCGCGCTGGTTAATATGTTCGTGTCAAGAATGCTTTTCAGAGTCGCAAGGGAGACTGACTCTGTTGCACTCGCAGCAGACGCTTGGCATCTGCGCACCGATGTATATACCTCTGCAGGCGTGATGGCAAGCCTCGCCCTGATCGGGCTTGGTCACCTTATTTCACCTGCCGCCAATCTATACTGGCTTGACCCGGTAGCTGCGATCACGGTGGCGTTATTCATTATGGGCGCTGCCTACAGACTGACTCTCCGATCGGCGCAGGATCTGATGGATGTGAAACTTCCTGCGGAGGAGGAGGCCTGGATCCGGCAGCTGATAATGACGCAGAAGCCTGTTATACACGGCTTTCATTTATTGCGCACGCGCAAGGCGGGAAATTACCGCTTCGTCGACTTCCACATAAAAGTTGATCCTTCCATGTCTGTCGAAGACTCTCACAAGATCACCGATGAGTTATCCAGAAGCATAGAAAGTCATTTCCGGAATACGAGCGTCACTGTTCACATCGAACCCTGCGACGGCAGATGTGACGACCATTGCCTATCCGGATGCCTGCTGCCGGAGGCGGAGCAGAAGGCCGTGATGCAAAAGAACCGGCGAATCTGACAAATTATGAATGCTTCCTCCGAAAGGTATTCAACCCTTATATATAAACCTTTCAAACAATCTGTGGAAAGGTGTCCAGTGCGAATCGGGAGCGGTTGTCTGAATGAATTCCTGGAAGGCATTAACCTTGGCATCAAGATCGTCCATAAAATGCACGACTAACGCCTCCGGCGTCTTCGGCCGCTTCGGCGAACCGAATTCCTGAGTGCCGTGATGGCTCAATATGAGATGGCGGAGCTCCATGGCAAGCTGTTCCGGGAAACCTGCTACGGCGGCAATCCTCGCATCGAGCATCTCCAGACCGATCACGATGTGCCCGATCAGCCTGCCCTCATCGCTGTAGTCAAACATCCTGTCGTAGGTATATTCATGAATCTTGCCTATATCATGAAGGATCCCCCCGGCTATGACAAGGTCCCTGTTGATACCCTGGTAATGCTTTGTTACCAGATCGATCAGGCGTATGACTGAGAGTGTGTGTTCAAGAAGGCCTCCGATATAAACATGGTGAAAACTTTTTGCCGCAGGGGCCTTCTTGAATAATTTGGCCACCTCCTCATCATGGAAAAACAAGTGCAACAGCTCCTTCAAGCAGGGCGTTTCGATTTGCGAGACATAATTCATTAGATCGGCGAACATCACATCGATGTCCCCTTTTGCGGCAGGCAGATATTCGGCCAGGTCAACGGCGGAGTCATCAACCTTCCTGACACTCGTTATGGAAAGCTGCACGGTGCTTCTGAAGCTGACTGCCCCTCCCTGTGCCTTAATCACATCCCCCTTACTGAAGGTTTTGTCCCACTCGATTGCATTCTCCCAGATCTTTCCGTCAACTTCCCCTGTCTTATCCTTGAGACGAACGTTCAGATAAGGCATCCCCTTCTGAGAGAAAGCGATATTCTTCTCGGTAACAAGAAATGACTCGTTCACTTTTTCGCCCGGCTTTATATCTTTGATATAAACACTCTTGGTCTTCATGTTCGCACCTGCCGCTGGTTATCGCCGTTTACTCACTTCTCTCTCAAGATGCGGTGCTCACCCGCCCTGATGGTCAGCTTCGTTGCGTCAAAGTACTCCATCAGCGGTATGATGAATTTTCTTGAAAGACCTGTCAACTCCTTCATGCTTGCCGGTGTAGCCTTTCCATCCCTGACAAGACGGGCCTTATAATCTTCCCGCAGCCTCGCTAAAACTTCTCTATGAAAGTAGAGATCTTCATTTATCTTTATCAGAGAACCGTCTTTGAGCATTACGTTGATGACGCTTTCTGCCAAGCCTCTTTGGCCCGCAAATTTTTCCATAAGCTCCTTGATTGTGGGAGGGGTAAGCCCCGCATCCATGTAGGTCTCCGCAATCTTGCTTCGCAGATCTTCCAGTTCTCCCTTCAGATTCACACGGTGTGCCGACAGGCGAATGTTCTCCCTCTCGGCGACAACTTCCCCTCTCTTTTCAAGCTCTCTGACAGCCATATTAAAGAGCCTCTGTCCGGCGAACTGTCCTGCTGTACCCCTCAATTCTTCTTTCGATATGCCTTCCTTCAGAGGATATCTCTCATGATAGGCCCGCATTTCGAGGAGAATCCTGTCTTGAAGGTTCTGATAAATGGAGGAAGCTACGATCCTGGATTCATCAGCGTCCACGACGACAACCTGCTTTTTTGAAGACAGAGTTCCGAGAATGTCCTTAAGGATACTCTCATGAATTCCGGTTCTCATTTCAAGCTCAGACATGCCGATGCCCTCAATTCCTGACCGCTCAATAATAATCGCCGCCCTCTCCGTATCAGTACCATCATGCAGTAGATCAATTTCATGATTCACCCTGTCCGATTTTCTCTTATGCTTCTTAGGCAAAGGGTCAACGATCATCCCGCCGCCGATTGTCGTTACAGGCGAGTAGCTCCTGATGACAAACCGGTCTCTTGCCATTGCAACAATGGGGGACTCAAGGACCACTTGTGCAAGGGCCTTGGCGCCGGGTTCTGCGTCTTCACGGTCGAGGAGTATTATCCTGCCGATTACTTCGTTCGTTCCCACATGAAACCGCACCAGATTCCTGTTTTTCAGTTTTCTGCTGTTATTTGACAGATGCTCCATCCATACGTCCAGGCGTATCGAGGGCTTAAGAGTCCGGGGCCTGGCGAGTACATTTCCTCTCACGATCGTATCCTTTTCAACGCCCTGCAGATTTATGGCAGTCCGCTGGCCCGCCTCGGCAACAGTCGCGCTCTGATTGTGGATCTGTATACCCCGCACCTTGGCAGTAACTCCCGACGGCAGTATTTCCACATCTTCGCCCAGTTCTATATCTCCGGAAATCAGTGTACCTGTGACGACTGTCCCGAATCCCTTCATGGTGAATGCCCTATCTACAGGTAACCGGAAGATGCCTGCATCCGATTCTCCCTCTATATCAGACGCCACTCTACCGAGCGCATCGAGCAATTCCACGATCCCTGAGCCTATGATGGAAGAGACAGGTATAACGGGGGATGCCGCCAGAAAAGTCCCTTTCAGGAATTCACGGACATCGTCTTTCACGAGATCGAGCCACTCATCCGCAACCATATCGGCTTTGGTCAGGGCAACAAGACCTTTCTTAATGCCGAGGAGAGAGCAGATGTGAAGGTGTTCCCTTGTCTGGGGCATGACGCCCTCGTCTGCCGCGATTACCATAATCACCATATCGATGCCGGAGGCGCCGGACACCATATTTCTTATGAATCTTTCATGGCCGGGAACGTCCACTATGCCGAATGTCCGGCCGTCCGGGAGAGTGAGAGAGGCAAAGCCAAGTTCAATGCTGATCCCCCGTTCCTTCTCTTCTTTGAGCCTGTCCGTGTCGATACCGGTGATGGCTTTTATAAGGGCTGTCTTGCCATGATCGACATGGCCGGCTGTGCCTATGATGAAATGCTTCATGGGCATTAAATAACAAACTACCTGGCGTTTAACAATAACAAAAATTTACATTATGCACGGCGAAGCCGGCAACCTTTACTATGTCCGTCATCTTGCAGTCATCCTGAATATAAGTTTTGGCACTCTCATCGAATCCCGTATCATCACTCAGCATATTTCCTTGCTCAAATTCCGTTGACATGATGGACGTCTTCCTTCTATATTGCCTGCAATCTAATCCCATCCATGAAGAAAGCGCGCTTTTCTAGCAACCGTTCATCTTTCAGATTTCAATGCCTTAGCCTGTAACTTATCGTGAGACAATAATTCTCCCCTTGAAATGTTCAGATCAAATTTGTTAGCATTAATTTCTTTTTGAGAGGATCACGGTTCTATGAGGATACTGGGTCTTGATTACGGCAGTAAGAGAATAGGCGTCGCCGTCTGTGATGAGCTTGGCATGACCGCCCAGGGGCTCGCCACCATTACCCGCAAAAATCGCCGGCATGATCTGGAAGAGATTGCCGGATTCATCAGGACCTATAATGTGGAGAAAATCGTGGTCGGCTATCCCATAAGACTTGACGGCACCGAGGGCATTCAGTGCGAGAAAGTCGGCAAATTTGCATCTCTCCTGGAATCCATATTCTCTCTGCCTGTCATCAAATGGGATGAAACGCTTTCCACAAAGGAGGCGGAGGAAATCCTCATTCGGGCTAACGTGGCCAGAGACAAGAGAAAGACCATAGTGGATAAGCTTGCCGCCAGTTTAATTCTCCAGGGATATCTGGATCACCGGAAGCGCAGCAACAGGTCTCAGTAGTTATCATACGGACCAATTATATGAAAAGCAGAACCGCAACTCGTAGACATAGAAGAAGCCGCGCCTTGATCTTAACGGTCATAGTCGTCGCGTTCCTTTTGGCCGGTCTCTACTATGCAGTATGTCCCACTGACCGCCGCAATGAAATCGTTACCGTTGATATTCCGAAGGGGACGAGTTTCCTCCGATCAGTTGACCTGCTTGAAAACGCGGGCCTCATCAAGAATAAATACCTTTTCTATGCATTAGTGATTGCGAGAAATGCACAGGGCAACATCAGGGCAGGTGAGTATGAACTGTCAACATCCATGTCACCGCTGGATATCATCAACAAGCTGGTAAAGGGCGATATTATTTCATACAAGGTCACCATTCCCGAGGATTTCACTGTCGCAGAGATTGCGGCCCGCCTGGCCTCTTACAAACTGGTCGACGAAAAAGCATTTATCTCCCTCGCCGGAGATGCAAAGTTCGTTGCCTCGCTGGAAATAGAAGGGAGAAGCGCAGAAGGATACCTGTATCCCGACACATATATATTTGACAAGTCGATGGGGGCAAGAGACATAATCAAGATTATGGTTAATCACTTCTGGAAAACATTTGATCATAAGATGCAGGAAAGGGCAGAAGAGCTCGGCATGACTATACCTCAGATTGTGACGCTCGCTTCTATAATCGGCAAAGAATCGGGATTAAAAGATGAAAAACCCCTGGTCTCGGCTGTTTTTTACAATAGACTGAAAAAAAGTATGAGACTGCAAAGCGACCCTACGGCAGTTTACGATCTCAAATCCATCACAAAGGTCATTAAGAGAAAACACCTTCAAAAAAACACACCGTATAATACATATGTGATCAGTGGATTGCCTCCCGGCCCCATCGCAAATCCGGCCATTGATTCACTGCAGGCGGCACTCTACCCTGCCTCAGTCAATTACCTGTACTTCGTTTCCAATAACGATGGGTCTCACAACTTCTCGTCCAGCCTCGTCGCTCATAACAGGGCGGTCTTAAAATATCAAATTGATAGAAAAAAAGAGTGATTTTTTTCTTGACAAACAAATTTTCCCTCCTTATAGTTAAGCCAAGTGGAGTAAAGTGGCTTATTGTGGAGGGAAGTCTTTCATGTCCGTCTTCAGGGGTCAGTATCATCATTCGATAGATGCCAAGGGCCGGATCATCTTTCCTGCCAAGTTGCGGGAAGTTTTCACCGAGACATATGACAGCAGGCTGGTGATTACAAACTGGGACAATTACCTGATGGTCTTTCCCTATGACGAATGGCGTATCCTCGATGAAAAGGTGAGCCATCAATCTCTACTGAGAAAAGAAGTGCGGGCCTTTCAGCGTTTCTTCATGTCCGGCGCCGTTGATTGCACCTTCGACAGTCAGGGCAGAGTCCTCATTCCCCCCAACCTTCGGGACTATGCGCGCCTTGAAAAAGATATAGTTCTCGCGGGCATGATTAAGGTCGTAGAGATATGGAGCAAGGAACGTTTCGATGACGAGATGAAGAGAAGCGCAGTCGATATCGACAGCTTCAGCAAATATATGGCGGATCTGGGAATATAGAAAAAGGCCCATGGAATGTGCTCCTTTCACATACCGGTCATGCAGAGAGAGGTTATTGAGTCCCTTCGTTGTAGACCGGGGGGGGTCTATGTTGACGGAACTGTAGGCGGAGGAGGACATGCCTGCGAGATTCTTCGCCATAGCGCACCCGACGGCTTATTGATAGGCATGGACGTCGATGGTGATGCCTTGCGGGAATCGGAAGAGCGCTTAGAACCCTTTGGCAACAGAAAGATCCTTGTAAAGGGAAATTTCGCAGAGATAGATACGATCTTGGCCTCTTTGAACATCAGGGAAGTTGACGGCATCCTGCTCGACTTGGGGGTTTCTGCTCATCAACTGAAGACAGCAAGCAGGGGTTTCAGCTTTTCCCTGGACGCTGCCCTCGATATGCGCATGGATCAGAGCCGAGGGCTCTCCGCTTACGATATTATCAACACATTTCCGGAAGAAGAGTTGAAAAGGATCATTAAGGACTATGGCGAGGAGATGATGGCGCAAAGGATTGTAAAGAGAATCTCCATGCGAAGAAATACATCGCCTATCGAAACAACGGCAGAGCTTGCCGATATCGTTGTCAAGGCCTTGCCCTCCCCATTCAAGACGAGGCGAATTCATCCCGCAACCCGAACTTTCCAGGCAATAAGGATATACGTCAACAGCGAACTTCTAAATCTTCATAACGCCTTAAATCGCGGCGTGGATGCGCTCAGGAAGTCGGGACGCTTTTCTATCATCTCGTTTCACTCCCTCGAAGACAGGATCGTTAAAGACGGCTTCCGCTCATGGGAGAAGGCGTGTATATGCCCGCCGTCCCTGCCCGTGTGCGCCTGTCACAGAGAAGCCAAGTTGAAAGTACTGACCAGAAAGCCGATAACGCCCGCGGCTTCTGAAATAGAATGTAATCCGCAGGCAAGAAGCGCCAAGCTGAGAACGGCCGAGAGGATCTAAGAAATGCAGTCGGAAGAAGTCATCCAGGGAAATGTCTGCGATGTAGAGAAGGTCTCCACTCAGATAAAGTATTCGAATTTTATCTTCGTCACATTAGTACTCATGGCAGTCGCCCTTTTCTATGTGTGGTCACATATCCGTATGACGGAGCTCGAGTACATGGTTGCCGCGGAAATGAGCGTAAAGGAAAAACTTGTCGAGGAACAGACGAAGTTGAAGGTTGAGATCGCAACTCTGAAATCCCCGCAGCGCCTTGAGGCAATAGCGAGAGAACAATTGCAGATGACCTATCCTACGAGGGATCAGGTCATAATCCTCAATAACGATGATACGGCGGGAGCCGGCAAGCAGGTCCCCAATGATCAGGGGGTGCAGCAATGACGGGTGAATCAAAGAAGTGGCTGAAATTCAGGATTGTCACGGTACTGGTATTTTTCCTTGTGCTTTTCATTGCCCTCATATCGAGGGCGTTCCAGATCCAGGTCCTTTCCGGAAAACTCCTGAAAACCCTTGCCGAGAGGCAGCACATAAAGACACTGCAGATCGAACCGGAGAGGGGCATTATCTTCGATCGCAACGGCGAGAAACTCGCCGCAAGCAGTATGGTGAGCTCGGTATTTGCCGACCCGTCGAAGATAACCAACACCGCTGAGGTCGCCTCCGCATTGGCCCCTATTCTCAATTTAGATAAGGAAACTATTGTAAAAAAACTTGCGGGCTCAAAAAATTTCTGCTGGCTGGCGAGAAAAATCCCTCCCGACCAGGCGAGCAGGATAGAGGCCCTGAATATCGATAGCGTCTTCTTGATTAAAGAGCCGAAACGATTTTATCCAAACGGGGAACTGGCAGGCCGCCTTATCGGCTTCGTCGGCCTGGACTATACCGGCCTCGAGGGACTGGAGCTCAAATATGACAACTACCTGAAGGCAACGCCGGAAAAACTAATCTGGGCGCGGGATGCAAGGGGGAACAGATTGTATCCGCGGACCGAAAAACCCGCCGTGCAGCAGGAAGAAGGATATAATCTCATTTTGACAATCGACAGCCGCATCCAGCACATTGTGGAAACGAATCTGCAGGAGGCGATTACTGCAAAAGGCGCAAAGGGCGGCTTCGTCGTCGTCATGGACCCCAAGACCGGTGAAATACTCGCCCTCGCGGATCAACCCGGCTTCGATCCAAACAAATTTTCCACCTACAACCTCGGCAAAGGTAAGAACAAGGTTATCACTGATTCTTTCGATCCGGGCTCAACCTTCAAGCCTTTTCTCGCGGCGGGGGCCCTCGAGGAAGGCATAGTAAAGGAAACGGACAGGTTTAACTGTGAAAACGGGGCATACGTGGTATCAGACAGGACTTTCCATGAGGCAAACAAAAAGAGATATGGGTCGCTTACTTTTCACGACGTGCTGAAGTATTCGAGCAACATCGGATGCGTGAAGATCTCCGAGAGGCTGAAGAAGGAAAAATTCTACCACTATATTACACAATTTGGATTTGGCTCAAAGACGGGAATCGATCTTCCGGGCGAGGTCAGCGGACTATTGAGGCCGCAGCAGAACTGGACGAGGGTTGATACATCAACCATTGCCTTCGGCCAGGGCGTCTCCGTCACTGCCATTCAGCTTATCACGGCCCTTTCCGCCATAGCAAATGACGGTATGCTGATGAAGCCCCATATCGTGCGCGCAGTCGTAAACAAGCAGGGGCAGATTATCAAGAAAGTCATGCCTACTCCTGTGAGGCAGGTCGTATCGCCGAAAACGGCAAAAAGACTCACTGCGATCCTGAAGGATGTAGTCGGAGAAGACGACGGAACGGGCAAGAAGGCCCAGATCCCGAACGTCGCCGTGGCAGGCAAAACGGGAACTTCCCAAAAGTTTGATTTTTCCCGGCGTGTCTATTCTTCTGAAAGAGTCCGCACCTCCTTCATGGGATTCTTCCCCGCCGATGACCCGCAGGTTGCCATTCTGGTGACACTCGACGAGCCGCAGAGGGACAAGTGGGGCGGAGTGGCCGCTGCGCCAGTTTTCAAAAATATCGGCGAACAGATATTAACATGTTTCAAAACAGATATTAAGGAAGCTCCTTTCCCCGTTCTCGAAGAGGAGAAACCAAACGGTATTAAATTAAAGCTCGTGTCTGCACCTCAAATAATAAGCAGGCACAATGATATGGAAAATGACACGGATGAGCCGTTCATGCCGGATTTCACCGGCATGACCATGAGAGACGTTCTGAAGAAGGCAAGGGAAAAGGGGCTTGATGTCAAAGTTGCGGGGACCGGCTGGGCGGTGAGTCAGGAGCCCAAGCCCGGCATACCCATACGCAATCATCGATCCTGCGTTGTCTCTTTCAGCACGGGCTATTGAGGAACCAATGTGCAAATACAGGCCGTGATAAAGGATATAGATATCATCCAGGTCTCTGGAGACCTTTCCGGAGAAGTCTCAGCCATCTGCTATGATTCAAGAAACTGTGGGAAAGACAGCCTGTTTGTGGCTGTAAGCGGCCTCAAGCTCGACGGTCATGCATATATAAAAGAAGCGGTTGACCGGGGCGTGAAATTTGTTGTTCACGAAAAAGATTATTCCCCACCGCCCGGAGTAACGTCCATCAGGGTCCCCAACAGCCGCGCAATCCTCGGCGTCCTCGGAAAGAATTTTTACAGCGACCCTTCTTCCCGCATTTGTCTCATAGGCATCACAGGGACAAACGGAAAGACAACGGTGACCTACTTGCTGGAAGCAATTCTTAAAGCCGCAGGATTCTCCGTCGGCGTAGTGGGAACGGTCAACTACCGGTTCAATAATAGAGAGATGCCTGCCCCGCATACGACGCCGGAGTCATATGAACTGCAGCGCATATTGAGAATTATGGCCGATCAGGGCGTTACTCACGTTGTTATGGAGGTTTCTTCCCACGCACTTGATCTAAGAAGGGTAGATGAATGCTCCTTCGACATGGGCGTCTTCACGAACCTCTCGCAGGACCATCTCGATTATCATGAGACTTTAGAGAATTATTTCCAGGCTAAGAAGCGCTTCTTTTCCGAGATAATACCGGCGGGCAAAAGAACCTACGCAAACAGGATGATTATTAACGGAGACGACCCCTGGGGGCGGAGAATCGTTGCTGAAGCAGGTGCAACACTCCCTTACCGCACGTACTGCATTGAAAATAAATGCGACGTGACTGCCGAGCGATACGTATTTTCTCTGGAGGGGATGAGGTCTGAAATAAATATAGGCGGCAGCCACATCGCCATATTTTCACCGCTTATCGGAAAATTCAATTTGCATAATATACTGGCTTCTGTGACAGCGGCCTCCTCGCTCGGCATACCTGAGAGCTTCATTCGCGCTGGTGTGGAAAATTTAAGAAATGTGCCGGGACGGCTTGAAAAGGTAAGTGCTCCCGGCGAGCCTGAGGTCTTTGTCGACTATGCGCATACTGAAGATGCACTGCAGAGGGTATTGCAGAATCTATCCCCGTTCAAGAAGGGGCGCATCATCACTGTATTCGGCTGCGGCGGCGACAGGGACCGCGGGAAGAGACCACTTATGGGAAAGGCGGCCACTGCCTGGAGTGACCTGGCCATCCTGACCTCGGACAATCCGAGAACGGAAGACCCGCTCTCCATTATCGCGGAGATAGAAAAGGGCATGGGTGGAAACTCCGCGAGGAAGATTCTTCCCATGGAGCTTAAAAACAATTCAAATGAAAAAAGTTATGTAGTGATTCCCGATCGCAGAAAAGCAATCGAAACGGCAGTCACCCTTGCCGGCAATTCAGATATAGTGCTCATTGCCGGAAAAGGACATGAAGATTATCAGATCATCGGAGAAAAGAGGTTCCCCTTTGACGACAGGCGTGTTGCCAGGGAAGCCTTGACGAATAAACGGCATGAGGCAGAACATTGAAACCAGAGCCGTCAATTTGCGATCTGGACGTCAATGAGGTCTTAAGTGCCACAGGAGGAACTTTGGCAGGCGGAAGCGCAGACACAGCATTTAAGGGACTATCCACGGATTCCAGGCAGATAATGCCGGGAAGTTTGTTCATCCCTCTCAGAGGGGAAAAATTCGACGGTCATGATTTTATCGCCGCGGCCGTAAAAAATGGGGCTCATGGCTTCCTCGTAGAGAGAGGATATGAAAATAAGATCAGAGAGAAGTTTGCAGACAAGACCATCATCCGTGTTGACGACACCCTGAGGGCGCTCGGCGACATAGCCCATTCCTGGCGAATGAAATTCAGGGTCAGGGTTGTCGCCATCACAGGCAGCTCCGGAAAAACAACTACGAAGGAGATGCTCGCGGGCATTGCCGGACTCACGAAAAAAACTATCAGGACACAGGGAAATTTCAATAACCTTATCGGTCTTCCCATGACGGTTCTCAATATCAACGCCGAACATGAACTGGCCATCCTGGAGATGGGCACAAACACAAGAGGGGAAATCGGCAGGTTAACGGAAATCGCAGAACCTGACGTAGGGCTGATCACCAACATAGGCCCGGCCCATCTGGAAGGCTTCAAATCAATTGAGACGGTGCGGGAAGAGAAGCTGGACCTTTTTCGGAATATGCCGGATAGCGGAGTCGCAGTGATAAATCTCGACGACGAGAGGCTCCTTGTAACGGACAACGACTGGCGCGGGAAAAGGGTAACATTCGGCCTCGGAAAAGATGCCGACGTCTCGGCGGAAGGCATCGAGCCTATGGGAATGACGGGGGTGCGATTTACCATCAGGATAGGTAGTTTCAAGCAGGGAATAACCATGTCCACTGCAGGAAATCACAATGTCTATAATGCCCTTGCTGCCGCTGCATCATGCTGGGCTCTCGGTATGGACTTCCCCACGATCTGTCAGGGGTTAACGGCATTTCAACCCATCTCCGGGCGCATGGAGATACACCGGTTGAAAAATGGAGCATTTATTATCGATGATACATACAATGCCAACCCTGCATCCTTCGGGGAAGCCCTCAAGACTCTGAGAGATTTGAAGGGAAATCAGAAGAGCACAGTAATCATGGGTGACATGCTTGAGCTCGGCGATCAGGCGGAGGCGATGCATGAAGGTATCGGGAGTCTTATGGCAGACACTGGGGTGGACACCATGTACCTCAGAGGAAGGCTCTCTAAGGCGACGGCAGCGGGGGCGTTAAAAAGAAATATGTCAACGGATAAGATTATTTTTTTTGAAACCCCGGACGAAATCATGGACCGTATCACCTCTCACATAAGGAAAGGCGACTGGATACTCGTTAAAGGATCACGGCGAACAAAAATGGAACAGGCTGTAGAAAAGATTATTGAAGCCTTTGGCATTGAGGAAAGCGGAGGGAGAAAATGAGAGGAGCCGTAAAATGATCTATCATCTCTTATATCCCCTGCACGACAAATTTTCTTACTTCAATGTCTTTCGCTACATCACGTTCAGGACGATATATGCCACCGTTACGGCGCTCTTGATCTGCTTTGTCGTCGGCCCCTGGCTGATCAAGAAACTCCAGTCCCTGCAAATCGGCCAACCCATAAGGAACGATGGCCCGGATACACATCTTGCCAAGAAGGGAACTCCCACCATGGGAGGCATACTCATCATTTTCTCGATCGTCATTTCCACCCTCCTCTGGGCCAACCTGACAGTCGATTACGTCTGGCTTGTTATCATGGTCATCGTCGGTTATGGACTGATTGGATTCATGGACGACTATAAGAAACTCACTCACCAGGACAGTCGGGGGATTCCGGGAAAGGTCAGGCTCGCAGGCGAAATCGCGATAGCCTTGTTCGTCAGCACCATCCTGTATCTCAAGCCGGGCTTCACTTCCAGTGTTACGATTCCCTTCTTCAAGACTGCGCTCCCCGACCTTGGATGGGGATATGTGGTATTCTCGACATTCGTCATTGTCGGGGCTGCCAACGCCGTGAACCTCACAGACGGCCTCGATGGCCTTGCCATTGGTCCTGCGATTACATGTTTCATGACGTATCTTCTCTTTGCCTACTTTGCCGGCAACGTGAGGATTGCAGGCTACCTGCAAATCCCCTATGTCGCAGGTACAGGGGAGCTTGCCATAGTGTGCGGCGCCACAGTGGGGGCCGGCCTTGGCTTTCTCTGGTACAATTCCTATCCCGCCCAGGTATTCATGGGAGACGTGGGCTCGTTAGCCTTGGGCGGCACCCTCGGCACGCTCGCTATACTTACAAAACAGGAGATTCTTCTTGCCATAGTGGGCGGAATATTTGTGCTCGAGACCTTTTCCGTCATCTTTCAGGTTGGCTGGTTCAAGGTGTCCAACGGGAAGCGCATCTTCAGAATGGCCCCGCTTCACCATCACTTCGAGCTCAAGGGCTGGGCGGAACCGAAAGTCATCGTCCGCTTCTGGATAATTTCCATTCTTCTGGCACTGGTGGCGATAAGCACCCTGAAATTGAGATGAGACAAATCTTATGAACCTCAAAGGACAAAGGATATTGGTAATAGGGTTGGGAAAGACGGGAATCGCTTCCGTCCGGTTTCTTGTGGGACAAGGCGCGCGCGTCATAGCAACCGACGCAAAGCCTCAAGCGGAGTTGAAGGATGCGGTTCGTGAGCTTGGCAGCCTGTCTGCCAACCTGGAATTCTGCGAGCATAATACAGACATCTTGTCTCGAGTCGACATGATCGTGCCCTCCCCCGGCGTACCGCCTGCTAATATTATCCTCGCGGAAGCGCAGAAGAGAAAAATACCGATCCTATGTGAGCTCGAACTCGCCTCTATATTCTTAAAGCCGCCGCTCATCGCAATTACCGGCACGAACGGAAAGACAACCACGACCACCCTGATAGGACATATCCTCGCAAGAGAGGGGAAGCGGGTCTTTGTAGGGGGGAACATCGGAAATCCCCTGATTGGCTACCTGGAAGGAAAGCAAGACGATGATTATGCGGTTGTCGAAGTGAGCAGTTTCCAGTTGCAGTGGATTCAATCCTTCCACCCCTTCGTTTCCATCCTTCTCAATACGACCTGCGACCACGTCGATTATCACGGCTCCTTTGAGGCGTACCGTGCGACCAAAGAAAGGATATTTGAGAATCAGAAAGATTCTGATCTTGCAATTCTGAACGCCGATGAACCGAGGTCCTTTCTTCTGGCAAAGAACATGGCCGCGAAAGTCCAGTTCTTCAGCACCAAGACGGAGGTGAAAAAAGGCATCTTCCTCGAAGACAGAACGCTTGTCCATTATACTGCCGAAGGTAGTCGGGAAGAGTACCCGCTCGACATGATCAAGATACCCGGACTTCACAATGTAGAAAACGTCATGGCCGCTATAATGGCCGCCAGGTATTGCGGATGTACGCACGCGGGCATCATCAGCGCTGTTGCCGATTTCAAGGGCATCCCGCACAGGATAGAATTCACGGAAGAAAAAAATGGCGTGGCATTCTATGACGATTCGAAAGGAACCAACGTGGGCGCCGTGGCCCGCGCACTGGAAACGTTTTCCCGGCCCATAATCCTGCTTATGGGAGGAAGGGACAAGGAGGGAGATTTCGGAACCCTGTCTCCTCTTCTAAAGTCGAAGGTCAAAGAGCTGGTTCTTTTCGGCGAGGCGAGAAACAAGATATATGACCTTATCGGCAATGCAGTCAAGACGTCAAAAACGACGACGCTCAAAGAGGCGATCGAGTTTGCCTATGGGCATGCACGACCGGGGGATGTCGTCCTGCTCTCTCCCGGCTGCGCAAGCTTTGATGAATTTTCCAACTATAAAGAACGGGGAAGGTTTTTTAAAGATGTGGTCAAGGGTTTCTAAATCATTTAAAATGCCTCCGCAGGAAAAGGCTATGGATATTATCCTCCTGCTGGTCACGCTTATCCTCGTGACCATAGGTACGGTAATGATCTACAGCTCAAGCTCCATACTCGCCATGAGGAAGTTTAACGACGGGCAGTACTTTCTCAAGAAACAGATATTTTTCGTGCTCCTCGGCTTGGGCATCATGGTGCTGATGACGAAGATTCCTTACGACCGGCTGAAGAAACTCGCGTATCCCGGCGTCCTTGTATCCGCAATTCTCCTGTCTCTGCTCCTTATACCCCATATCGGGATCCGCGCCGGAGGCGCAACCAGGTGGCTTAAGGTGGGCTTCTTTTCGTTCCAGGTCACGGAAATGGTCAAAGTATCGATGGTGCTCTTTCTCGCCCATTTCCTGACGAAAAAATACAGCCAGATAACCGACTTTAAACGGGCAGTCCTGCTGCCAATGCTCGTCATACTGTTCACCGTGGGGCTTATTCTTTTAGAGCCGGACTTTGGCACGGCGGTCATCATCACCCTGATCATGATGTTGATGTTCTACCTTGCGGGATGCAGGATTCTTCATCTTACAGGCATACTGGCGATTTTTGCGCCCGCAGCTGTCTGGCTCCTTGTTCATAAGAGCTACCGGCTCGTAAGGCTGATGAGCTTCCTCGATCCGTGGAAAGATCCTCAGCGTTCCGGATTTCAAATTATTCAATCCCTTCTATCCTTCGGCTCCGGAGGCACGTTCGGGGTGGGAATAGGAGACGGGATGCAGAAACTGTTTTATCTGCCTGAGCCTCACACAGACTTTATCCTGTCCATCATTGCCGAAGAGAGCGGCTTCATAGGCGTCCTCATCGTCTTATTCCTCTTCACTATCCTTATCGTCAGGGGACTCCTGATATCCTTCCGGGCCCCAGACCTTTTCAGCAGCCTTCTTGCTGCAGGCTTGACCATGGTCATGGCCCTCGAAGCGTTTATCAATATCGCCGGCGTCATGGGACTGATCCCCCTCAAGGGACTGGCGCTTCCACTCGTGAGTTATGGCGGCACATCACTGATCATGTCCTTAGTAACGGTCGGTATACTGCTGAATATCTCCTCCTATCAAAAATGAACGGCTACGGGGACGGGATATGAAAATTATCATAGCAGGCGGCGGAACGGGGGGACACCTCTTCCCGGGAATCGCCATAGCTGAGGAATTTATGAGAAGGGATCAGACGAACAGCATCCTTTTTGTGGGAACGAAGAAGGGCTTGGAACAGAGGGTGCTCGGCAATATGGGATTTAATCTGCACGCCCTTGATGTGGAAGGAATAAAAGGAAGGGGTATTATAAAGACTCTCGGCGCTCTTCTCAAGATTCCCCGCAGTATAGTTGAGTCCTGCAGGCTGCTCCGTGCGTTTCACCCGGACATAGTCATCGGAGTGGGAGGGTATGCCTCCGGACCAGCCGTGATGACGGCGCGCCTCATGGGCATCAGGACAGCCATCGCCGAGCAGAACGCCCTGCCCGGCATCACCAACAGGATCCTCGGAAAATTCGCCGATAGGATATTTCTGACCTTCCCGGAAACAAAGAAATGGTTCCCCGAAGAAAAGATCATGGCGTTCGGAAACCCTGTCAGGGCGGCCTTTATTTCCGGAATACGGGAAGCGGAAAAAAGAACGGACAAGTTTACGCTTCTTATCTTTGGCGGAAGCCAGGGCGCCCGCGGCATAAATACGGCAGTCTTCGATTCTCTTCCTCATCTCGCGAAGATCAAGGACAAGTTGAAGATCATCCACCAGACAGGCAGCGCCGATGTTGATTCCCTCGCGGCGCACTATGAGTCACACGGGATAGATGCAGATGTCCTGCCGTTCATCATGGACATGGCTCGTGCGTTCAGATCTGCGGATCTGATTATCTGCAGGGCCGGCGCCACTTCCATCGCGGAAATCACGGCGAGCGGCAAGGCGGCCATATTGATACCTTTTCCCCATGCCGCAAATGATCACCAGACGAAAAACGCGGAAGCGCTGGTCGCGGCGGGGGCAGCCGTGATGATACCCGAAAAGGAAATCAGCGGTAAAATGCTGGCTGAAACCATCGAAAAATTTTTTCTCCATCCGGATTTGATAAGAGACATGGAAGCGAGGTCGGCGAGCCTCGGTAACGTCAGGGCTGCAGCCGATATCGTAGACGCCTGCATGGAGCTGATAACTTTAAGAAACTTGTAAATTTTTTGTAGATTTAATACAAGATATAGTATATAGAAGCAAAAGATATACAATATACAGTGAAACGAGCCGTAGTTTAACAGGAAATACCGCAGACTGAGCAGGTAGTTGATGAATACAGGTAACAGAAGAGACACCATGCGGAGGAAAGTCAAACGCATCCACTTTGTCGGCATAGGCGGCATCGGCATGAGTGGCATCGCAGAAGTACTCCTTAACCTGGGTTACACGGTCAGCGGCTCAGACCTTGGTCAGTCCGACCTCACGCACAAACTAACATCGCTCGGCGCGAAAATTTATGCAGGTCATAATGCCTCACAGCTTGGCGATACGGATGTGGTAGTCACCTCGACGGCAGTTAAACCCGATAACCCGGAGGTCATGGAGGCGCACAGGAAAAATATTCCCGTCATACCCAGGGCCGAAATGCTCGCAGAACTGTTGAAGATGAAGTTCTCCATCGCCGTATCGGGTAGTCACGGAAAGACAACAACCACCTCGATGGTGGCAACAGTTCTCGCATCCGGGGGACTTGATCCGACGATGGTTATCGGCGGCAAACTTGCCAGCATCGGCAGCAATGCGAAGCTCGGGGATGGAGAGGTTATTGTAGCTGAGGCGGATGAAAGTGACGGCTCCTTCCTGAAACTTGCCCCGTCCCTGGCAGTGATTACAAATATCGACCGCGAACACCTTGATCACTACAGGGATATCGATGACATCAAGGATGCCTTCCTGCAGTTCGCCAACATCGTTCCCTTCTATGGCTCCACGATCCTCTGCCTCGACGATGATAATGTAAAAGACATCCTTCCCAAAATAAAGAGGAAGACCGTTACCTACGGGCTTGCAGCGCCTGCCGACTACAGGGCAAGCGCCATATCCTTTTCCGGATCATCTTCCAGTTACACACTCCATTACAGAGAGAACGCCTGCGGAACAGTAACACTCCACGTCCCCGGGCTTTTCAATGTCTATAACTCTCTCGCTGCTATCGCCGTCGCGAGGGAACTGGATATGGAGTATGGGGCCATCAAGGAAGGACTGACAGGTTTTGCGGGCGTCCAGCGCCGGCTCGAGGTTAAGGGAAAGGTAAACGGGGTCACTGTCGTGGATGATTATGGCCATCACCCGACGGAGATCAGAGAAACCTTGAGGGCAGCGAAGCAGGTATGGAAAAAGAAGATCATCGTAGTCTTTCAGCCCCATCGCTATACGAGGACGAAAGCCCTTTTCAATGAATTTCTGGCGGCCTTCCCGGACGCGGATACTGTGATCGTGACGGATATCTACGCAGCAAGCGAGGCCCCCATAGATGGCGTGAATGCTGCGGCTCTCTGTGAAGGCCTCCGCAGCAAGGGCCACCGCGACGTGGTCTACATCCGCGACTTTGACGCAATCGTGGAACATCTGCTTGCCATTGCGGAACCCTTAAATGTCATAATCACGCAGGGAGCCGGCAGTGTTTGGAAGATCGGCGAGGACTTTCTAAAAAAGGCCGCGGCGAAATGATGTACCCGGAAAAGATGCGATGCTCATTGATACGACGCTACGCCAAAAGCTGAGGGACATGGTTTCCGGCAAGGTCCTGTTCGATGAGCCCATGTCCCGCCATACGTCGATCGGTGTCGGCGGAAATGCCGATGCAGTGATTTGGCCGGAACGAAGCGAAGAGCTGAGCCGGATCGTTAATTTTTTGCGGCAGTTCCAAGTGCCGTTTATTCCTATCGGCAACGGAACGAATCTGATCGTGAAGGACGGCGGTTATAAGGGCGCGGTAATTTCCATGCTGAGGATGAGCGGCATCAGCCTGGCAGAGAGAGGCTCTGAACAGGTACTGCTCCATGCGGGCGCAGGGGCCACCCTCTCCGAAATAGTTCTGCTCTCTGAAAAGAGATCTCTCTCCGGCATGGAATTCTGTGCCGGTATTCCCGGCAGCGTCGGAGGGGCAGTCAGGATGAATGCCGGCGCTTACGGCAACGAGATCAAGGACGTCGTCGAAACGGTTGAATTGATGATTGTGAGCGGAGAGATACAGGAGTCCGGGAAGGATGACCTTAAATTCACATACAGGAATCTCGATATTCCGGAGGGCACTGTTATCGTCGGCGCGTCGTTTTCTTTGAGAAAGGGATTTGAGGAACAAATCCATACCCGGATTAATGAGATTCTCGGAAAGAGGAAGAATAAGCATCCCCTCGAATACCGCAACGCGGGCTCTATTTTCAAAAACCCGAATGGTGGTATTCCTGCGGGCCGGCTCATCGACGAATCGGGCCTTAAGGGCGTGCAGATAGGCGAGGCAAAGATCTCGGAAAAACATGGCAACTTCATTGTCAATTTGGGAAACGCGAAAGCGAGCGACATCATTGCCCTGATTGACATGATAAAGACGAAGGTCAGGAGAGAGCGGGGCATTGCGCTCGAGACAGAGGTCATGATCGTCGGGGAAGATGGATGAAAACTCCCGTTAAGTCAAGGTTCGAAGCGAAAAAATACAGACTGCAAAGACGTTCAAAACACATTTTGCATGAATTGTTGAGGACGGCCTTGTTGTTGGTCGTCATTTCGATAATCGGCGCCGGCATGATCTTCGGGTATAACTTTACCGTCAGCTCCCCCTACTTTGAGATCAAAGAGGTTGTTGTTCGCGGCTGCAAGGAACTTACGGAAAAAGAAATTCTTTCATATGCCGCCATCAAGCCGTCGCAGAATCTCCTCGCGATCAATCTCGGCACAATCGCCCGCAGGATTGAATCAAACCCGTGGATCAAGGAAGTATCCGTTGGGAGAGAATTTCCCAACCGTCTCGTCATTAACCTCCAGGAAAGAACGGCAGTCGCCCTGGTTAAGCGCGATAACGGGTTCAACCTGATGGATCTTGATGGCGTGGCTTTTAAGAAGCTTGAAAAAAACGACGAGGTCGATATCCCGGTGCTTAACGTATATTATTCCGATGATAACGATTCCGCGCTTTTCACAAAATCCCTCGAACTCCTGAGATACCTGTCGGCTTCGAAAGAATTCCCCACGATAAGGAACATTGCGGAGATTCACGGCCACGAGGCGTTCGGACTCTCTCTTTTCACCGACAGCGGGTTATGCATCAGGCTTGGTTTTGACAGTTATGAAAACAAGTTGAAGCGACTGAATGCAGTGATGGCCGATCTCGAAAGAAGAAACATGAAACTCGGATTTCTGCTCATCGACCTGAACGATCCGGCTAAAATCGCCGTTCAGAAAAAAAACGTGATGAGTCCCGCAATTCCGATAGCGCCCAAGAAGGGATTGAGGACATGAGAGGCGGCTCGCGCCGTCCGACGGAAACAATGGGAAGTTATAATTAACTTATCAGCGGTTACGGTCCACTAAAGATGAGGAAAGGCGGAGCAAGGATGGTCAAAAAGGCACATGTAATTGTCGGCCTGGATTTGGGCACCACTAAGACCTGCGCCATAGTGGCCGAAATCACCGATACTGGCATCGACATCATAGGCATAGGCTCACATCCCTCCGAGGGTTTGAGGAAAGGTGTAGTCGTCAATATTGAGAGTACCGTGGATGCCATCAGAAAGGCGGTTGAAGAAGCTGAACACATGTCCGGCTGCGAAATAAGCTCCGTGCATGTGGGCATCGCCGGCGGACACATAAAAGGACAGAACAGTATCGGCATCGTGGCCGTTAAGGGCCGCGAGGTCGACGAGGACGACGTGCAGAGGGCAATTGAGGCGTCAAAGGCCATTGCCATTCCGCTGGACAGAGAGATTCTGCACACCTTGCCCCAAAACTTTGTGGTTGACGACCAGAGCGGCATCAGGGACCCCATCGGTATGTCCGGCGTCCGCCTCGAGGCCAAGGTCCATATTGTGACGGGCTCCGTGACGTCCGTACAGAACATAGTGAAATCGGTGAACCGCGTGGGATTGGAGATAGACGACATCGTCCTCGAACAGCTCGCGTCAAGTGAAGCGGTTCTCAGCGATGATGAAAAGGACCTGGGTGTGGTCCTCCTCGATATCGGCGGAGGCACGACGGATATCGCCGTCTTTTCCGAGGGCAGCATAAAGCACACAGCAGTATTGCCCGTCGGCGGCAATTACATCACAAGCGATATAGCAACCGGCTTGCGAACGCCCATTACGGAAGCGGAAAAAATCAAACTGAAGTACGGGTGTTCCTTCACACCCATCATCCCGAAGGACGAAGTCATAGAGGTTCCCAGTGTGGGCGGCAGAGAGCCGAGAGAAGTTACCCGTCAGATTCTCGGCAGGATCATCGAACCGAGGACGGAGGAAATCCTGAATCTTGCTTACAAGGAAATTATCAAATCCGGGTATGAAGACATACTTGCCGCAGGCGTCGTCCTGACCGGGGGTACGGCCATCATGGACGGCATCACACAGCTTGCCGAGCATGTCTTTAATATGCCCGTCAGGCGCGGCTGTCCGATCGGCGTGGGAGGGCTGGTAGACGTTGTAAACTCCCCCATGTACGCGACGGGCGTCGGGCTCGTTATCTATGGAAGTAAAACATTGTCGAAGGATGCCTTAAGAAGGTTTGAAACAAATATATTCAGCAAGACAATGAGCAGTATGAAAAAATGGTTTCTCGAATTCTTTTAGAGGGGAGGGAAAATTATGTTTCAATTGATGGAGCCAGGTAACATGAGCTCAGCAAAGATCAAGGTAATCGGCATAGGTGGAGCGGGAGGCAATGCCGTCAATACGATGATTTCGTACAACCTAAAAGGCGTCGATTTCATCGCGGCAAATACGGATGCCCAGGCCTTGGGCGCATCCAGTTCCCCCATCAAGATTCAGATCGGCGCTGAGGTGACTAAGGGACTCGGAGCTGGTTCAAATCCTGACGTGGGAAGAAGATCAGCCATTGAAACAAAGGATATGTTGAAGAACGCCGTCGAAGGGGCGGACATGGTGTTCATCACGGCCGGCCTTGGCGGCGGTACAGGCACCGGCGGCGCACCGATAGTTGCGGAGATTTCCAAAGAAATGGAGATCCTGACCGTCGCCGTCGTCACAAAACCGTTCCTCTTCGAAGGAAAGAAAAGGAATCAGCAGGCGGAGGAAGGTATCGAAGAGCTAAGGAAGATCGTGGATACCCTCATTGTCGTTCCCAATCAGAGACTCCTCAGCCTGGGCGGAAAATCCCTTTCGCTTCTCGAGGCGTTTAAGAAGGCAGACGATATCCTTTATCATGCCGTAAAGGGAATCTCCGACTTGATCATGGTGCCGGGTCTGATCAACCTCGACTTTGCCGACGTCAAGAGCATCATGTCCGAGATGGGGATGGCGCTGATGGGAACCGGTATTGCAAGCGGCGATTGCAGGGCAGTGGAAGCTGCGCAGCGTGCGATATCCTCTCCGCTGCTCGAAGACAATACCATCCAGGGTGCACACGGGATCCTGCTGAATATCACGGGCGGCCCTGATATGACCCTCTTTGAAATCAACGAAGCATCATCTCTCATCCAGTCGGAAGCGCATGAGGATGCGAATATCATCTTCGGCACCGTAGTGGATGAGAACATGGGAGATGAAATACGCATCACGGTCATAGCAACCGGTTTTAACGAGCCGCAGAAGCCCAGTCAGGCCATAAAAACCGTTTCACGCATGGGCCACAAGAGAGAGGATCTCTCTATGCCCGCCTATATAAGGCATGAGAAGCCCATTGATAATGTCAATGTAGTGAAGATGGGAATGGTGGACGACGTCGACCATCTCGATCTTGAGATACCCACATTCTTAAGAAGACAGGCGGATTAGAGGAGATAAATTCAAGCTGTAAATGCAAAATCCTAAAGAATTTAGTTCGCTCCGTCACTCCATGAGGGGCAAATACGAAATTCTAAATCCGGAAATCTAAACAATATCAAAGTCCGAATGGCCGACTCGTTTAGAATTTCGATATTTGAATTTGTTTAGGATTTAGAAATTAGGATTTTGGATTTTATGTCCTGGAAACTCACAAAGAAATACGATGATGTATTAGCCGATGAAAAAGGATATCAGAAGAAGATCTGGGGCAATCTCCTCAAAGTTTGCCTGGCCTACCCGAATTACTATCGGACGGGAATGCCCAACCTTGGATTCCAAACCGTCTATTCCTTAATAAATCACGAAAAATCTTTTCTCTGCGAGAGAGTCTTTGTTCCTGATCCCGGGGACGAAACGGAGTTCGCGTCTTCATCCCTCCCTCTGTTCAGCCTCGAGTCACAGAAGGCCCTCAGTGAATTCGATATCATCGCCTTCTCCATTCCCTTTGAAAATGACTATCCCGGCATTTTGAAAATACTGAGCATGGCGGGAATTACGCTCTGTGCCGCGGAGAGAAAAGAAACGGAGCCTCTAATTATCGGCGGCGGCGTCTCCGTAACGCTGAATCCGGAACCGCTCGCGGATTTCTTCGACCTGTTTCTCCTGGGAGAAGCGGAAGAACTGCTCCCCGAATTTCTCCACGTCTTTGAAAACTCCTGCCGCCTCGGTCTAAGCCGAAACGAAATCCTGTTTCGCATGCAGAGAGACGTCGAAGGGGCCTATGTTCCAAAATATTACAGAGTATATTACAAGGCGGATCATCTCATAGAAGATATGCGGCCTCTCGATGCCGCACTGCCTGCAAAGATAAGGACAAGACACATTGCTGACATCAACGCCTTTGCAACCGATCAATGCATAAGCACACCTTCTCACGAATTCAAGGAACTGTTCTTAACCGAGGTAAGCCGCGGCTGCCGGCGCGGCTGCCGCTTCTGCGCGGCGGGATTTTTATACCGGCCGGGAAGATTCAGGAGCTTAAAGACGCTCGAACCGTCGTTTATCCGCGGCATCGGCAAAGGGAAGAAGATCGGCCTGCTCGGTACGGCAGTTTCCGATCATCCTGACCTGCCGGCGCTCTGCCGCTTCATCATGGACCGTAATGGAGAAGTCGCCCTCGGCTCCTTCAGGCTGGATCGTCTGGACCGCGAATTGGCTTCCCTGCTCCAGGAATCGCGCGTCGAAACCGTGTCCCTGGCGCCGGAGGCGGGCAGTCAACGTTTAAGAGACGTGATCCGCAAAGGTATCACGGAAGAAGATATTTTCCGGGCTGTCGAATTGCTGATCGAGCACGGCATCGCCAACGTGCGGCTTTATTTCATGGTCGGCCTGCCTTCGGAGACAGAGGCTGACATAGACGCCATCATTGACATGGTCAAGAAAATAAGACATCACGTAATGAAGATTTCTGCAGGAAGAAAGAGCTTCAAACGCATAACCCTCAGCATCAATCAGTTCATCCCGAAACCCGTTACGCCTTTTCAGTGGCTGCCTCTTGAGGACATTAAGGTCGTCAGAAAAAGGATGCGGCGGATTGAGAATGCAATCCGCAAGGAGCCTACTGTAAAGGTCATCCACGATCTCCCGAAATGGAACTACATCCAGGCCCTGCTCTCGCTGGGCGACAGGCGAGTCAGCGGCATCCTTCTTGCGGCTCACACTAACAAAGGCAACTGGCCAAAGGCCTTTAAGGAAGTCAATGTTAATCCGGATTTCTATGTATATCGCCGCAAGGGTGTAAATGAAATCTTACCATGGGACTTTATCGACCACGGAATCGATAAGAAGTACCTTATAAACGAATACGAAAAAGCGATGGCGATACATTAGCCGTACTTTTCGCAGAAACCAACCGGGCTTGGAGGGGGATTCCATGAAGAGGATGGCCATATACATCATTTGCAGCATCTGTCTTATTTGCGCAACTGCCTCGGCCGCAGACGTTAAGACTTCAAGCTGGGTCGAAAAAGGTGTGGCCCTCGTCATGGAGGGAAAGTATAACGAAGCGATAGAAGCCTTCAACAAGGCGATAGAGCTCAATCCCAAGGATGCGGTCGCATATAATAACAGAGGCGCCGCCTACGGCCAGACGGGAAACTACAAACAGCAGATTGAGGACAGCACCAAGGCCCTGCAGATAAATCCTAAGGACGCTGTTGCCTTCAATAATCGCGGCGTCGCTTACGGGGAGTTGGGCAATTATGAGCAGGAAATTGACGACTGCACCAAGGCCATCGAACTGAATCCCAAGCTGGCCATGGCTTATTACCATCGGGGAATTGCCTATCACAAACTCGGAAACCGCAAGCAGGCCATAAAGGATAAGAGCAAGGCCTACTCGCTCAATCCGAGAAAGACGTGGGCCAAGGTGGAAGTCGTAACATCGGAGGCCGCCGCGCATAGTACAGATGAAAACAAGGTCAAGGTAATCGGAAATCGCGACAGCAAGCGCTATCATCTTCCGGGAATGAAATTCTATGACAAAGTTCTCGAAAATCACCGCGTCATATTTAACTCGGAAGACGAGGCCGTCAAGGCCGGTTATCACAAGGCCGCCCAATAAATGGCCGCGGCAAGAGATACGGCCCGTTTCATATTGACAGCCGGAACCGTTTTTCTTATAGTTGTTCAAACCGTAACTTATCCTTGATAAATAGATGCCATGAGAAGATTCAGAATCGCCACCTACAATGTGAATTCCATCCGCTCGCGTCTCCACATCGTCATACCGTGGCTCAAGGCAAACCGCCCGGATGTCTTTTGTATGCAGGAGACCAAGGTTGACGACAAGAATTTTCCGGCCCGTGAGTTTGAAGACGCCGGCTACCATGTGATCTTCAGGGGAGACAAGGGCTACAGCGGCGTGGCCGTGGCATCCGTCGAAAAACCGGAGGGTGTCCACTTCGGTCTTGATGACGGCGGCACACCCGATCAAGACCGCCTGATCCGGGGCGTGTTTTCCGGCATACCCGTGTTAAACACGTATGTCCCCCAGGGGCGCGAGCTCACGAGCGAACACTTTGCTTACAAACTCAAATGGTTCAAACGGCTCACAGCGCTTCTCAAAAAATCTTATTCATCCGCAAAGCCCTTGATCTGGTGCGGAGACCTCAACGTGGCGCCGGAGGCTATAGACGTGCATAATCCCAAGAGGCTCGTGGGCCATGTCTGTTTTGCACCGGAGGTGCGGGAGGCCTTCGATCTCGTGAAGTCATGGGGCTTTCTCGATCTCTTCAGAAAATTTCACCCCGATGAAGGAAGTCACTACACCTTCTTCGATTACCGGGTGCCGAAATCAGTCGAGCGCGGCCTCGGCTGGCGGGTAGACCACATCTTAGCGACAAAGCCCCTGGCTGGCAAATCAACAGATTGCAGGATTGACATGAAACCGAGGCTTGCAGAAAAGCCATCGGATCATACTGTCGTTGTCGCCGAATTCAAGCTATGAGGAAGGAGATAATTTAATGGACGAACATGCGGACATCTTGAAGACTAACGAAGAGATAGCAAAAAAGATAAACAAGATCGAGAAACACCTCCCATCCTTCCTCAACGCCAAAGACCTTTTTGAAAAAATTCTTCTGCAGATTCAGGAAGAATTCAGCATCCCGTTCGTGTGGATATCTGTCGCCGCGGAAACCAGTTTTGCAAGCCTGATTCAGCAGCTCCGGTCATCGCATATTATCAAGGAACGTCTCAACATCATAGACCGCGCCACCTTCCTGAACATCATCGGCGAAAGCACAACGCCTGTACTCGTAAACAACGATCTCAGACCTTTTTACAAACTTCTCCCGCGCAAGAAGAAATTCTTTATCAAGTCCATCGCCATTGCCCCCATAATCGTCAACGGAGAGATTATCGGCAGCATAAATCTCGGAGACTTTTCGAATCTGCGCTACCAGCCGGGTATGGATACGGGTCTGCTGGAAAAACTGGTCGGGAATGTATCTTCCTGCCTGTCAAACTTCATGACCTGCGAAAAGGAAGCTTCGAAGCAGTAGATGGACGGCGGGACGCCTCGAACAGTGTGATTTTCAGAACCCTGCGCTCTCAGGCTCTGCCTGTAATTGTTACGGCTGCACCTTCATTCAAGTCGTTTAACACCGGAGCAACACGCTCATCCACCAGCGCCTCTATCTCATCGGCATCCTCCATGGACAGCGCATCCGCCAAAACATCTTTCGCATCCGCGAGTCTCACTTGTCTCATGAGGTGCTTGATGATAGGCACTGAGGGTGCATTCATGCTCAGCTGCTCGATCCCCATCGCCAAGTAAAGGTAAGCGCACTTAGGATTTGACGCCGCTTCACCGCAGATGACCATCGGCTTGTCATTTTTCCTGCATACCGAAGCAATGTCCCGGATGGTGGAAATCACGGCGGGATGAAGGGGATTATATATGGGCGCAACTTTTTGATTATTCCTGTCCACGGCAAGGACAAACTGGATGAGGTCATTGGTGCCGACGCTGACGAAATCCACGTACCTGAGCAGCTTTTCCAGGATGACAGCGGCTGCAGGCACTTCGAGAAGGAGACCCACTTTTATTCTTTCATCAAAGGCTATGCCTTTACCACGCAGGCCTGACTTTTCCTCTGCTACGATTGACAGAGTATCTTTTATTTCTTTCACTGAAGAAATCATGGGAAACAGGATTTTCAGATGACCAAATGCCGATGCCCGCAGCATCGCGCGTATCTGATCCCTGAAGACATCCCTGAGCTCAAGGGACACCCGGATAGACCTCCAGCCTAAGAAAGGGTTATCTTCTTTCGGATAGTCCAGATAGGAGAGGAATTTATCGCCTCCCACATCGAGGGTACGCATGGTAACATCTTTCCCCTTGGCAGCGGCAAGCACACGCCGGTAAAGGTCCACCTGCTCACTTTCCGAGGGAAAGCGCTCCCTCACAAGGAAGGGAAACTCGGTTCTGTAAAGGCCGATATGGTCTGCACCGTATTTATCCACGAGTTCAAAATCGGAAAGCAGACTGATGTTTGCGCCGAGCCTGACTTCAAAGCCGTCAGGCGTTTGCGCCTTCGCCTCCCTTATGGCTTCCAGCCTTCCATACTGCCTCGCCTTTTCCTCTTCGAGCCGCTGATATTCCCGTACGATCATTTCCGACGGCTCGTGATAGATGACACCCGACGTGCCGTCAACAATCAACGGGTCATGCTCCTGTATTTCCCTGAGGAGCGCCCTCGATACAATGACCATGGGCATCTCAAAGGACCTCGCAAGAATTGCCACGTGGGACGCGACACCGCCTTTAGATACGATGATGCCTTTCAGGTTTTCCTGCCGGAGATTGATCAATTCACCGGGAGATATGCTCGATGCAATGACGATCGTCTTTTCTGCAAACCTCTTGGGGGCCTCATCTTCGAAGCCAAGAAGATTCTGCAATATCCTTTTTCCCACGTTTTCAATATCAAACCCCCTCTCGCGGAGATAGGTGTCCTTCATCCTCGAAAACTGCCTCACGTAGTCCAGGATCACTTCCTTGAGTGCATACTCGGCTGCATTCTTCTCCCTGATCTTTACGATGATCTTGTCTCTCAGGCCGCGGTCATGCAGATACTTGAGATGTGTGCGCAGGATGTCTTCATCCCCCGGGGAAACTTCAGACCTGACATCGCCGCACAGACGCTCGACCTGCGCTTCGGAACGTTTGAGCGCATTTTCAAACCTGCTGATTTCACGATCCACATCATCGGCTTCACGATAATAAACATCGGAAAATCCTATTGCCTCCCGGAGATAGTGTACATGCCCGTCTCCGACTCCGGGGGATACAGGCACACCCCTTAATATATCCTTTTTCGCAGCGCTCTTTGCCCTCCCCTGCTCCGGGCCTGAAACCGCATCCGCCGGCTCGTCCGCCTGCCCGGTCTTTTCTTTAATATCCCTCAAGAGATTGGCATACGCCGCCACGCCCGCTATCTGTGACGCGACCGTGGAAAATATGACGATATCGGATTCGCTTATGGCTTCCTCATCCGCAGTTTGAATAACGAGAACTCCCAGCGCCTCGCCGTGGTAAATGAGGGGAAGGCCGAGGAAACTGTGATACCTCTCTTCGCCGCTGCCCTCGAAATACTTGTATCTCGGATGGCTGGCGGGATCTTTCACGAAAAGAGCTCTCATCCTCTTGAGAACAAGGCCCGTAAGGCCCTCATCGAGACCCATGTATATCCTGCCTACCATGTCCTCGTTCAATCCGACGGTTGCGGCAAGAGACAGGCGGTCTTTGTCCTCCTCAAGTACATAGATGGAGCAGACGTCTACAGCGAATTTGTCGGCAATGAGTCGGACAATCCCTTGAAGCGTATCCGCCGGGCCGCTCGAACCGCTGATGATCCTGCCTACATCTTCGATGATGGTTATGTCTCTTTGCCCAAATGCGCGTCCTGCCATGCTTCAGACATCCCCTAAGCGGGTCTCAAGACCCTTTTATTCTTTACAGTGCAAAGTACCATGAATTTCTGTATCTAACAATCACTTTTGAATTGGAAGCTGAATACACTGGTTCATAAATTCGGTTACGTATTTATGTCATAGTTCGGAAATTTCCACATACGATTGTCATTTCGAACGTAGAGAGAAATCTTGGCAAGAGGCAAAACTAAAGATATTACACCACGCATCTGCGAGGACTGGGCTTAGTACTTCCTACCGGCAATCAAGCAGTTCTTTACCGTACAGTCTATTCGTGGTACAAAAAAGGACAGAGCATTGAATGGAGAAAGCGACCGATCTCTATGCAGCAGCACCGCCGCCCGAAACGGTTCGACAAAAAAAATAAGTTTCGCAGAAAAAACAAACCCCGTGAACATGCAAAATTGCAGGCCGATGCCGAGCCAGTGCTGAAAGGCATATTTGCAAGAATCGGAAGGCCCGTCTCCACGCCTTTTGCCCCGGACATCTTTCAACTCCGCGCGCTGGAAGCGGTGAGAAGGACCGACTGTCTCGTAATTGCGCCTACCGGCTCCGGGAAGACCTGGGTCGCGGAACAGGCGATTATGTCTGTCTTCAGTGGCGGCGGAAGATGCTGGTATGCTTCCCCACTGAAGGCGCTGACCAATGCCAAATGGGTGGAATTCGGACTTCAGTTCGAGAGCCGGAACGTCGGCATCTTGACGGGCGACACCAAGGAAAACACTGCCGCTCCGATAATGGTCGGGACTACGGAAATCCTGAGAAATCAGCTCTATGATGTGATGCACAGCGGGGAAGACTTAAACTGTGATCTCGTCATTCTCGACGAGGCCCATTTCCTGGGAGATGCGGACCGGGGCGTCGTCTGGGAGGAGGTCATGATCTACCTCCCCGCCAGGATAAACCTGCTTCTGCTCTCCGCTACAATAGGAAACGGCGATGAGATCGCCCAATGGCTCTCCACGATAAGAGGGAAGGAATGCGTTGTCATCAGGGAAGAGAAGAGACCGGTTCCTCTCTATCCGCTTTTTTTCCACCCTTCCGGGCGCATCATGCCGTACCTCGAAAAGAAAAGACTCTACGGCAAGGTCAACGAATTTTTCAGGGATAAGCAAAGGAGAATGCCGCATGGCAGGCAAGCTCCCCCTTTCGGTGATATCATCAGGACCCTCGGAAAATACCAGCTCCTGCCGGCCATCTTTTTTCTTAAGTCCAGAGCTGAGTGCGATGCGGCCCTGAACGCCTGCGGGAGGCTCCCGGACGATGACAAAGATGATTCTTTCCATTACACCCTCGAAGAGACCCTCTCACGTTTCCCCTATCTGGAGAATCACAAGCAGCTCCACTATCTGACGACTGCAAGGGTCGCTTCCCATCATGCGGGACAACTCCCCTCCTGGAAATTCCTTGTAGAGACGATGATGAAAAGCGGGAACCTCCAGGCGATCTTTGCCACCTCCACCGTAGCGGCTGGCGTTAATTTCCCGGCAAGAACAATCGTGCTTTTCAATTCAGATCTCTTCAACGGCCACGACTTCAGCCCTTTGAAGGGCACCGAATTCCACCAGATGACAGGAAGGGCCGGAAGACGGGGCGTGGACAAGATAGGCTTCCTGCTCGTCGTTCCCGGGAGATTCATGGATTTGGAACACATACGCCGCCTTCTCTTCAAGAGGCCGGAAGATATTTTGAGCCAGATAAAGAACGATTTTTCCATGGTCCTGAATCTCCTTCTCTCGCAGACCCCGGAAGATATAAGGAAGATCTTTGAAAATTCTTTTGCCATGTATCAGCATGCGCGGATGACAAAAGCGGGAAGCTCAGAGGACCATAGCATAGGCCTGTGGGACGACTTCCAGAGGCATCTCTCCTTTCTCAAGGCGGAAAGATTTGTTGATGAGAATGACAGGCTCACGGAAAACGGCATGTGGGCATCCAAATTGAGGCTGGATCAACCCATCCTGATTGCTGAATCTCTGAAGCGCAACATATTCCCGACGGATGATGAACACCTCCTCGCGGCGGCGCTCGCTCCTTTCGTCTACGATGGCGACGACAATATCAGAATGACGAGCAAGACCATGCCGCGCAAACTGACGCGATGCTACAGCCGGATAGTTACGACGTTGCAGCCGCTCGCGGAGCGCATGGAGGCTTCCGGGTTTCGCGTATCCCCTCTCTATCTGTGGACGTCTTCGGTTATCTACGATTGGGCAAGAGGAGTTGACTGGGACGAAATTATCGAATCTGCCGGGATCTCCGATGGAGACATGGCGATGCTTGTCCTCCGGACGGCCGACAACCTATGGCAGCTCAGGAATCTCAAAGAGACGCATCCGCAGGTGGCGGCGCTTGCAGCCACGGCGCGGGAATCCATTCTCAAGGAGCCGGTTATTTTTGAATAAATGGACTATTGTCATTTCGACCGGAGGGAGAAATCTTAAACTTGGCATGTAGTGCAGACCTTCAGGTCTGCTTTCCTATTGCCCGTCATTGCGAGAAGGGAACCGACGGGGCAATCTTATTTCTTGATCCATTATTTGTTGCTTGACTTTTTCGTCAACAATACGATAAAAAGCACGATTCCTAAACGATTTCTTCCGCACTGCACGTCCCCATCGTCTAGAGGCCTAGGACACCGGCCTTTCACGCCGGTAACTCGGGTTCGAATCCCGGTGGGGACGCCACCTTTCATTCAGTAATCAGCAAACCTGAATAGATCGAATTCGAGTGATACATTTTCCGCGGGCAGGTTTCAGACT
>Ga0182021_10000445_pt1 | contig 43787 bp, 52 predicted proteins | sample 612E3MmetaG_FD_120493 | JGI IMG/M metagenome (GOLD analysis project Ga0182021, IMG submission 120493) | Permafrost microbial communities from Stordalen Mire, Sweden - 612E3M metaG (Illumina Assembly) | ecosystem: Environmental > Terrestrial > Soil > Wetlands > Permafrost | place: Sweden... | reverse complement strand
GCTTAAATCCACATTGTTGGTCGCGGCAAGTGCGATGACGGAAGCCAATATTGGACCGACACACGGCGTCCAAAGCAGTCCGAGGCTTAAACCCAATAGAATACCACCCCAAAACCCCGATTTCTGCGGACGGCTTGAGACGGTAGATGACAATTTTCCGAAAAGCCTTTCCGTCAGCTTTTGCACCTGTGGAACTAACAGGGCTACACCGAAGACGGCGACGATAATGATGGAAATAATCCTGAGCGCGTCGGGAGGAATGTTAAGTAATTTTACAATTGCCGACAACGCGAGAGTAAAAAATGTAAAACTCGCGATAAACCCGACGACTATTCCGGTCGGTCGTCTCTTACCCCCGCCGATACTACCCGATAAAACAATCGGCAATACCGGTAAAATGCAGGGGGAAAGTATCGTAACGATTCCGGCTAGAAATGCGAAAATGATAAGAAGTATCATAAATTGTAATCTACATTACCATTTTACACTCATACACACACGAGTACAAACAAAATTTTATATATGTAATCTACATTATCGCGCAAAAAATTGAAACGTAGTAGGATTAGATTTATGACGACATACGCTTGGTATAAGAAACTCAAAAAACCGTCATTTGCCCCACCACCCTGGGTTTTTACACCTGTTTGGAGCGTCCTCTACATCATGATTTTTTTCACCTTTGGGTATGTGATGCTTCAATGGATAAGCGGAACACTGCCATTTCTTCTCATCCTGCCGTTTGTCGTAAATTTGATAAGCAATCTTGCCTATACACCGATTCAGTTCGGACTGAAAAATAATGAAGCCGCACTTGTTGATATTTTTGTTATTGACGTGACTCTTCTGTGGGCTATGATCGGTATTTACCAATATTATCCGTTCGTAACATATATCCTGATCCCCTATCTCCTGTGGATATTGTTTGCAACGATTCTTCAATCGACTATTACCTACCTCAATCGGAAAAAATAACACTCACTTTCCGATCACCTTCACAATCGTGAGCGATGTCACCAGAAGAATGATAAATGAACTGACAAACCAACTCGCAAGTAGTCCGTACGGTACATTAAATAATAATATCGATGGTAACGTAAAAAATATGAATGACGTTGCAACCATCAGATCAGCAAAAAAGAATGACCGCTTCATATAGCCTTTGGGTAAATAGTCCTTAAGATAGTAATAAATAATCGCAAGCGACATCCCGGTCATAAACGTTATAATCGCCGACACAATATAGAACTCAGATAGAGGCGGACCTGCCGTCGGCCCACCCGCCGGCGAGGCAGACATCATGAGTGGACTCCACAAACCGAAATATTTCGGATCCATATAATAATGAAACGTCCATATCATTTCCAGTTGTCGTACAACGATGCTCGTAACGGAATATAAGAAGCCAACCAGTAATACGCGGCCCCATTGAATTGAACCAATCCATTTGATCATAAATCCTCCTTACAAATACCAACGACTACCTTTATGGTATTACTGATGATATGTGCCGGTCAATGTTGCCTCCGAAATAATATGGTTCTTCATACTCTGTTCTAAGCCCGAAGCCGTTGTCGTGGCCAGAAGATTAATCATAGTGTCAAGTGCATAGAGGGTAAACACATACCGATGCGTTCCGGTCGGCGGACATGGAGGAGTGTATCCTACCTTTCCGGAACTGTTCGTTCCTTCAATAAATGCAGGAAGAGTAATACCTGCAGGAATTTCCTGGATTTGCGCAGGTATATTCCACAGAATCCAATGATGAAATATACCTCCTGGTGCATCCGGGTCATACAAAATTAATGCCAAAGAATTTACGCCGGACGGAACACCGGTGATAGTGAGCGGTGGATTAATGCCTTGCCCTAAACACGAGTATTGCCGCGGAATTGCCTGCGAATCGGTAAATGCACTGCTCGTTAGTTTCATTGAACTTGCTCGTAACTTCGCACCCATACAGAGTTTCGTCGGTTTTGGTGCACTTGGTTTACCGTGCCTAACCCACGAGCCATTTTGACAAATCCAGTTATCTTCACCAGTGAACCCTCTGAGAACTACGAATGACAAACTCATCCCGACAATAACAGCTACGCTAAACCAAACCCACTTCATACTGTCATTATATCCCAATCAACTAACTATCTTGCCACACTTTTATTTAGCGTTGCATCCCAACACTCAGGAATCAGACTGGCAGGGAAATCCGGATATTGGGAAAGACTTTCACATTGGATTACCCCGTTCCCATCCCAAACGAGTTTCCAGGCGCCTGCAGTTTTTGCCGCGAACCATAATCCGCCGCCTGCCGAGGCCGAAGCCATTCCCTTCGCGAAGTTTCCCGAAATCGTACTGACCGTAATTGTCAATTCGTTGGCGCTGGTCCCGTGCTCGGCAATGAGCCCCTGCTTAACGACGCTTTTCAATGCTTCTGTTTCATCGACTGTTGCTTGCGGCGTTACTTGTACAGTTGGCGTAACTTGCGATGTTGATGTTGCGACAGGCTGCTGTTGAGTAATCACCGGGATAACATTATTAGATTGAGAAACCGGTGCCGTTTTGGTTCCCAAGTAATATGCTCCGACCCCTACAACAACTAAACCGAATAGAAATATACCAATTGTTTTACCGTTCATATTTCCTCCTTATCAATTCGTATAATAGTCCGAATATAAATAAAATATGTACGATATCATATATTCTCTTTCACGATCTGATCTCCCTGAATCGGATTGATGGCAAAAGCCGCAAACAAAAGTTTCCTCAATTGCAATACAATTATATATAGTAGCAACGTATATAATAATACGATTAGGAAAACATGAAGCAAAATTTACCTCTTGGAAAACTGGACTTCCCCGTACTCGAGCGTCTCCTGAGTAAATATAAAACGCAGTCAGATGCTCGTATAGTACAGGGACCCGCGCTTGGTGAGGACTGCGCAGTCCTGGAGTATTCAGATCATTACCTCATCGTTAAAACCGATCCCATTACGTTCACCGCACAGGATATTGGTTGGTATACAGTTCAAATTAACGCAAACGATATAGCGACAACCGGCGCTACGCCTAAATATTTTCTATCTACAATACTGCTCCCGTATACAAAAACCGATGAGGAAGATGCAGATCGAATCTTTGGGCAAATATCCGCTGCTAGTAAAGATCTGGGTATATCAGTCATCGGAGGTCACACGGAAGTTACTCATGGGATAGACCGGCCGATAATAGCAGGAACCATGTTGGGCGAAGTGAAAAAAGACAAGCTTGTACTCACTTCCGGCGCTAAGCCTGGAGATGTCGTCATCCTCACTAAGGGCATCGCGATTGAAGGTACGTCGATAATCGCACGGGAAAAAGAGCATGAACTGCTTAAAAAAAATTACGACAAATCGTTTATTGAAACGTGTAAAAACTACATTCATACCCCCGGAATATCGGTCGTCAAAGACGCGCTAATAGCCAACCGTGAGGAAGTCCATGCAATGCATGATCCGACGGAGGGCGGCTTGTCCGCAGGGTTATATGAAATTGCTCATGCCTCAAAGGTTGGGCTGCTTGTGAACCGGAAAGCTATCCCAATTCTCCCTGAGTCGGAAGCTCTTTGCCGTGAATATGGTTTAGACCCTCTAAAAACAATTTCCTCAGGTGCCCTTTTAATTGCCGCACCAGTTCATAACGCAAACAAAATTATTGACGCGCTTCATAAAAATAATATCCACGCATCCATTATCGGTGAAGTAAAGGATCAATCATTCGGATTAAAAATATCCGACGGAAAAACGATTAAAGCGTTAAATTATAGCGCCAAAGATGAAATTACCAAGATTTTTAACGAATAATCATCAAGATTTACGCTCGAAACGACTAGCCGAAATCCCCATAGTTAACATAGCAGGAATAGCCCTGGCCTGTTGACAAACGCAATTCAGTTGCATATAATAAATGCAACTGAATAACATTTATATGACGTTTCCGCAAAAACACGACTGCACGAATGAACTACATGACGCAGACCTTAAAGTGACCCCTGCGCGCATCGGAATTCTCAGTGCGCTTGAAACAACGAAGCTGCCTCTCGATATATCAGATCTTGTCCGATACCTGAGTGATCATAAAATACAAGCGGACCGTGTTACCGTATTCCGTAGTATGAATGTCCTGTCGGAAAAAGGATTGGTTAAACAAATCCAATTTAATGAGGGAAAATTGCGCTATGAATATGCGGCAAAACCTGACCATCATCATTTCGTCTGCGAAAAATGCGGGATGGTTGAAGATATTTCCCAGTGCAATGTTGAGAAAATAGAAAAAGATTTACAAAAAACGAAAGGACTGCTCATCAGACACCATAGTCTCGAATTTTTCGGACTATGTGCGAAGTGTCAGCAATAATAGTTTATGAGAAAAATGACGCTCGTTATTACTTCTCTATTTACCCTCACCGTTCTGGGAATTTTCATATATAAAACTCATAGGAGGGCGTTTGATAACAGCAAAACAATGAATATGAATCGAAACAAAATTTCGGTCGTCACCTCATTTTATCCTTTGTACTTTTTCGCCGCAAAAATCGGCGGAGATAAAGTAGCGGTTAAGAACATTACGCCTTCGGGGGCGGAACCGCATGACTATGATCCATCCACCCGGGATATTGCCGACATTGAAAAAAGTAACATTCTTGTTCTCAACGGCGGTGTTGAATCATGGGGAAACAAAATCAGAGATAACGTTAAAGGAACGGGTGTTATAGTCATAACCGCAGGAGATGGACTTCTCACGCAGCAGGTAAATGAAGACGGACAAAATCAAACAGATCCTCATGTCTGGCTTGATCCGATTCTCGCAAAGAAGGAAGCGCACAAAATCGCGGATGGCCTTATGAAAGCAGATTCAGTAAACGCAAAGTACTATCTGGAAAATGAAACAGCATTGGATAATCAGCTCGATTCACTCGACATTTCATACAAAAATGGCTTGTCCTCGTGTAAAGAAAAGGACATAATTACTTCTCACGCGGCATTTGGATATTTAGCGACACGATATCACCTGACACAAGTGCCCATTGCAGGGCTTTCTCCTGACGCAGAACCTTCAGCGAAACAACTAGCGGATATTGCAACATTCGCGAGAGTGCATAATATTAACTATATTTTTTTTGAGAGTCTCGTAAGCCCAAAACTTTCTCAAACCATTGCTACCGAAATTGGGGCGAAAACCCTCGTACTTGACCCTATTGAAGGAGTAAGCGATGCTGATATGAAAATCGGGAAAAATTATCTGACGATTATGGAAAACAATTTAACAAACCTTCAAACTGCTCTTGATTGCAAATGATAGATCATACAAAAAATATCATCGAACTCCGCAATGTTTCATATTCGTATAATGGAAAAGAAAAAATTGTGGATGACGTCACACTTGCAATTCACGAGGGTGATTATCTCGGAATCATCGGCCCGAACGGTGGAGGAAAAACCACCGTTTTGAAAATCATGCTCGGTCTACTTCGCCCGACAGTGGGGTCAGTGTACTTGTTTAATCAGACTATTTCTTCATTCCATGATTGGCATAAAATCGGATATGTCCCGCAAAAGGCAACGTCTATCGATATTAATTTTCCTGCAACAGTTGAAGAGGTTGTTTCCATGGGTACATACGCTAGACGCGGCGTATTGCATTTCACTAATTCTGACGATGGTAAAAAAGTCGAAAAAGCTTTGTCTCAGGTTGAGATGCTTCCGTATAAAGACAGGCGAATCGGTGATCTTTCCGGAGGACAACAACAGCGAGTTTTTATTGCAAGAGCGCTGGCTGCGGAACCGGAAGTTATTTTTTTGGATGAACCCACCGTAGGCGTCGACTTAAAAACGCAGGAAAGCTTTTATTTACTTCTGCGGAAACTTAATAGAGATTTTCACTTAACGCTCGTTCTGGTTTCCCATGAAATCGATATCATCGCACGGGAAACGACTGAAGTTGCATATATCAACGGTCGTTTGGTCAGTTATTGTACACCTGACGAACTCGCTAAAAAAGGCGGTCTCGAACACTTATACGGAAAGGGGTTGAAATATATTTTGCATGATCACGGCAGTGTTATTAAATAACTATGTTTGAAATGTTTCAGTACAGTTTTATCGTCCGCGGGTTTGAAGCCGGGCTCATTATTGCCTTCATAGCTCCCCTTATCGGAATGTTTTTGGTTTTACGAAGATATTCACTTATCGCAGATACGCTTTCTCACGTGTCTTTAGCTGGTGTTGCAATTGGCCTCTTATTGAGAATTAACCCTCTGGTTACGGCAATTACCACAGCCGTCGTATCGTCCGTTGCGATAGAACGCCTCAGAATTTCCAAAAAAATTTACGGAGAATCTGCTTTAGCAATTTTTTTATCAGGAAGCTTGGCTCTTGCGATCGTACTTATCAGCCTCGCCCATGGATTTAACGTCGACCTATTCAATTATCTTTTCGGAAGTATAGTAACCGTAAAACAATCGGATGTGTATATTATCGGAGGATTAGGAGTTTTTGTTTTAGTAACTATTATCGCATTATATAAAGAACTCGTTTACATAACTTTCGATGAAGAATCAGCGCAAGTCAGCGGTATCCCGACTAAAATAATTAATATATTTCTCATCGCTTTAACAGCGCTGACCGTCTCCGTAGCTATACCAATCGTCGGTGTACTCCTTATCGCGGCACTCATTGTTATCCCAATTGTTACTGCGTTGCAATTCAGACAAAGTTTTAAAAGTACAATAGTTATAGCTGAAGTTATATCAGTATTTTCCGTTGTATCGGGTATAATCAGTTCTTATTATCTCAACCTATCATCGGGCGGGTGTATTGTGCTTATCTCTATATTCATATTCGTTATCGTGGAGTTACTGACAAATTCCTGATATTATAACGCGTACATGCGAAGAATTTCCCGGCTACTTTTTATACTTGTTTCGGCATTTGTTATCTTCTCTAATCTTCCGGTTGTCCATGCGAAGGACACAGCCGGCCAGGCGCCTGAGACGTTCTACAAAGCGGAGGTAGAGGCCATTTTGGATCAGGGAGAAATCCGCGCCTATGGATTTGTAAATCCTTATCAGAAGGTCAAGGTTAAAATCGAAAACGGTGATATTGAAAATAAAGAGATTGTCATAGTCCAGGGACAGGATATTCACATCGACCCAAGCCAATTGGTACAGGCAGGACAGACGATCGTCGTTACAAAAATTAAAGGGCCCGACGGTCAGGACTCATATCAGATCGCCGATACCTACAGACTCGATAAATTAACGACGATCATTATCATTTTCTTTATTGCAATCATCGTATTGAGCGGATGGCAGGGGTTGGGTTCAATTTTCGGGATGATCGTAAGTTTGGTTGTTATTGCAAAATTCGTCATCCCTCAAATATTAGCGGGTCACGATCCCCTATTTATCAGTATCGTCGGTTGTCTGGTTATTATGTTCATAACGATTTATCTGGCCCACGGATTTTCCAAAAAAACAACCATCGCCCTTATTTCAACATTCTTAACGCTTATTCTGACCGGCGCGCTTTCAACCCTCTTCGTCCACATGACTTTTTTATCAGGTCTCGGAAGTGATGATGCATACGCATTGCAAATCGGTCCGGAAGCAAAAATAAATTTCCGGGGTTTACTCTTAGGAGGCATCCTTATAGGGACCTTAGGTGTGCTGGATGACGTAACGACAGGCCTCTCGGCTTCTGTGTTTGAACTCTATAAAGCAAACCCGAAAATAAGCTTTGGGCAGTTATTAAAATCAGGCCTCGCCATCGGCCGGGAACATATCTCTTCCCTCGTTAACACGTTGGTTTTGGCGTACGCCGGCGCATCGCTTCCGATTTTTCTCACACTTGTACTGAATCCGAACAATTATCCGCTCTGGTCGATCCTTAATAGTGAACTCATCGTCGAGGAAATTGTGAGAACCTTGGCAGGAAGTATCGGACTGGTTGCTGCAGTGCCTTTGACAACGTTCCTCGCGACGATATATATAACCGAGTTTTATTCAAAATCTAAAAAAACGAATTAATCCGATGAAAACCAAGGAACGGTATATTCATATAGATATCCTCCGCGCGATCGCAATTCTCGGCGTCATGCTGACCCACTCCTTAGCGGTATTTTTGGGTCCCGACAAAATAAATATCTTCTGGAACTATCTGCATTTCGTTGTTGTCGCGTTCGTCGGATGTTCGGGGTACGTTACCGCGTTTTCATATAAAAGATTAGGTGATATGAATCTGCTCTCATGGTACGGAAAGCGATTCATTCGGCTCTACATACCCTACGCTCTATACGTCGTATCATTCGCGCTTCTTGGCCTTCTGTTACCAGTATTTTTTCATTATACCGGCATTTCCTATACCGGGAAGTTTTTCCTGTCTTCATTTTTACTCACCGGAGGCGTTGATGTCGGATGGCTTACGCTATTATTTATCCAGCTTGCTCTGATTACCCCGTTACTTGTTGGGTTACTGAATAATAAGCGGGCGCTTATACTTTTCCTGACGGCGATCGGCCTATTCACACTTGTAACCGCATTTTTCAGAATTCCCACAATGTACTCCCGAGCAATCGCCTGGCTCCCCTGGGCCGGCATCTTTCTCCTTGGGGGGATACTTGCACAAAGGGACTCCGCAAAAACCCCAAAGTCCTCAAACGGTATTCTCTTGTTTGCGGTCCTGTCTTTCGGCACGTGGTTACTATTACGCTTCCTGCTTAGTAACTTACATTCACCGCTGACGTTCACGCTTCATAAATATCCGCCTGACTTATTTTACCTGTCTTACGGAATAGCTATTGCCGGTGTCATGTATTGGGTAGCATCAAGGTATCAAAATCGCCTGCAATCCGCCAATTCCCCGATTGCATTTTTAAGCAAACACTCCTACGGTATGTTTTTTCTTCATCTCATCATTCTTAACGGAATAACAACGGTAACGAAACATGGTTCGGCGCTGTTCGTGAGTTTTATATCAATCACTCTGACGATCCTGATGACATGGATTTGGATGAAAATAACAGAACGGATTGTGTCCGGGGGTCAGGGCGCGTAATTATTTCACTATCTCAGCAATTGGATAAGCTACCGGGTCGTGCCGTTTATGCACAATTAACTCTCCTATAAGCCCTGTCGAAACCATCTGCATTCCGAAAAGAACAAACATCATACCTGCGAATAACAGAGGCCTGCGAATGATCGATTGCCCCATGAAATGAAGTACGGTTAAATAGGTAAGGATTCCAATACCTATTAAAATACTGACCCCTCCTGCCGTACCAAAAACCTGCATCGGCTGATGTTCAAATGATGTAATAAATAGTGTACTCGTCAGGTCAAAAAATGCGTGAATGATCCGCCCGTTATTAAACTTCGACTTGCCGTATCGACGCGCGTGATGAGTGACGGGAACTTCGCTGACCCGGAATCCGCGTGCAGCCGCAAGAACAGGAAAATATCTATGCAGTTCGCCGTACAGATGAATTTCATTAGCGACGTCGCGGGTACAAACCTTCAAACCCGAATTCATATCATGAAGTTTCACGCCATAGGCCCGTGACACAACTGAGTTAAATAAACGTGAGGATAACCGTTTAATAAAACTATCACGACGGTTCGTTCTCCAACCAATCACCAGATCGCTTTCCGCTTTCAATCGCTCAAGTAGTTGCGGGATCTCTGCCGGTTCATCCTGCAGATCCGCGTCCAGTGTTACAAGATACTCTCCTTTTGCGTGGGAAAATCCAATAGATAATGCGGCGGACTTCCCCAAATTTTTCCTGAATCGGAGAAGGACCATGTTGCGTTTTGCCTGAGTCCTCAGGGATTTAAGTTCTTCAAAACCGTGGTCGGTGCTCCCGTCATCAATAAAAACATACTCGATAATATCCCATCCTACCGGTTTTACCCGGTCAAGTTGCGCGATGAGTTCGCCCAAACTTTCCCGCTCATTGTAAAACGGGATAACGATGCTTACCGTCCGTTGTTTCATAATGTTTGTCGTTTAAATGCGAAAAATAAACCACTTTGGGCGACCAACTGGTAATTCTTATCAAACAGTAATGATTGTAATACACGCTGCTGTTCGTCGCCACTCGGCCATGCATATTGGTCACCCAATAATACTACGACATAGTCAGCATTGGTAGCGTTAATAGGATAATTATATAAAAATTCTCTTTCGGAAAAATGAGCGCCGATATTATTAGTGACTGAAACACTGTATCGTGAAGGAATGTTAACTGCCACTTGTTTCATCGCCGCCTTTTCTGGCTGAACGGTATGAAAAAACCAAAACCGGGAACGGGCTCCGTACGGCAACTCTCCCCAATAATATACTGACCCTAAAATACATACACCCGCAATGACCGAAAGGATTTTCCAACTATTTTTCTTCACGAAAGTTTTTGTCCGGAGCGTAGATTCTGCGACGGCAAAACCGTAAATTGATGATACAAACACCCAGGGGGTGATCCCGCTTGTATATTGATAATCGATCATGCGCATGAGTTGATTGTTGCTCAGTGCATTGATACCAAGATTCGGCAGAGCAAATATCATCGTCCACGGAGATAATAATGATAAAAATGCGGTTGGAACTAATAATTGGTAATAATAGTGGAGTCTGTCTGGAGCAAATGCGGATACAAAGGCTTGCCACGGGTGTTTAAGAATATTCTTCAGAATTTCATTGATGCTTCCCCCGTAATCAGAGAGATACTCAAGGGCCCAATATTGTTTTGACGGAGTCACGGCGGGTATAAATTTCCAAAATAATAAATAAAACATAACCGAACTGACGGCAAAAACGGCTGCTCCAAACGCTTTGAATTTCGGTTTGAAAAACCAACAGATGCCTAGCATCGCTGATATTACCCAGAACTGCTCTTTCCCAAGCGCGGCAAGCACGATGAATATACTAAATGCAACAGGATTTTCAACGACAAAGTACCAATAGGCGAATAATAAAAATGTTGTCGTGAGTGAGGTAGCATGGAAATCATGAAGCGTATTCATCTGTATCGTCGGATATAACAAATATGCCGTACTGAAGAGTAATGCTATCCAGTTTCTTTTGAGAACTTTCTTCGCCAGCCAATAAATGGGGACAGCGCCGCATGCAAGCGCAACTGCCTGGATAATGAGAAGCATCTTCGGGTTTGACCAGATGAGATAAAACGGTGCAAGTAATATGAGAAGGAAATCAGCGTGGACAGCGAGACGTGATTCCTGTGCGGTACCCATGGGATCAGTGAGCGTAAATCCGTTCCCGTGAAGTACGTTCCAAACCGTCTGATCCATATTACCCAAATCCAATCGGAGCGAAAAAAAATTGTCGTGCCGGAGGAAAGAATCATACGTAAAGTATCCGATGAAGAGAACAATCAGGAATAGCAACAACAACTTGACGGTTCTTTCCGATGCCAATATTTGTCGTAATTTATTAAACCAATCCGGGGAACGCGAATTCTTTTTTTTCTGCATCGAAATATTTGTAATAATAATTTATAAAATTATCTCACGCTTATCTGAAGGTGAGCTGAATATTGGCCTATGACGACTATTAATAGCAGCTATTGTGCCATCTTACGCTATTTGATGCAAGCAGGCTCATTCATCCGTGAGCTGGCATAGTACCATACAGTTCACCGGGTGACATAGCGGGTTATAAATTCAAGAAATTTGCCATAGTGCATGTAGATAAGATAGCCATTAACCAACAGTAAACCGGGGAAAACACCGAGCGTCTCGACGAAACTGCCCGTTGTAACCCGAAGCAGTTTAAAAGGAGGTAATCCCATTCTCACGGGAATCGGAAACAACCAAGGGACGCCTTCTTTTGTAATCGTATCCATGACAAGGTGCGACGCATAGCCAAACATAAACGCCCACCAAACGAGGTGCATATCAACAAGTAGAAATTTATGCACATAGCCCAGTATGAATGACAGTCCCCACCCGGCAAGACCCATCCCGACTAACGAATGGGATATCATGCGGTGGTGCCCTAAAAGTGGCGAGACAATATGTCCGAGTACGGACCCTGCTGGGATCTTCCGCCACAGATCCGCTGTTGGTTGATCTAAATCCGGAGTCACTCCACCGATTGCACACATGACCCCCACCACTACTGCTGTGGCTAAACTCATCCGTATAAGCGGTTCGTACGTGAGGAATACTGTCAGGGTTGTTAAAGCAGCCAGATCATGCGTTCTTCCGGTCATGGGATAATAATACCTTATCTATTCAATCCACGTAACATATCTCCCTGTGACCATAAAAGGAAGTACTTTATGTGTACCGAGATTGAGGATCTGAATCGTGGTGAATTGGCGCATGTCGGGATTCTGATCATATGGACTGATAATATGCTGATCAATCGGATATTTTTCGAACGATAGATAGTTATCATCAGGGGAAATTTTACTTCTCTCCAGACTATACGCGTTATCGGTCATATTCAGGATTATTTTTTTGGAATCCAACTCAATGAGTTTCAAACCCAGCTTCTGATCTCTTGAATACAGCGGCTGAAAACTGTAACTTACCATAGTTCCGTCATAGCTTATATTCGGAAATAATGCACTCTCATTATCGGAGCTTATCTTCTTGCTTTGACCGTTATAAAGGATAACAGACGGATTCCCGCTTGCGAATGCACCTGATAGGACGATCTTATCTCCTAACGCATCCGATCCCCCGTAATCGGTAAATTTTCCAAGCAACACATCCTCTTCATTCCTTATCGTGTGGAGAAAAAATATTTCATCCGTTTCACCGACTAGAGAAAGTAACATCGTATTATTGTCAGGCAATAGCCAAATACTTACCAACTGCCCCATCACAGGACTCAGCGCTATATTTTTCGTAAGTTGTGTAAATAAATTTGCCGAAATAAACGTATTACCGTAGTTTCCCTGATCGGGAGACATGCGGGGCAGCACATAAATCGTTTGACCATCCTTACTTAACTGAATCTGTGTGTAATATGCCCTCTCGTTTTGCAAAATATTTGTGGTTTTCTTCGTCGCCATGTCATAAAGAAACACATCGTTCGTATCCCGACCGCTATCCTTGATATAGGCTATAGTTCCGCTTGCTACTTTGTAATCAATGATATTAAAAGTATTCGGTATCGTTTCACTACGGCCATTCAAATCCATGAGATGGAGCTCTGTATCGGAGCTGATATAGACAAAATAGCCATTTTGAGTACGAAATGACTCTTCAAACGAACCTGGTAAACGCTTATGATAAATATCCGTCGCTGATTTATCGATCCGCACCCGGTATTCCTGGTTATATCGCAATGGTTTTATCGGAGTGAAATACAGTGTGTTATTGACCCAACTGACATTGCCGGTAACGTTCGGCTGAATCGAAAAAGCATGACCGGCCGTCCGTTGATTCATCGGCCTCGTAAAACCAATCTTTATTTGTTGATCTAAAACGCCCACGGAATTATCCTTCATGGTTTTAAAAGAAACACCAACGACCCGTGGTGAAGTAAAATTGGAAATAATTATTACAAGAACCGTTACGAAAAAAATACATATATTAATGACGATAAATGGCTCTCTTTTCATGATTGTTCGTTAATATAAATATGGATCGCCGGGTGCACTGGTCAATTCGATTGAATCGGGTTTAATGACATCCTGTCGGCTGCCGTTTATAGTTTTCACCTCAAATACGCCTTTAACGATTACCCAGTCATCCGCCTTCAGATGCTCTAATTTCCGGTCAACAAGAAGACCGATAGGGGTGGCATCCGCAATACAGCAGGAAATCACGAACCTCGTTACCATAAACGTTCCGTCCCTTTGCGGCTGAACAAAGCCTTCAACGTTTACCGTTTTACCTTTATACGTTTCAGGTTCGGGATCAATTTGAAATAAACCAATCCAATCGGAAATATTATACGTATTGGTAATTGATTTCCCCGTTAAAGAGCTGGAGCTTAAATAATTGACAAGTTCCGCTGAACTTTTAAATGTATTGTTAACTGCGGAATTCTGGTTCGATCCCCGTCGAAGCGCGGTAGCCGACGAAAGGGCACGCTTTGGAATAACGATACCGATAATAAGAGCGGCGGAAATGCATATAAGTACCAGCAATTTTTTAAAGGAAACATCCCACACCAGTTTCCGTGGTTTTGGCACATTGAAAATAAGAATAATACTTACCGAGCCGGCTACAAATAACGCGATACCCATTAAAAACGTAAAAAGATCATAGTCGGGCCTAATATAATACAGTAACCCTCCCGTCAGTCTTAAATACATAAGATATGCTCCTGAAAGCAGCAAAAATGCACTTTCCAGGAGGTCCGAAATGTGAATGGTATTTCGTTGGATCTTCATATGCCGTATATATTCATAACTACGCTCGAAATAAGTACCATCTGAATTACTAACAAACTGATAATGAGTACGAACCTCGGTTTAAATGTCGTAAGCATGAGGCTGACTGACCGGATATTAATCATCGGCCCGAAAACCATAAATGAGATCACGGAACTTAATGGAAACCTCCCGACATATCCTAGCGCGACAAATGCGTCAACAGTGGAACAAATCGTCATAATAAAAGCCAATATCATCATGGCGATGGTCGCAAGAATCGGAGTGCTTGCGATGGAAGCGACGGAATTTCTCGACAGCGTAGTCACAAATGCGGCGACAGCAGCGCCGACAACCAATGCTCCCATTGCATTTATCGTCTCCGTTCTGAATATCCGGGAAATTTGATTAAGCTTATCCTGAACAGTCAGCCCATGATGGTCGTAAATGTCACATTCTTGTAAAACACTTTTGGTGAGCACGTCGGAAATATTTCCGTACATCGATACAATTAATCCGACAAGGACAGCAATAAGGAGGGTAATGAACGCCCGCAATATAACCACTTCAGGTGAAAATCGAAAAGCGGTGAAGGTCGCAAGAAGGACGATGGGGTTTATGGCAGCCGCCAACAGGAACGAAACGGTTTGTGAGACAGGTACACCTTTTGCAATAAGCCGCCTCGCAACGGGAATGTTACCGCATTCGCACACCGGAAAAAAAAATCCCAAAAGCGCAATACACACATGGCTGAGAATTCTGTTTTTCGGTATGAATTTTACCAGTGCTTCGTCGGATACGAACGTACTTAACAGACTCGATACGATTACCCCCAACGTTATGAACGGAAGTGCCTCGATGATAATCGAGAAAAAAACGTTTATCGAATCGAGAAATACTGTTGGATAACCGGACATAAAAATCCATTATATACCCAGTTACTTTGGAATGGGGTCACTGTATTTGTTTGTAGATATCATACCAATTTTTCGCAATAGCCTGTTGTACCTGGACTAGGGTCATATTTCCGTCACACACTTCTTTATGCAAATAATTTTCGACCAGGTCTTTTTCATTTGTCGACGGGTGCGGTTCCGGCCAGAGATTTTTAGCGTCCGTCGGACTCCCCCCGAGTTCAAGCGATATAAAATGATCCTCCTCAAAGTCGCTCATATTCGTATCTGAGTAGCCATAATCCTTCATCTGCTGTTTCTTGAGATCATTAGTGTAAGTCACTGAAGGGCGGACCGTTTGTGTGTACCCTGATTTGCAAATTGTCGTTTCGAGATTTTCCTGGATAACTGCGGGATCAATGACACCGGGCGTACAATTGGGATCAGGAAGATATGCCTGCGGATCGGACTCGTTAACGTGAATTGCATGACATGTGCCCCCGGTCGTCTCCGAGAGTACATTACCCGCTGTCGGCGTTACCGTAAGAGGCGTTATCAATGTTTGCTTTGTCCCCTGATTCGTCGACAAAAACCATGCAACAACGATCAGTAATGTTATAAGTGAAAATAATTGTTTTGATTTTCTCATTTTGACCCGCGGACCTTTCGCCTGGCGTCGCTTTCATGATCAGCAATGAAGAAACAAATAAAAAACAGGATGACTTCTGCCCCGATAATCCATACGTACGGATGATCAAGCGTCAATTTATACCGATTCCAAACCGTTATCATCAGGACGCTTATAAATATGAACGCAACCCCTGACTTCGGTACAAAGTACCAAAAATTTATCATAAAGCTCAGCCCCTCTTATTATCATCCGATCCGGAGAAAATTCAAGAAAGAATATCCCACGTTGTTGTATACTATATGAGGGAATGTATTAAATTCGGGCGTTATGCGGGCCCAAAGGGGTCGATCTCCGGTGCTCCGCTTTTCATACGGGTTATACCCGATCAATAAATAATAATCCTTACATTGGACCAATGGTTTATATGAACATATTTCAAAAATTCGGGGATAAAACATTTTCATCACTCAAAATCCGGAACTATCGTCTGTATTTTATCGGACAGGGGATATCGCTTGCCGGCACCTGGATGCAGACCGTTGCACAGGCATGGCTCGTCCTCCAGATTTCGCATTCCGGTACTACGCTCGGCATAGTATCGGCATTACAATTTTTGCCGATTTTACTGTTCGGCCCGATGGCGGGCGTACTCGTGGACCGGTTTTCTAAAAAAACCATCCTCTACTATACTCAGGCAGTCTCTGCCGTTCTTGCATTAGCGCTCGGAATTCTCGTTGCCATGGGACACATCCAATTGTGGGAGGTCTATGTGTTGGCGCTTTTACTCGGACTTGTCGGTGCGCTTGATAACCCGGCACGTCAGACATTTATTCTTGAAATGGTCGGAGAAAATGAACTTTCAAACGCCGTCACGCTCAGTACGGCAGAACTTAATCTTGCCCGTGTTGCAGGACCGGCACTCGCGGGCGCCCTCATCGCAACGGTCGGGTTGTCGGTTTGTTTCATACTGAATGCCGTATCGTACATCGCAGTCATCTTCGTATTCTTTAAGATGCATGATAAGGAAATTCACGCGTTCGCGGCGACTAAAAAACTGAAAGGCCAGCTGTCGGAAGGATTCCGTTACGTCCTCTCCACCCCCTACCTCCGTGATGCGCTTATCATCATGGCCATCATAGGAACCTTCACCTATGAATTTGCGGTAAACCTCCCACTTTTTACCCAATTCACCCTCCATGGTGATGCCGGCACGTACGCAATTCTCACGGCGTTTATGGGGATGGGCGCGGTCATAGGAGGATTATATACCGCCCACCGCGCGCAGGCGACCGAGCGGATGTTAGTGAACACTGCATTCTTTTTAGGTTTGAGTACGCTTCTCACTTCACTTATGCCGACCGCATTGTTTGCATTTGCATCTCTTGCAATTGTCGGGTACTGTTCGGTAAATTTTATATCACAAAGCAATATCCTCCTTCAGCTTAAATCAATCCCCGAGATGCGCGGACGCGTAATGGCGCTCTGGACCGTGGCATTTTTAGGATCGACGGTGATCGGCGCTCCCATCATCGGATGGATCGGAGAAACATTTAGTCCCCGCTGGGGGTTGGGAGTGAGCGGGCTTGCGGCGATCATCGCGGCGGGTTACGGGATGCTCAAAATGCGCGGGACGACACAGCAACAAATCCCGAAGCAAATCATGATCGAAAGTGAAGAAGCACAGCTAACGGAAGAGAAAGAGACACGTGCTATATAGACCTAACGCCCCAGGCTAGAATTCTTTGAAATTGTAAAGCGGAATAAAAGCTCTATCATAAAAATATGCTCGCACAAAACGTCACCCTCTCCTACGAGAGGTGGTAATATCCTAGGTCTCTTGCAGAATTAGAAACTCCAATGCAGCTTATTTATTTACTACTTTTATTCTGTTATTCGGAATCGGCTCAAATATCAGCACTTCCGGTATTTCGAAATCACCGAAGTCGTTTTCGGCTCCATGATGGCTTTCACTCATATATTCCTGTAAGGTCTTCGCCTTTTCCCAATATTCCTGTGCAAAATCAAACGCATTTTGACGTTCATCCCTCGCTAACCTGGCTGCAACTTCGTCAAATCTAGCAGAATCAACAACTATCGCGTTAATGCCAGGATCAACCGTTATTTCTACTAACGCTACGTTGAGTTTCGTAGCTTGATTTATATCTTGAGACTTTAGCTGAGATGGATGGCGGGGGTAGGCAAATATCGCATTTCTTCTGTCAAATCCGATTCCAAGTGATTTTGCAGCATCTGAAAAAATATTTTCTACTTCGGGATTGCCTAAAGGAGTATCCTCATCATGAATCCCCTGACTTGTAACTTGTGGTAGAGTTTCAATAGAAACATACCTATACAGTGTATAAGGTTGTCCCAATATTTCGTGAGCGCCTGGTACAATAATCTTCGCCTGCGTTGATGTATCAGCAGTAGCACCGATACCTTGAGATGGGTTTTCTGTGCTTCCGGTTAGTCCGTCTGGCATACAACAATTTTACTACTGAATCTATATTAGTAAAAGGTGAGTGTTATTAGACATATTCAACCCCTCTTCTCCCATCAATTTATAATAAATTGTTTGCCCGGGGTTTTCGTCTTTACCGGTTTTTTGGAGATATTCAGGAATCATGAGATTTGAAGCAAACGTCGCTTTAATGAGAAGCGGGAGAATCTCTTTCTCATACGCGTTTAATGACCCGCTTTGAAGATATTTACTAATAATTTGTTTATATATCAAGATATTCTCCTCCAATGATTGTCGAAATTCCGTGCAGAAAAGTGCCATGAATGTCGCAAGGTCAAAAATTTTATAATTATAGTCAGTGCTCGCTAAATCGAGAATGCAATACTTACCATTTCGGTCCTTCATGACATTTTCCCTGTGTAGATCAAAATGAACAATGGATTTCGTTAATTTTGAATAATCTATTTTATGGAATTCCTTAACGACAGGTTCGATGAGTTTTAAGTTGGAATCTGTCAGAAATGTACGCTTTTTCTCAAATTCCCCCGCCAAATGAACGGTCAACCACATGTCGTAATTAGCAGATGTCGCAAAGTTCAGCGAATGAATTTTGGACAGGATATTCGTGATGTTTTTCTTATCCCCCGATGTCGGCTTCACATCTGTAAACCTGCTTCCATCAAAGTAGTCCATGACAATGAGATACGTTGCCGACTCTCCGATAATTTTATACAGGTAATCGCCTTGGGCAGTTTTATATAATTTCGGGACCGGGATACCGCCTTTGTAGTACTCCAGAAGCGCGGTAACGTTTGATTGAATTGTTTTGCGGTCCTTGTCTTTTGAAAAAATCTTGACGATATACTTGCCTTTTGACGTTATAAGTAAGGAATTAACCTCCTCATACCCGACAAGCAGAGATTCAAATGAAATGATCGATCCCAAACCAAAACTCTCCGTGACACTCGTTGCCACTTCATCTAATGAGATCGGTAAATATATTCTTTCAAGTAGTTTCCTTGTTGTGAGCATGATTTAACAATCGGTATCTGATAACTCCCTTAGTGTATCATCCCGAAGCCATGTTGATATAAGAATACCGGTCCGGTATATCTATTATATTAATATCACTCACCGGGTGTGAGAGTGCGTGATCTGTAATAAATGTTTTATCCCGTCCTGTCGATCTAATTTGACTATTAACCCCCTCAGGAGTACGATCTGTGTGACGTTCTAAAAAGGAAAATTTATGACCAATGATGGCCAATTCAAGCCTACCCCAAAAGACGTTGCCTTAGGGCAGGAACAAACTCCCGAAATTTCAAAATATGGGCAAATCGCCCTTTCTATAATTGATGGGGCGCAAATAGGGATGCAGCGCGTTATTGAGCTAGATCATGCCTTAGATACACGTGATCTGAATTTCTTACATCATAATTATACTTCTCTCAATATTGAGTATCCTTTTTCGCCTGTACTGAATTTCGGCGACTTGGACGATCCAGAAAGGCCCTGTGAGATTACCTTACTCGTCATATCTCAAAACGCGGGCGCTGGAGATCGTGTACCGCTATCGTATGGAGAGCGGATCATTTTTGGAAAAGGCATGGCTCTCGATTTATTGTCAAAGGTGAAGCCGGGTGAAACAGCTAAAATAGAAGGAAAAGGTACATATCGGGTACATTCACAGACACGTACTCCGGACAGTGAAATATCTCATGATCCGAGGGTGAATTTCAATAGAAAAAATACGGTGGGATTAACCTTAGAACTGGAATTAACAAACGATGCGAAAAAAGTTGTTTTCCGTTTTAGTACAAGAAAAACGGACAGGATATTTGTCGCCCAGGAACTTACGTTTGAAAAGGGCGTAATTCCGAAAATTTCAAGAGCACTTTCATCAATAAGCAGGTTTGGGAGAAACAGGAAGTAAATTTTCAAATCGACACCCATCGACTCCTATTCGACTACGCAAGGCTAGGCTCAGGATGATACTTTTTTAGATGAATTGTGTTTCCTGCAACAAGTGCTTCTTTCTTTGCCCGTGGCCATGTTTTGAGTTGGGTTTCCCTGTGCATTGCTGCTTTGCGAGAAGCGAAATGCTCCTCATGTATTAATTCAACGGAATCAAAATACCGTACATATCGGGCTGATTTACTCCCCTTACTCTTATGTTCTTTGAGCCGTCGGGTCATGTTATTCGTCTGACCGGTGTAGAGCGTGTTTGCGGACGTGCGCAGGATATAGACGGTAAACGGTTTCTTCGTTCGTTTCATGATATTAACTTCGTATTATCGTCCATATTTTTGAATTCCTGATTTTACAAGCTGGTACGATGTTTCGGAATTGTCTATATTTTCCGCATCCATAAAACTGAAGGCGAACAGGCCGTTATGAATAAGTTTTCGCATCACATCATCAGTGAAAAGCATCCGCATGTCGGCATTGAATACATCCTCCGATCCGCTTGACGGTTTATAGTGTGAAAGCATCACCGGTTTGCCGTACGCCCCAAGAATACTGGTCATATCGAGCATCTCCTGGATGTTCGTGTCCGATTCCATCGTCTGGAAATCCGTAAAGTCAGAATCCCGCAGGACATCCGCAAAATACGGAAATAGCGACAGCCCTCCTTTATTCACCTGGTCATCATATCTGCTTTGCCACCCGCCCCATGAGAGCGCAACCTTCGAGTGCGGCGCATACTGGTGGAAAATATCCTTAATTTTTCGGAAATTATCCTTGAGCGTATTGAAATAATTTTCATTGCCTATCCAATTATTATCGGTACAGGTGAATGATTGAAATTCCGTAAACAGCGACACATAGAGAGGACCGCTTCCGTTATAAATCTGCGCTAATTGCTTCATATCGTCGAGGATTTGAGTTGAAACCGGATACGGCCGGCCACATGCAGTGCCGTAGGGAGTCTGTATCGTCTCCTCCGGAAGGTCAGTCCAGGTGATGAGATGGACGACAAACCCAGCGGCATATAGTCTTGGAATCAGGTCGTTTTGTTGGACCCGCATCCACTCAAGATCTTTAGGGCCGTTATACCAACTGGTGAGCATATGGACCGGCGCTTCTTTAACAAGCCGGAAATCCATGGCGGGCCCTGCCTGTGAACCGATGCCAAAAAGAATTTTTAGCGGCGGCGCTGGAACGGGAGTATTTGTCGGGGTAACCGTCGCCGTCGGAGTCATGGTGTTTGTCGGAATAGGAGTATTAGTAACTGTGGGCTGAGTTGTTACTATTGGCTGTTTGACAGAAAGTATATTGATGTTCCGCCCTGATCGTAGTAATAAAATAGAAGAGTATATCAATACTACACAGAGTAATCCGACGCCAATACCTATTTGTACATTTCTACCTACCCGCAATCTCATCCATTTCATGAGATTAAATCATAACAAAGGTGTGGGTGTTTAGCCAATCCTATGAATACGTGTTACTTAATTCCGAAGAGCGAGCCGACTCCGGCGGTGAGCGCCATAGCAAATATACCCCAGAATGCAACACGAAGAGCCCCTCTCCACATGCTCGCGCCGCCGGTATATGCTGCAACCGCTCCCAACAGTATGAGAAACAAAATTGATGCACCGGAAACGAAGGGGATTAACAGATGAGCGGGCACAATAAGAGCGATAACGAGAGGCAGTGCTCCACCGACAGAGAAGGTGCTAGCGGATGCGACCGCAGCCTGAACTGGCTGGGCTTTCACCCGTTCCGAAATGCCGAGTTCATCGCGGGCGTGAGCCGCGAGGGCATCATGACGCATGAGCTGATCAGCGACTTTGCGGGCGAGCGGAAGGTCAAGGCCGCGCTTGGTGTAGATTGACGCCAGTTCTTCCCGCTCATACGTTTTATTCTCGGCGAGCTCTTTTTTCTCCCGTGCGATATCCGCGTCTTCGGTATCCGTCTGAGAACTCACCGATACATACTCCCCCGCCGCCATGGACATGGCGCCCGCGATCAGTCCCGCGATTCCGGCAATCACTATATTGCTGTGACTGGTATTTGCCGCCGCAACACCGACCATAAGACTCGATGTCGAGACGATGCCGTCATTGGCGCCCAGAACGGCAGCCCGGAGCCATCCGACACGATGAATAAAATGCCGTTCGGTAATATATTCCGTATTTTTCATAAGGTCTTTAGCGCTATTGTACCACCTTTAGTCAGAGTCTTATAAACTCAAAAACGCTTTTTGGGGTATAATAGAGCTTACTTGCGGGTGCATCATCCGCAAAATCTAATAGTTTATTGCGGGATCGAAATTAAAATAGTGAGCAACGGTGCGGGATCGTATAATGGTAGTACGCATCCCTCTGGAGGATGTTATCTAGGTTCGAATCCTAGTCCCGCAGCACTGTTCACTATACAAAACATAGACCAATTCTCCTTTAATGGATTACGTTTACTCTTAATAAGAGTAAACCATTTTATGGATTTTGATATTGCAACATATAACGCACAGAAATACCCTTGGTATTCCCCTCATTTTGTTATTAGAGCAATGAGTTTACTTACAAAGTTGTATGGAGCAAACGTTGAAGATAAGCGTGAATTTCAACTAGCTAGAGAAATGTTTGATTCAGCAGCAGCCTTGTTAGGAGTGTATGAGCTGCACAATGATAATAAATACTTTTTGCAGCCAAATTTACAAAGCGCGTCACCAGATGTAGTAGCTGCAAAAAATACAGAGATGGTTGACGCTCCTGTTGTGTTGGAAGAAACAAATTTAGAATTAGTAAGAATGAACGAATATGCGGGTACAGATGACGTTGTAGAGTTTCTAAAAAGAACAAAACTTTCTAGTAAAAAAAGCTATGACAATAAAACCCTCATTTTATGCGTCATAAGTAAAAAAATACAAATTAACATACAAAAAATTGCTGATAGTTTGAGAGAAATTAACCCTAAACCTAAATCGACAATTTATATTTTAGGAATACTTCAAGGAGATAAGGATAGATGGACTATATTTTCTCCTTATCCCGATCTTGTTCCCCCAGTAATTTATAGTTTGGCAGAAACAATTAAAAAATATCAGCTACCTGGTTCTGTAACTATGCATAGAGGGTCAGTAAAGAAAATAACATATGAAAAAATGGATAAACAATTAACAACCACTGTATATGAAGTGTTCAATATTGATGAGTATCAAGTACAGAAATATAAGATCGTACGAGGTACGAGATGATACTCCATAGGAGTTACGTTATAACGATAGTAAAATCCGTGACCGGCACACTCAAGCACTGCTCAGTATATAAACCGTGAAGCGATAACGAAGTAAAGACCCCTGCGCTTAATGCAGCTCCTGCATATACACTTAAAAATGTGAGAGATGAAGACTACTCGTACCGTAGCGCGTCAATCGGGGAAAGCTGTGCAGCCTTTCGGGCCGGATACAATCCAAAGATGATTCCAATGAGAGTGGATACACCAACCGCCAGCAATATAGACTTAATCTGAAAGACAAATGGAACGCCAATAATTTTAGATACGATAAGTGCAAGCAATTCGCCTAGGACGATTCCGACGACCCCACCAGTAAATGTTAACACTATTGATTCAATGAGAAACTGAATTAATATATCCTTTTGTTCCGCACCTATTGCCTGAAGTAATCCGATTTCTTTTGTACGTTCCGTAACAGTAACCATCATGATGTTCATAATGCCTATTCCTCCCACAATGAGTGAGATACTAGCTATACCGGCGAGCATTGCCGTAAGAGTGCTCGTTACACTGCTGAGTGTAGATTGCGTATCTTTTGACGTACTGATATTAAAATCAGCCGTCCCGTTCTCTGCTATCTGGTGTCTATCCATTAGAGCACTCTTTATATTTTCGCTAACCGCATCGACTTTATTAGGATCATCTGTGACGACCTGAATTGAATCCACGTTATTTTGACCACTGAGGATTTGCATCATGGTGGTAACAGGAATATAGACTGCTTCATCAGGATTTGAAAATCCGCTACTTCCTTTGGATTTTGCAACACCGATTACTCGAAAGACTTTTCCGTCTATCGTAATATTTTGATTTAGTGCTTCTGCTGTCGCGTCTTCTCCGAATAAATCAGTTACAACATCGGGACCTAACACTGCAACCTTTGCCGTGCCTTGCTCATCTTCTTCTTCAAAAAATGACCCTTGATCGATAGTTATTGATTGCACGGTTGGATACCCATAGGATACACCCTGCACTGATAGATTTTTATTCTCACCATTACCCACAATTTGGTAGTTTTTTTGCACGACCGCCGAAACTGCTGCAACATTTGGCAAGACGGCCAAAGCGGATGCGTCATCACGCGTCAGCGTCGTAACATTTCCGCTTTGCACGGGACCACGCTGTTCTGCACCAGGTCTAATGGTAATCAAATTAGATCCAAGTGCGGAAATAGACGATGTTATTGACGAAGTCGATCCTTGTGCTAGCGCGATGATGAGAATCACTGAAGCAATACCGATAACTATACCAAGCATGGTAAGCAAGGTCCGAAAAATATTTCCCCGTAAGGCTTGAATAGCGGTAAGAAATAATTCTGAATAATTCATGATTCTATAGTGCTCCGTACTTGTTTATTTGATTTATCAGTCAAGACTAAACCATCTTTAAGCATAATTATTCGCTTGGCATACGCAGCGATGTCCGGTTCGTGCGTTATAACGACAACCGTTTTTCCCTGATCATTCATTTTTTGTAAAAAGGACATAACTTCATGAGAAGTCTTACTGTCTAAATTACCCGTTGGTTCATCGGCAAGTATCATCGTAGGGTTCATAACAAGCGCCCGAGCAATCGCGACCCGTTGAATTTGTCCGCCTGAAAGCTGATTTGACAGATTGTGTGCTTTATCTTTTAGATGAACCATCTCAAGCATATCCAATGCCCGTCCTTCCCGATCAGCTATGGGAACATTTCCGTACATCATCGGACGCTCGACATTTTTTAGTACGGTTGTTCGAGCTAAAAGATTAAACGATTGAAAAACAAATCCAATACGTTTGTTGCGAATTTTAGCTAATTGATTTGCGGTATATTTGCTGATTTCGGTTCCATCCAGGTAGTATTGTCCGGACGTGGGGGAATCCAGTGCTCCCATAATATGCATGGCAGTAGACTTGCCGGATCCGGAAGGTCCCATGATTGCCACAAACTCACCCTCAAAGATCTCAATGGTAATCCCTTTAAGCGCTTGATAATCAGAATCACCTAAATGATATGATTTGATTATATTTTTCAAATGAATGACTGGTTCTCTCTTCATATTTCATATTCAAATCTATTATCCCGGCGGTCCACCCATCAACCCTCCTTTGCTTTGAGAGCTGGTAGACGTTGATGATGTTGATGTTCCGGTTACCACCTCCATGCCTTCAGCTACACCCTCCAAGATTTCGGTTTCATTGGTACCCTTAATACCCGTTTTTACCTGGACATATTTGAGTTGATTCCCAGGCTTACTTGTATCTCGTACCTGCACAGCTTTACCACCTTTGTACGGCTTAACCGCACTATTGGGCACCACGAGTGCATTTTCGTGTTTCGTCGTTTCAATGGTGACAACGGCACTCATCTGAGGCTTAATTTGATTCTCAGAATCCGCAATTTTGACGTAAACATTGTATGTTATCACCCCAGAGGTATCCGTACCGTAATTATCAACCCGAGTTACCTCCCCGCTCAATGTCTTGTCTTTAATTGCGTTAAGTGTAATTGTCGCTTTTTGTCCAACCTTTATTTTATTAATATCTACTTCGTTTATCTGAATTTTCACAATATTTTCCGAAGCTGTTCCTATAACGAGTACCGGAGAAGCGGATGTATTGGTATTTGAGCCACTGGTATTCATTGCAGCTGTCACTTGATCACCGACACTGTATGATACATTCGAAATTGTCCCGCCCACCTGTGCAGTAATCACTATATCTTGTGTTGCTTGATAACTTAGCCAAGAACTATTAAGAGCAGCTTGCGCTTGATTAACCGCCGTTTGTTGATCTTTATATTTGGATTCATCTGCCAACCAATTTTCCTGTGATGTAATAAATGCCGCACTTTCTCTGTTCGTTGAATTAGGTGAACCATCTCCATTGGTATACGTAGAATTCGTTGATAAATTATAAAATGTGTCCCAGGCCGTATACATCTGAGATCGCAGTGAGTGAGCGGTAGACTGAGCGGAATTTAAATTTTCCTGAGCAGAAAGATAATTTGCATACGCACTGGCTTTATCTTGATCCGATGCCGTTGATTTAACTTTAAAAAGATTATCACCTTTATTAACTAATTGACCGTTTTCTACATAAAGATCCTCAATAACCCCGCTGGAGACAGAGTACACTGTTAATTGATTGGATTGCACATTTCCGCTTTCGCTAACAGTATCGACAACGGTTGCTCTTTTAACGGTGTCAGTGGTTACTTGCCCTTGTTGTTTGCCTGATAAAAGTGGTACAGAAACTAACAGTACGACGGCTCCTGCAGCGATAACAGTAAGAATCTTTTTCTTTAAAGATGCATTTTGAAACCATTTTAGAAAACCCGTAAGTTTACTAAAAACAGACCTAAATATCTTCATATAAGTTCAGTTTATACTGTGGCGCTTAAAAGTGACTTAAAATAGAAAATCACTCTTGCATATATATTTATAGTACATCTTTAGCGTATGAATTGGGCGCTTAAAGATCGCTGAAAATTACTGTATATAGTAATTTATCTTAGGCGGCAGAAAGTGGAAGTTGGATTGTAAAGGTCGTGCCGCTGCCAATTTTGCTCTCAACGGAGATAGAGCCCTTGTGGGACTGGACAATTTCCTTAGCGATCGAAAGTCCTAGACCATACCCAACTGTTTTTGAACGAGATTTATCAGCTTGGTAGAAACGGTCAAAAATACGTAAACGATCTTTTTCGGTTATTCCTACCCCTTGATCGGAAACAGTAATCAATACATGGTGATCGGTTTTCTTCGAAGCTAATTTTACTGCTGAATGATCAGGGCTATATTTAACGGCATTATCCAATAAAATTACAAAGAGTTCTACAAGGCTTTGTTCCTCACCTCGTAATATATAATCATCAACTACGTTGTTAATAACAATGTGCTTTTGTTTTGCGAGTGGTACAATTTTTTTCAAAGCAGCTTCCGTAACCTCCAGAAGTGAAACATCTTTCAGTTTTAAGTTCCCGCGTTTTTTTTGCTGCTTTGTAAGCTCTAATAGATTTTCAGCAAGTCCCTGAAGATTAATTATCTCCTCATAGCTACTTTTTATGAGCTTTTCAGACTCTTCTGTAGAAATATTTTTTTCAAGCATGGCTACTTCAAATTCTGTGCGAATTGCCGTAATAGGAGTTTTCAACTCGTGCGAAGCGTCAGTAATGAATCTACTTTGTTCATCCATCATTTCTTTAATCGGACGAAGTGTCCTTCCAGCTAATATATATCCAGCTCCTCCTGATACGCAAAGCACAACACCATTTACTATTATCAAAATAAAAAGGATCCTATTTTTTACTGACTCTGGATCAACAGGTGGCGGAAGTGGCATAGGTGTATTTACAGGTGGACTGATTCGAACACTATTTTGTATATTAAATTGTTGAAATTCAGACATACGGTCAAGCTGTGTGGCTATGCCCAAATAAATTACTACGCTGAATATTAGAGTAATTATTATGCTAATAATTACATACCATGCAGTTAATTTTAGTCTAGTAGAATGGAATGTATTCATACTTATTCTTCTTCCGATAGTCTATAACCACTAAATCCTTTGACGGTATGAATCAGATGATTTTTTGGAAAAGGGTCGTCTATCTTCGCTCTCAGATGTCTAATGTAGACCTCTACCGAATTAGGGAGCACATCAGCGTCGTAATCCCACACATGGTGAATAATTTGTTCTTTCGTAAGAGTCTGATTTTTGTGGTGCATTAGATACTCAAGAAGAGAGTATTCTTTATTTGAAAGTCGAATTTTTTGACCTGCTCGTTTTACCTCATAATTCGTAGTATCGAGAGTTAGATCAGCAATTGTTAAGATTGTGCCAGCAGAGCTTTGAGGACGGCGGGTCAATGCTTTGATTCGTACCAATAGTTCAGCAAAAGCGAATGGTTTTGTTAAATAGTCATCCGCTCCAGAATTGAATCCAAGTACTTTGTCTTCAATTTGACTTTTCGCAGTTAGCATCAAAATAGGGGTATGAATATTATTCTCTCGAAGCTTTTTGCAAATTTCAATACCATCCACTCCGGGCAACATGACGTCTAAAATGATGACATCATATTCCTCTGTAACTGCCATATCGTAGCCTTCGTTTCCGTTGTAAATTACATCGACAGCGTATGATTCGTGCTCCAAGCCTTGTTTAACCGCGTTGGCAATTTTATGTTCATCCTCTATAACCAGAATTCTCATATTATCTATTATATAAATTTCGCTTAAAAGTAGCTTAAATTAAGCTAGGCAAACATACTACGCTCATGAGACACTTCCTTTTATACTGTCTCATTTGTCTCATTTAGCCTCGGGGTGATACACTATAGGAGTTAAGTTATAACGATCGTAAGGACCGTGACCGGTACGCTCAAGCCAATATGGATACTCAAATTAAAAAAACGACTGACACTGTAGCTGCATTAAATATTGCCAAGAAAAACCCCCACTACTTTAATCCCTATGGTCTAAAAGCAATGGAGAAAGATTTCAAAACAGGATTTCTAATAGGCGCCTACCATGAAAATATAATGGTAGGATTTGTCGCATTCAAGGAATTAAATGATCAAACTGTCGAACTTAAGTGGCTGGCAATAGAACCAAAATATCAAAATCAGGGCACAGGAACGCTTCTTGTAAACGAGGGCGTTACATTACTTCCAAAGAAATATGCTATATGCGAGATGAAAACATTGTCAGAAATTGATCCTGACCTGCAATATGCTAGAACGAGAAAATTTTATAAAAAGCTAGAATTTATACCACTCGAAACAATAAGCCCATATCCTGATTGGGGAAAAGATAATCCTTGTCAAATATTTGTGAAGGTTTTATAGGATTAAACGCTTCTGGACCGGCGCGCTCAGCAAAATATGTCAAAAATTACCAGTCTGGGTCATTCGGATACTATTATTCCTCATTGTGTTCAAACAGAGTATCGGTTCCTAACTTTCTTGCCGTAACGAGTATATAATCTATGCTAGGTGTATCTATCCATTCTTCCGCTTGTAATCTCCTTTGACTAAATGCCTGCGCAAGACTTTCTTTTGATGGGACTAAATCTTCCTTAAATTCTTCGCGCTCCCTGTGTTTTTTGTTTAATGCCTCGCGGGATAAATCATGTGCGATGATTAACCTGCCATTAGGTTTTAAAACGCGGGATATCTCACCTATTAATCCGGGTATATCACTTTTAAAGTGCGGTAAAGCATTAAATATGATAACGGTATCATATGCATTGCCAGGAAGACCGGTTTCCTGAGCATCCGCCACTACAAATTTTACTTGATCAGCCATTCCTAACTCATCGGCTTTTGCTTTGGCTCCCGCAAGCATAACCGGAGACACGTCCAGTTCTGTCACAAAACCGATTCTCCCATTCTGCGCGAACGTCAGGAGGGTTCCTTTACCGCACGCAAGATCTAAAATTATCGCTCCGGGAGTAAAAACATTATGTTGTTCAAATATAGCAGTGAGACGCTGTCTTTCAGCATCCCCCGTGAGAGGATTATCCCACGCATTTGTGTATCGTTGACCTACTCTATTCCACGTTTTTTCTGCTTCTACAGCTTCTGGTCTCATACCTCAATTATAGCATTCTAATGCTCCAAGCATACAATAACAGATATATAGGCAATAATATTTCTCAAGAGATTTTCACCTGTCTCACTTCACTTCGCTCAGTGTAAATATTTAGATTAGGTGGTGCTACTGAAGAATGAGTCAAAACGCTTCCTTCTTTAGTGCCAGTCGATGGGGGTCATACCATTCTTTACAAGGTATGCGTTACACCGTGAAAAGTGATGGTTTCCGTAAAAATATGTCACGGAATACGGAGACGGGTGAGCAGAAGTTAACACTAAGTTTTTTTCCCTATCAATGACTACTCCTTTATTCTGTGCATACCGTCCCCACAACATGTAAACCACGTGTTCACGGTTAGCGTTCAGTGTTTGGATAGTGGCATCGGTAAATGCTTCCCATCCAATGCCTGCGTGTGACGCCGGGCTTCCCGCCAAAACAGTAAGTACGCTGTTGAGCATGAGAACTCCCTGACCGGCCCAACGGGAAAGATCGCCGGAGGGAAGGGGCGTAATCTTCAAATCATTTTGAATTTCTTTATAGATATTTTGAAGTGACGGAGGAAGATCGATTCCCTTATTCACAGAAAAAGATAACCCGTTTGCCTGATTTTTTCCATGATAGGGGTCCTGCCCGATGATGACCACTTTCACTTTATCAAGGGGCGTGAGATCAAATGCGCGGAAAATATTTCCGGGAGCTGGATAAACGGTTGTTTTTGTATATTGTTTCTTGACGGCCGTTGTTAATGATTTCCAATACGGTTTATCAAATTCAATCGCGAGTGCCTTTTTCCATGTGGGATGAATCTTTACGTCGGTCATAAGAGAGTATTATACGCAAAATACCCCTTACACAACACTGAGGAAAAACATCATACCCCAGTCTTGAAGCATTTTACACTTACATGTGGAGCATTCCTAAAACCCGGTATATAAGAAGGGCAGGCCAGACGATGGCACGCAAAACCGCCATGACTCCTCCACCGAATGTCGTGACATGCTGGAAATAATATACAGCCGATCCTATGAGTCCCAATCCGTACACCGCGCCGCCGCCAGCGTTGGCGCCATGATGATGACATTCGCATTTTTCATTTTTCATAAAATTATCTCCCTTCATAATTTTTCCACATCTGAAGGTTTAATGCTGTAATTTGTCATACGTGCTAATTTGATATAATTCCATCATATTGAAAAAATACTCAGTGCTGGTAATCCTCGTTTTAGTCATTATCTTTTTGTGGCTGATAGTTGGCTTGCGGAAAAACCAAAGCTTTACTAACGGCATTTTGCCTATACAATTTCAAGCAAAAACCGATTCCACTAAACCGACTCCCACACCAATACCTGCGTACGACCTGACCATCCCGTATTTGCGGTCACGGACATATACAAGCAGCTTGGGAAGCCTCCAAAAGGTAAATGAATACGGGTCGTATACTTCATACGTGACGAGCTATACGTCTGACGGACTTAAGATCAATGGTTTACTTACCAAGCCAAGCGGCATCGAACCCCCCGGCGGATGGCCGGGGATTGTTTTTGTCCACGGATACATCCCTCCGAAAACATATGAGACACTGGGACAACCATATTCCGCTTACGTCGATTATCTCGCCAAAAGCGGATTTGTCGTTTTTAAAATTGACCTCCGGGGCCATGGGGATTCACAGGGAGAAGCCCGGGGCGGATATTACTCTTCGGATTATGTGATTGACACATTAAACGCGTATGCAGCACTTGCAACTGCAGATTTCGTAAACTCCAAGAAGATCGGAATGTGGGGACACAGCATGGCCGGCAATACATTACTTCGGGCTTTTGTCGTCCGCCCCACCATCCCGGCTGTCGTGATTTGGGCAGGGGCAGGATACACCTATGTCGATCTTTCGCAGTATGGCCTCCATGACGCCAGCTATCAGCCGCTGCCGCGCCCCACCGGCGCATCAGGATCTGCGCAACAAAGGAATACTAATCAGGCAAGACAGATTTACGGTGATCCGAGAAACGGTAACCCGTTTTGGAAATTGGTGGCAGCGACGAATTATCTCAATGATTTGAAAGGGGCAATCCAGCTTGATCAGGCAACGGATGACCAAACAGTCAGTATCGAATATAGCCGGAATTTAAACATGCTATTAAACGCTACTTCAGTTGTGCATGAGTTTAATGAATTCCCAAGCGGCGGCCACAACATATCCGGCGTCAATTTCACGGAAGCAATGAATAAAACCGTCGGGTTCTTTGACACATATCTAAAAGGAAAATAAGATTTCCGATCGATCATCCCAAGTCGTCATCCGGAGGTTAGACTTTATCTTTCAAGCAAGAAAGTGATGGTTCCCTCGACTCACGCTTGGGATTTCGCTTCCAAAATGAGTAGACGCTCAAATTGCCAATCATGCTGACAGGCATGGTGCAAACCAACAGGATAAATCTTATATAAATAACTCTAGGCTTGTTAAATATTGCAATATAGCGTACACTTGTATTTGCTAGGTATGGAGAATAAAAAAGTCCTAATGGTTATCGGCGGTTTACTTCTTCTTGGAGTTGTTGCCTACGTAGCTTTCTTCTCAGGCAAGCAACAAGCAATACAAACCCAGGTTCAACCAGCTATGCAAGCCTCACCATCGACAACGTTGACAGAAACGCTAACACCTACGTTAACTTCAACACCAACCCCTACCTTGACGTTAACGCCAACACCTACCACAACAAATAGTCCAACCCCCACACCAACAACCATGTCTTCTCCCACTCCCTCCTCGACACCTACCCCGACTCCTTAAATAATTTAAGTTATTTTTCCTAATTTGAACAAACGGTTATTCCACTCGCTTCGCTCGGGATTTCGCTTCAAAGCCAGTAGTCGCTCAAATTGTCTATCGCGCTCTTTGGCAGCCGCCGCTTCGGCATTCGTTGGGTTAGCGCGGAAAACTGCCTGCTGTGCGTAAATCGCAGAACCATACGCATGTCTCGGCACGTGGACAGTCGCAACAGCCTGACCGCATGCGCGGGCAGCGGATCTGGCCGGGCTATCCTCTCCCACATCACGGGCCGCGGCGTGCGAATCAAGCGACACCTTCCGAATAACAGCCATCTTAAAGATTCCGTCACCTATCCATTTTTGAAGCGTTTCAATTGCCTTTCGGGGCCGATCATCATCGGGATATTTGTCTTCGAAGAATGGGAGAACGTGCTGGGCGCACTCAATTGCCCACTTGGCTAATACCTTGTGGTCTGTCTTTCCCACAAGCTCTAGCATTTCAGGATCTTTGTGTGTGATTACAAATTTTTTCACAGAAACTTATCTGCAAAAAGGCGGATTTCCTTGAGGATTGGGAGTATACCTGTGCCTTTCGGCGTCAATGAATACACGACTGATAATTTATCCACCGTTTCTTCTTCCCGTTTGATAATCCCCTGCTTTTCAAGTCTTTTCAATCTACTGGTTAGCGTGGTCGGATTAACCCTGGAAATATCACGCTGGAGTTGGGCGAACCGTTTGTCTCCATCATGCAGCGCCTGAATGATCGCAAGCGTCCAGAAATCTCCAAGCATCTTGAGCTCCTTGTTAGAACATTTGTTGTGAACTTTGTTTGGCATATTGACAGTACTATAAATATTGTAGTACTATAATTTATGTAGCAGTATATTACTACAGAAACGATTATAAAGTAAAGGCGTTTCTGAGTATAGACCCATCTAATCACATTTTTCGTCGAGGCGACTCCAAATCTGAGTAAGATGGGATCTATATACCAAAACATTATGAAAACAATACAATTTAACGCATATGGTGGCCCCGAAGTGTTAGAATTTCGCGAAGACGCTCAACCCACACTCAAACCCGGACAGGTCCTCATAAAAAATAAAGCCGCAAGCATTAATGCAATTGACTGGAAAGTCAGAGCGGGGTTCCTTCAGAAATTTATGCCGGTCACATTTCCCGCCACCATCGGTGGAGATTTCGCCGGCGTTGTCGTCGAAGTGAATGGAAACGATACCGGATTTAAAGTCGGCGACGAAGTATACGGACAGGCAATCATCTTAAACGGCGGATCAGGCACGATGGCAGAGTTTGTTGCCGCAAATGGCGCAAATACTGCAAAGAAACCCAAATCAATTAGCTTTAACGAAGCTGGTGCCCTACCGCTAGCCGGCGTCAGCGCAATCCAGGGACTTGAAGAACACATTAAACTCAAAAAGGGCCAGAAAATACTTATCCACGGCGGAGCCGGAGGGATCGGGCATATGGCGATCCAGTACGCAAAGTCATTGGGTGCGTATGTGGCAACAACAGCAAGCACCAAAGACGTAAAATTTGTGAAAAACTTGGGGGCAGATGAAGTCATAGATTATAAAACCCAAAAATTCGAACTAATCCTGAAAGATTACGACGCTGTGTTTGATACGGTTGGCGGGGAGACGTTGGATAAATCCTACGATGTCCTCAAAAAAGGCGGAATACTGGTATCTATGGGGCAGGTCGGAGATGAAACACTTGCCAAGGAACACGAAGTATCTGCCTTTGGACAAATGACCGTCACAGATACGGCACATTTAAATCATCTGACTCAATTAGTGGAGTCCGGAATCATTAAGGTGCATGTAGACAAAATGTTTCCGCTAATTAAGGCAAAAGAAGCATTTACGTATCAGGAAACAGGCCACCCGCAGGGAAAGGTCGTCGTCACCATATGAAAATCCAGATTATCGTAGGGACAACACGACAAGGTCGATTTTCTGAAAAGGCAGCTTCCTATATATTGCAGGAAGCAAAAAAACGAAAAGAATTTGACGTAGAACTTGTTGATTTACGGGATTACCCGATGCCGTTTTTCGAAGAGCCGATTTCTCCTAAAATGTTTGAAATGACCCACCACGCATACACCAATGAGGTGGTGAAAAAATGGCTAGCCAAAATTTCAGAAGCAGACGGCTACATTATCGTTACGGCTGAATATAACCACGGATATCCGGCGGTCCTCAAAAACGCCATTGATTTCGGATATAAGGAATGGATCCGCAAATCCGTAGGATTCGTAAGCTACGGTAATTCAGGCGGTGCACGCTCTGTCGAACAGCTGCGGCAGGTGGTAATCGAATTGGACATGATCCCGATCCGTACGGCAATCCAAATCCCCTTCGACGTCTATATGGCGGTCCGAAATGAAACAGTCCCGGTAAACCCTGAACTCTTTGCTCCGTTACGGAAAGGACCTGTCGACCGCGTCGAAGCCTTTTTCACCGATCTTATCTGGACCACAAAAGCCTTAGTCGCGGCACGAAAGTAATTACCATGGCAGAGTATATACCCGGAGTTTGTAATATTGGGCCCGCCGAGATTGTCCGAAGAAAGAGTGCGGGATGGGTCGGGGTAACGATGAGCGCCATCCTAGTGCTGCTTTTTCTTCTATTTCATATACCGTCGGTTTATCGCCTGATCATTTTTCTGCCTGCGGCGCTTGCCGCTTCCGGATTTTTGCAGGCCTATCTCCATTTCTGTGCAGGATTCGGATTTAAAGGAGTCTATAACCTCATGAAACCGGCGGGCCAAACTGAAACGGTTGAAAAAGCGGAATTCAGGCAAAAAGATAAGGAAAAAGCCCAAAAAATTATGTTTTTTTCACTCCTTATCGGTCTTGTTGTCGCCGGACTTCTGTACTTCCTCCCTTTATAATCCTTCAGAGAGGTAAAACTATTACATCCAGTCGTGTATAAACTTGTGATTGCGACTACTCACTAGTTACGGGTTCGAGTCTCATCCGTCACTGTGTTATTTTATGGTCGACATTCTTAGGCAAATGAACAATATAGTCACTGCGCAAATCATATAGTTCATCAAATGGTTGTATCTGATACGCTCTCATGTCCACCATAAACTCATGGTCACGTAGACCCAATTTTTCTACAGCCCGTATAAACCTCGGCGGAAGATCAGATCTTCCTCCAACAAGTTGAGCACTTGAAACACTCACTCCTGATTTTATGAGTTGTGGAGCAACATCCAAAGAAAGTTCTGGACCCGGAAATGGATTTTTGACTACATGGCCACCCCCAATTAACGTAACTACTTTATTAACCGCACGATCTTTAAGCAATGCAGTAAAATTTGAAACCATTATTTTTTCGTAATCCTGCCTACCATTATGTTTTTCCATAGCTATTGGAACCACCTCGACACCCGCGTGAACCATAGCTCTGACGATTTGTTGATAATAATAGTCGCTATCCGGTCCGAGGCGGGTTGTCGATAGGTCCAGCTCCGGGTCGGTTTTTAATGTATCGATTACCGCTTTCGAGCTTACCGGGGCTTCTATGACATAGTGAGTAAAACCAAGCTTCTGCAATTCGGAAATATGTGCAATAAGGTGGTCGCCAATACGCTCATTTCCATGTGTTTCACCGAGCATAAGGACTTTAGACCCATTAACCATTTGAGGGTAGTCTACGGGATGGGCAGCTTTTGATAATTCTTCAGAAGCTTTAGAGACATTATCCCAAATACTATCGGGCCTTACGGGAAAATCAGATTCCATGATCGAATTATAGCGCATGAAAGCCTATAAATTGCAACACGACTGTACTCATAACGCATTGATACGTCTTCTTGGAAATATACGGAATCTTCCGAAGGACCTATCACATCTTTTGCTCGGTAAAATGTATAATAATCTTCTCTATGCAACACCTCTCGCCGGATCAGGAATTGTGTCTCCGACATATTCTGGAATGGTATAAGAAAGATAAACTCGCCATGCAGTATGTCACCCTCGGTGGATACGCAGGCACCGGGAAAACGACGCTCATTGCGTTCTTACGGAAAGAGCTCAACAGGATTGATAAAAAACTGAAGGTGGGGTTTGCAAGCTACACCGGGAAAGCCGCGCGGGTGTTGCAAAGCAAATTAAAAGAGGAGAAGGCGGTCTTAAAACATGACACGGTCGGCACCATCCATTCGCTCATCTATACGCCGATCGTCAATGCACGCGAGGAGATTGTCGGATGGAAGCAGAAGGAAAAAATTGAGTGTGATCTCATCATCATCGACGAGGCATCGATGGTTGATAGCATCATCTGGGAGCATCTCCTCTCCTACCTAAAACCCATTGTGGTTGTCGGCGATCACGGACAACTGCCGCCGGTCAAAGGCAACTTCAACCTCATGGAGAAACCCGACGTGACACTTGTTGAGATCCACCGGCAGGCGAAGCACAATCCCATTATTGAGGTATCCATCCAGGCACGCGTGGCGGGAGAAATACGTGTCGGCCGCTATTCGGACACGGTAATTAAATTTGACAGAAATGAAAGTGAAACGGGAGAACGGATGACGGAACTGCTCAACAGCTATACGAGCGATACGCTTATTTTGTGCGGGTACAATACGACGCGGAAACGGCTGAATGCATACATCAGAAGCTCTCTTGGTTTTGAGTCCCCTACTCCCGTAAGCGGCGACCGCGTCATCTGTTTGCGGAACAATCATAAAGCGAAAATTTATAACGGGATGCTGGGAACCATCCTCCGGATCGAACGGAAAAATGACCAGTGGTACACGGCAGATATCGCCATGGACGGCTCAGAATTGAACTATTCCGGCCAGATTTCCGTCGCGCAATTTAATGCAGATACAGCACTTAACTTCACCGAGAACCGGCGCCTCATCATGGGCGGCGATTTATTTGATTTCGGCTATGCACTCACGGTGCATAAAGCGCAGGGCAGCCAAGCCAAGCGAGTGGTCCTATTTGAAGAGCGGTTCAAGAAAATGGACGATGACCAGTGGCGGAGGTGGCTCTATACGGCGGTGACGCGGGCCGAAGAAGAGCTCTACATTTTCCCGTCATAGGAATTTAGCGAAAATCTAGTCTCATTGATCACTCAAGGATGCCTCTGCGGCGTTGGCGAATTTTGAGTGTCTCATTCAGTTCAGAGAGCACCAGACCGGCAAAAAGAGGCTCCTGTTGAAGTATTTCAATTAATGCTTTTTGAATGGAAAGATGAGTGGATGCATCCTCTGTGAAAAGAGGCCTTCCATTAAACGCGATGCTCATACTTGCTGCGTCATATTTGATTTCGGATGCATACTCATGAATTTCATCGAGATGTCCGTCGCCACGAAAAAGATCAGCGTCGTGTTGAGACTGATCTACCGTGTGATATGTCACATGACCTTCATTCCTATTTTGCCAGCGATCAATGAGCTCGTAGTTCCAGTCATAGAGAGCAAACTCTTGGATATAATCAACATGTTGTTCCCCAAAAAGATATAGATCAAAATCCGCGTTCACAACGTCATCGTAGATCATCGATCCGTAGACAAGAGGGACAACTCCATGTCTTTGTAGCATGCGGTGTTTCGGCTCAAAGAAATCCGTGAGTATCTTCCATCCGATCGGCACTTCTGAGTGTTTAGCCTGTTCAGGCGGGATTGAATATTTTTGAAGTTGATCTGCTACAGAGTGAATGTTCTCAAGAGTATCAGGTTTTTGCATGAGACGGGCATACTCTTCCAACCGATCTACGTCAACACTCCCCCCATCAAGGACGCCCCGAAAGAACGCCCGATATGGAGGGGCGAACGTATTTAAATACTCTGAACCGGCTTCAGGGTGTGGCATCGGGCTATTATACCAAGCTAAATACGTATGGTCAAATTACTACAGGATATCATCAATATATTCCACCTCGGAGGGTGGGAGTAAAATTCGAGGCTAAAAACGCGTAACTTATAGAGGAAATTTTTCCGCTTCAGTGGCTGGATGTGCAATCGGTGATTCTCTCAGGACTTTAACGACTGCCTCTAATACTTCCACACGTAAATCGAGATTTTCGGGATCTGTGTATATCCACGTCGTAAACTTTTCCAAAGCAGACTCTGGTTCTGCTGCAGAAGATTTATTAACCCGTGACAATATCATTGAGCGTTCGGGGGACAATGGTTTTGGCGCATATTCATCCAAGCTCATATCTATATACCGGACAAATTCGGCCAGCGCGTGGCCCATCTCGTTCGAATGTATATCCGTTGACCCAACGCGAATGGATCCTTTTGCATCGACAACAACCCCGTTAAAAAGTTCGCCGAGAAGTTGCGGCGGTTTGTCGATAGCGATAATACGAAGGTCTTTATCGAGCGGTTCGCCAACTAATACTCCTTCAGGGTAAGTCATAATTGCACATTATAGTAATTTACGATTAATTTGTAAACTATGAGTTATTCCGACATAAATAAAGAATCTTCCACCCCGGAGACGGGAGTAAAAAACGAGGCTATTTCACCACCGTTCTTTTGAAGACGCGCCCCTTCTTATCGTACGTGATCCTCCGCAACGAAAGAAGCATCGATTCGCGGCGTTTGATCATTGTTATTGGAGGAACAGCGTGACCATGAGGGGAATATAAAATAGGGCAAACAACGTGCTTAAGAGAACGGTTACAGCAACTTTCTCAGGATGAGATTTGAGAAGTGTTGCGAATGCTACTCCGTTTGCGGCAAGGGGTACCACGGATAATAAAATGAGTATGTGATAGATATCCGCGTTGTAGATTTTAAGAAACGTACTATCCAACAACACGAGACCACATATGAGAAGCGGCCACACGAAGAATCGGGCGAGAAATGATAAACTGATAAATTTGAAATCAAATTTCCATTCGGTGATCCCCGTCAACCCCAATCCAATGAGCATCATGCCTAAAATCGTGTAGGCGCCTTTGAAATTAGAAACAACGTCAGCGTAGATGGAACCGAAACGGACACCGATAAGATTACACACGAAACCTACCATGACGGCATAAATAATCGGCAGGGAAAATAATTTTTTGAGACTATCTTTGACGGTGTAGTTGCCCCGTGCCGCAATAAAAACCCCCAACGTGTTTTCATACACCAGAATTCCGAGTGCGGTAAAGATATAGAGTCCGATGATGTGGTTCGGAAGGAGGAGCATCGCGACCGGCAACCCGAAGTAGCCGCTGTTGCCATCACCGGAGATAAATGCCAGCATGTTTCGCGTTGAATCTTTCCAAAACAGACTGCCGATGCCGTAAAACAGAAGACATATGATGCAGCTGATTGCGAATATCACAATCGGCAACGATATGCTGCTTGCCGTTATGGTTGTTGTGTATATTCCGTTGAAGAAAACTACTGGGGTAACCAAATAAATGACAATCGCGGCAACCGATTCTTTTTTGACCCCCAGATATTTCCCCGCGATAAACCCGAGGAGAATCGTTATGTACAAGGGGATAAGCTTATAGAGGAGCGATAAAAATATCGGCATAGAATGAGTTGAGTACTAGTATAGTTCATGCGATTTATAATGGGAAATCATTTCACGGACGGCACTCACCCTATTTCACCGCAGTTAATACGCCCATATACGCATGTTCTTTCACTTGTTGTCCTAAAGCGGGATCAGGGTGACCGGTCAGTATGTCAAAGCCGTACAAATATTCTGTTCCCGGTTTTTGTTGTCCTTGCGCTTGGCCGGTATATGTGTCATCTAATAATCTCACCGTCACGTTCGTAAATCCAAGACCTGTCATCGCTTCATACGCGATCCGGTGAGAGTCTGCGATAGAATCGATAACGTCAGGTTCAAACCCTAATTCTTTTTGTGCGCGTAAAAATACAAAATTGTGTTGCAAAGATTGGATCTCTTTATCTGCTGTTATTCGTGTTGTGAACGCCCGTTTCCAGGGTTCCTGAAGATCCATATAGGCAAACCAGAATTCTTTGAGCAATGGCGGCTGTTTATTGCCAAAGACGACCGCCTGCTCGCGGGTCATCGAAATATAGTAACTGTGAGTAAGATCTTCGTAAGGAAAAAACGGTAATAATATTTTATCTGCATACCGTTTATACAAAATATATTCATCCGGTAACAGGTCGGTGAGTATCACGAGCGGACCTCCCGGCTGTAACACCCGGTGAATCTCTGACAGGGGCGGGGCAATGGGTTCAAACTGGTCAAGTAAATTAAGACTTACGATGGCCTCCTGTGAATTATCGGGTATGTTTAAGCTATTGAGATCTAAATGCAGAACCGGAGCGCGGTCCCCAAGGTGTTTCCGGACACGCTCCGTGTCAATATCAGAGTAGGTTATGGTAAGAGACTTACCTGCTGCTTCCACTAATCGATGAAAAGCTCCGGTCCCGGTTCCCAGCTCCAACACGCGTTTTTCTTCTAATCTCATTTCCTCTATCACCTGCCCGACGATTTTACCCCTGGCTCTCAATGCATATGATCGGTCCAAATCACCCCGAATCAATGCTTCCTCTGGTGTTATTCTTCCTATATCTCCGACGGAGCCGAATCGTTTCAGGCCATACTCAATTGCCTCTTCGATTTGTTTCCTATATCCGAATTGTTCCTGCATATGTGCAGACTAATTATAGCACAAGAATAGAGATTTAGACCGTTATAATGCTCTAAATTACGGTATGAATTACTTTTGTAAATTCATTCCGGGCATATTCCTTGCCGCCGGGAAATAAGCGGTGGGGCATGGGTGTATAATTAGCCTCAAAACTCACCAAGGGGTAGCATATATGGCTAGTAATGCAGAAAGAAGATCCGGGGCGGCTTTGCATATTGTGACAGATATTAGTGCTGCAGTGAACGGGGCATGTATCGGAGCCGGAATAGCCTTGAACGAGCCTTTATTGATAATCTTAGGATCAGGGTTGGCTATCCAAGGAGGACACGTGGTATTTATCTATCATCATTTCAACGAAAAAATAGATAAAATGAGTCATGACTTTGATAGAAGAATGGATGAAATGAATCAAAGAGTTGATGAGCTGGCACATAAATTAGATGAACATGAACATAATTCTACGATTGTGTTTCAAGACGGCGAGCCCGTTGAACCGAATCCCGACACCGCCACTCAGGATGAGATTAATACTTATAAAACAGCTGTTCTCAATGCCGGCTTCACCCCGCCGAATGAGTCAAATAATAATGAAACACCTCACCAATAGCGAAAGAAGCGGTGGGCGTGAGGTGTATAATGGCGCTATTCACTACCTGACGTATGCCGATTGAAAATCCAGCGCAGTACCACGAATCCGGTCCGATGCGGATAGAAGGCTTGTTTGAACCCTCCGCGTTTGAGGCGTTTGATTTGGTTGATTTTGGCGACTCCCCTTTTCCTCTCGTAATCGGACTGGTAAGGTGGCCTTCGGGCACCAGGATAAAAGCATCCTGCATAGAGGGAGGTTATCCTCTAGCAGAAATCTCGAAAGTCCACGATCTCGACCGAACTCACCGATTTACGGGTCCTGTCATCTCTTCACAGGAGCCCGCGGAGCCGGGCGTTGTCATGGCCCATGTGAAGTACGCGCCGGGAACAGACGTCTATATCATCAAGGAGGGTTACGACGGCAAATGCGGCATCTATGATGTACACGTCAATCCGTTTGGCTATATAGATGAGGAAGACGCAGCATTACGCGCGGAAGCTCTCAATCACATGCAGGAACGGGACACCCTTCAGGCGCGGCTTGCAAAATCTAAGAACGATTTAGAGATTGCAAGAATTCTGCTTTCCGGTCAGGAGTTTGATATAGAACATAATCAGAAAGAGATCGAAGATTTAACAAGAAGAATCGCTGAGTTGGAATTAAACGGCGGTATAAAGGATCAAACACAGGTTGACCTCTCGGTCCTCGGACTACGCGGTGTCGGCTTCAATGAACTGGCTGGCGCGGATCAAGCGGAACTATTGTCGGCAATTGAGAAAGAATTGTACCGGTCTCTTCACCCCGACCGTTTCGGCGGTTTAGGGCGCGATGTCAGTCACCTTCAGGATGCGGCGACAAAGATCATTCAGCTGAAAATCGCCGCCATCGGGAGGTTACGAAACAGATACGCGATACGAAAATACGATCCGCCCCATTCGTATTAAATCCATTTCGAAAAGTAGAAAACGGTAAGTTTGGGTGTATAATGGCTCTGAAAAGGGCATAAAGAAAAAATAACAATACATAAAAATATTATGCAAAGCATTAATCAGACGCAAGCTGCTATTGCTAAATATCAAGTTGCAATAAATAAAAATATCTCTGAAAGTGAAATTCTTTGGAACCGATACAACGCTCTATTAGTTTTTAATTCAATACTCATAACGGCGATAGGATTTTCATATCAGGGGAACTTAAACCTACCATTACTTGTGGTTGCCAGCTTGCCAATCGCGGGGCTTCTGTCGTGCTATTTGTGGTTTATCGTCACACTTCGCGGTTTTCAGTGGATAAAATTCTGGACAGTTACAGCTAGAAAGATCGAAGAAAAATATCTACCTGATGATAATCCTATTTTAAATCCGATAAATAATGGCAAAAATCATAGGGAGGATGTTGTTGGGTGGCCTAAAACTCAAATAGCATCTTATATATTAATTTTGGTAACAGCTATTTTGTATCTTATTTTTTTAGCCAATCTACTGAATACAAAATCGTTTCACAAAAATATTTTTCATTCACAACAACGAACAATGCACCGGTATATTAAATAGTGTTACTTTTTGTTAGACCCTCTAGGTAGGTTTCTACTTCACACCCTTCGTAATCGCTCCTCCGTGGG
>Ga0182021_10000444_pt1 | contig 43826 bp, 25 predicted proteins | sample 612E3MmetaG_FD_120493 | JGI IMG/M metagenome (GOLD analysis project Ga0182021, IMG submission 120493) | Permafrost microbial communities from Stordalen Mire, Sweden - 612E3M metaG (Illumina Assembly) | ecosystem: Environmental > Terrestrial > Soil > Wetlands > Permafrost | place: Sweden... | reverse complement strand
CATGTTACTAACCTCGGTCCCCAATCCCAGCCAAAATGAAAACCGGCTTTGCGCGAGTACATATTTATTTTTATTTCTGCCTGATCGTTGTTGTCGAATGCCATAAGTCTATAAGGAGCGTTATTCCACTTGGGCATGTTTTCGTCAAAAACATTCCGGAATTCCAAACGCAGAATATTTCCGTTCGGCTTCAGAAGATTTTTGCATTCAACTTTCCATTCCCTAAACATATTTTCTGCTTTGAGGATAAGAGAATCGTTTAGGAAAACATCAGCATAAGTATCCAAACCTTTGAAGATCAAACTAAGATTTTGCTTTGACAACAATTCATTTTCAACATCGAACACAGTTTGGTATGTCCAATTCTTTTCGCCAATCCATTGAAGCTTCTGTTCGTTAATTCCTAAGAACGGATCGTCAATCAAATGATTGTTGAGAAGATCGGTATGAACACAGCCCGGTACTTCCGCCGTATACCATTTATCGCTTGCCGCTTGACGGAACATCCATCCGCTTTTAATTTCTTTTTGCATATTTGATTTTTCTTGTTCAGTCATTGCATAAATTAAATTATATGCGGTCAGCATTAACAAAATGAATAAAATTATTTTTCTCATTTTTCTTTACCATAAAATTTTTATTAAAAATTTTATTGAGAAATTATAATCGAAGAAGAGACATTGCAATAAATTTTACCAGTTCTTCCTTTTTCCCTTCATCGATTTTCTTAAATGCATTTTCATCAACAGGCATTTTGTATAAGTCCGGTAACTCGTCTTCAAATAGGATTTTTGGGTGCATGCTAAACTCTACAAAATTTCCTGCGCTCGGATGCCCTTTGTACGGTGCGTAATGATGAGATGTATTCGCGTTGCGCCATACCATAACAAATGCAAGTTTAACGCTGTCTTTATCAATCGCTTTCAAAAGGCGCCCGGTCCACCATTGATCGTTTACAACACCTTCCAAGCCGGTTTCTGTAAATGCGGAAATTTTATTTTTCTTCTCCGCAATATTTGTAATTATTTGCAGTTTCTTTTGAATCCATTCAAGTCCGTCGCCGTCGGGAACAAAATCATAATAAATATCCGTTCCTAAAATATCCACGTACTCATCGCCGGGGTATCTATCTAGGTAATCTTTTTCGGAATGGAAATTACGGTCAGGTGAAAATGCGAAAAGTAAATTTTTCACTTTGCGTTTGTTCACCAAATAATTAACTGTAGTCCGCCAAAGTTCTATGAATTCTTCCCGTGTGCAAAAATGTTTTCCCCACCAAAACCAGCTGCCGTCAAACTCGTGGTATGGGCGAAAGATCAACGGTATCAAATTCCCTGAGGAATCTTTTAGCTGAGAAACAAAATCCGCAATCTTATCAAGATCATTCAAATATTTTAGATAGAACCCGCCGCCGGGAATAATTTTTCTAACAGTAATAGTTGTATCGTAAAATGAATTTCCTGTTACCGGATTATTATAGTGCCAGCAAAAAATATTAACACCACCGCCCGAATAAACTTCTTTAACTAATTTTGGCAGAGGGAAATTTTCAAATTTTTGATTATCCGGCCAGAATAGAGTATTAAAATCCCATCCATACAAACCGGGAAATCTGTTTATCACATCTTTAATATCGGACCGCTTACTCTCACCTCTCCATCCCACGCCGTATGCCGTTGCATCCTGATGACCAAAGATTATTTTTTTCTCTGATAATTTTTTGAGATTGTAAAAAAGAAGAACCGTATTCTTGGTAGCAGATGAATCTGCAAGTTTAACATTTAGTTGTTTTTGAAATTCAACGCTGTTATACTCGGCGGTACATCCGGCAAGAAAAGTTACAGCAAGAAAAAGAAAACCGAATCCGTTTTTTTTATTCAGCATAAGAAATAAATATTAGTTTTTAATTGGTGTAGTATTTTTTTTTACGATCAATTCTTTCTCGTTTAATTTTTCCATCTTCATGCTGTGGGTTTTTAAGATTTCCAGAGTAGAAGTATCGGCATCGAACACAGAATTCAATCCTTGCGGTTCCTGTGCGGGATCGCCGGTATAAGGATCGCCGACATGCCAGACATTATCATCGGTCATTGAGCGTCCTTCACCGCCCCATCCCCAAAAATTTGTTCCTGCAAACGGAGAACCAGCCGCAGCACTGTCTTCAACAACCTTGAATATCACGGTATAATATTTATCACGCGCAGTTGTAGGAGTACCAATTTTACATTTTTCAGAATCGCGCGGAATGCCGAACTCTTCCATCGTAATTGGTTTGTTCAAGCGGCGTGCAAAATTTAAATGCTTGCCAATATATTCGATCGCATTTTTTTCTGTTGACGGGTAAGTCTCAGCAATTTTATTAGCATTGAACCATCCCCAGTTTTTAGGCCAGAGATGCATTGTGATGTAATCTATATTTTTACTTCCGTGGGATTTTAAATATACTTCTTCATTCCCAAGACTTCCTGCAAGACCTTCATTACCGGTTGTAACAAGATGATTCGGATCGAGAGAATGAATGTACGCGGCGGTTTCATCAATCCATTTGTAATAAGTATCCATGTATTCAAAACTTTCTTCGCCTCTTCCCGGTCTCGGTTCGTTAGCAAGCTGCCATGCCATAATTGCCGGATCTTCAAAATAAAATTTGCCGGTGAATTTATTTTTACGTGTAACGATCATCTTTACATATTTTAGAAATTCATTTTTAGCCGCGTCGTTTCTGTAAAACTTGGCAGAATAAATCATAAACATCGGGTAACCTTCTTTCGGATTATCCGGGTCGGGAATTTTTACATCGCTGAACCATTCCTCATACTGCGCCATGCCGCCGGTCCACTGCCAATAATTATTTAGAAAAAGAACGCCGTACATTTCGCGTTTGCCCATTTCCGCAAGTAGAAAATCCAATCCTTCAAGTAATTCTTCATCGTAAACTCCGGGCGCTTTTTGAATTGCAGGTCTTATCGAACGCCCCATCGCTGATTCTTCCGATGCGGCGCAGATTCTTAAATTGGTGATCCCCAATGATTTCATTTTATCCAGTTCACGGACAAGTCTTTCCCTATTTCCTGTAGTGCCGGGCGATCCGAGATAACATCCGTACCATAAATTCGTTCCGACAAAATAATACGGTTTACCGTTGTACTCGAATTGCGTTCCGCTTACATGCACATACTTCGGTTCACTAACAAATAATGAAGAACATCCTTCCAACATTAAAACAACACTAAGAGAAATTAACCAGACGTATTTTTTCATATGGCTGCCTTAAAAGATTAAAATTATTCCAAAATTTTTTCGATTAATTATAATTTGATTCCTATCTGCTTAAAAATTCTGCGGATAAAAAAAATTAATGAATTGCGATTTCACTTCTCATCAATATGATGACATAATTTCAATTTCCGGATTTGAAAATTCCAAACGATTCGATCGATTCGATAATTTGATCCGCCATTTTCCGGTGCGTCTCTACAGTCGGGTGACCGTTAGCAACATATCCGCCTTCAAAGCGGTCGAACTGCGAATAAAAAATATCTTTCATACCGGAAGTGGATTCTTCATCAACAACCTGTTTAACATTTTTTCGAATCCAATCATCAAATGCGGCAACGGCAACAATTTTTGTGTTTGGATAAACATTCCGTAACAAATCAACGAAGTTGTGATAACCTTTCCGGAACAATTCCGATTTCTCTTCGGAGATATTTCCTTTTTCGTCTCTCAAACCGGAATGATCGTTTAGACCTAAGCATACAACAACCAACTCGGGAATCCATTTTTTAAAATCCCATTTGGGTTCACTAACTTCCATTAATGTTCGGTCAAAAATTTTGGGAATTGAAACTTCAAAATCGCCGCGCCAATCGCAGACCATTCCGCATCCTGACCGGCAGGTTGTGGCATATTGTGCATTGAAATGTTTGGCAATAAGCGGTGCAAAACCTTTATCGATATTGGTTACTGGAAATCTCGCTTCCCATTCAAGCTGCTGAACTGTCGCTTCATTACTTTCTGCCGCTGTAAAAGAATCGCCTATGAACTCTATTTTTCTGGAAAGTTTTTGAAGCGGCGGCAAAAGCCGGGCGTTGTCATCTAAAATTATTCCGCCGAATGTGAATGCATCGTCAAATGAAATGTTCCTTTTCGAAAATAAAAATGTGTGATTTTTATCTTCCAAGTTTTCAGCAAGAATGTATTCCGCTTCTCCATCAAGTGTGCCGTGAAAAATTTTATAGAATTCTCCATCAATATAAATATTGTAATAACTGATTTTGTCGTTCAGCTTTATTCCGATACTTGTTCCCGAAAACTCCGCATAAAGATAAACGCCGGGCCATGAATATTTGGGATGAAGCGGATCGGTATTATCCCATCTGCCAAAATATTGTATAAAAAGATTATCCGCTTGAATAAAATTTTTTGAAAATGACATTTCGCTAAACCCCGTTACCAAAATTAAAATTGCCGTTAAGAATAGATTTGATAGTCTCATGTTCGTTCTACCTATTTCATCAATATTATTTTTTTATCTACTATTTACGTTCAGACTCCGGATTCTTTTTAATAATTCCAATAGGATTTGCTTTGACAGCATCAGATGCAATCTTTGCCATTATTCCGTAACCATCCCCGTTGGGATGAATTCCATCGGGGAAAAAAGTACTATCATTGATCATAGTACTGTTAAAATCTATGAGAAGAGTATTGCATGTTTTTTTCACTGAATCTATAATCGGCATTATATTATCATGGATAATGGAATTTGTAATTCCAAAACCGTCTTTAAATACCGGAGGAGGAAAACACACAAAGATTTGAGGATTGCGGTCGTTCTGTCTAAACTCTTTTATCAATTCCACATAATCGTTGAAGAAGTCGTCTTTATATTTCCAGTTCCATGGTTTACTATCATTTGTGCCGAGTTTAATAATTACAATTTGCGGATCAAATTCTTTTGCATGTTCAAAAATCTCTTCCTTGCGATAAGGAAAATCTCCTTTCATCAAAAGTGTTCTACCGCCTAATCCGAAATTACGTACGTCATAACCTCTGCCGAGTAGAGCGCCGAGTAGAGCCGGATAGGCTTTTTCACCCCAGCCGGCGCCTTCGGTAATACTGTTTCCAACGCAAGCTACTCTTATTGGTTTTTCTTGTGCGTACATCAATATCGGCAGCAATAATAAAATCAAAGTCGTAGTCCAAATCTTAATTTTCGTTTTCATGTTTATCCAAATAACTTTTAAACAGAAAATTTATTTTATAAAGATCATCTTCTTTGTTTGCATAAAATCAGCGGTAGTTAATCTATAAAAATACACACCGCTCGAAAGTTGTATCCCGTTAAATTCAACTTTATATGTACCTGCTGTTTTCTGTTCATTTACCAACGTAGAAACTTCTCTGCCTAATACATCATAAATTTTTAATGTTACCAAACCACTCTTTGGCAATTGATAACTAATAATTGTGCTGGGATTAAATGGATTGGGATAGTTCTGTAACAATGAATAACTTGTTGGGATTCCGGCTATATTTTCCACTGCTGTAATAGTTGCCGGAACTGCGAGGTAATCAACATACATCCAGCTCCATGACATTTGCATTTGAATAGTATTGCTGCCCTTTACCAAATTAACATTGAGGTTTTTTTCATACCAAGCTGTAGAGGTTGCGCCAGCAAATTCTATAGCGCCAACACGTACACCGTTGATATTTACAAACTGTGTCTTCGTACCAAAAGGTACTTTATATCCAAATGCAATTGGATAGTTTCCCGCCTCAATAACATTATTAAGTTGCCAGGTAATTGTAGCGTTTGTATCGGTTTGTGCAATACTTATATAATGATGATTACTTGCTGTCACGTCAGTTCCTATAGACATTCCTGCCCCTTGACGGGTAGCATTTTCGGCTTCAAGTCTTGTCATCGGAGGCGTACCAACAGTTATTTGTATAGAGTTGGATGTTTGCTTATGGCCAAGGCTATTTGTTGCAGCTGCAGTTAATCTATAAATTCCAGATGTGATGTTTGTCCAAGTAAATGTATACGGAGCAGTTGTTACCTCACCTATTTTAATATTATCTGAAACAAAAAATTCAACTTTAGTTATATTAGCACCCCCATCATCATTTGCTGCTACTTCAATTACAACCTGGGAACCTTCGGGAAATGTAGCGCCATCTTGAGGACTTGTGATACTTATTGTTGGCCAATCTCCGCCAGTACCGAGAAGATTAACATCAGATTGATGTTTATCCCACAGCGACTTCATACCGGCAAGCATTTCAGTATGTCCGGCAGAGCTTACATCCGTCCACGACCAGGGAAGAGCGCCGGCATAACCGTTAGTATACAATGTATCATATAGTTTCGCTTTTGGTACACCATCAGTATTTTCCCAACCAAATTCTCCTACAACAAGAGGTTTAGTTAGATTCCAATGACTTGCAAGGTGTGTAAATGGTGATAATTGAGGCACTCCATTCATAACATAATAATGAACAGAATAAAAATCGAGTGTTCCTTGTGAATCTCCTCCGGCTGCAATCAATCGAACATCTGAATAGTAATTATAATTGCTCGCAGTTAATTTTTGAATTATTGGAACAATTTGTTCTGCAGTTAAAGCAGTTCTGTATTTGGAATTAAACCAATTTTCCAAACTCTTCTTTTCAGCATCACTCATCGTAGCGAGATTTAATCCTTCATTGGCGGATTTTTTTGCGAGGACATCAGTAAGGGAAGCAAGCGTTACCGCTCCGTTAGTAACTTTTGCAGTGGGGTCTGTTCTGTGAATTGCACCTGAACAAAGATTTATGAATCGTTGAATAGCTGACATCGGTACACGTTGATAACCGGACCAACCGAACTCGCTGCTCATGCCCTCAGGTTCATTAAATATTTCCCAACAAATTATTGCCGGATGTGCCTTCAAAGCGTCAACCATGGGTATAAGACAATTTCTGATATATGTGTTTGTATAAGATGTATCTGTTAAGAGAAGTCTATTCCTTGTTAATACATCTGCATTCAAAGTAGATGTAAGCATACCGAAACCCCAAAGGCAAATGTTAATACCAATTTCTCTATCCCATGCAAGATCTAACACCTTTTTTAAGTCGGAAATTGTTTTTGTTGCTAGTCCGGTTGCATGACCACTTGCATCAAATACAAGCCCTACGGTTCCTTCTACATTTAGCCACAGCCGCATGGCATTACCCCCATGCTGATGCATTTGAAGCATCCAGTCTGCTATAACAGTAGTATCAGTTGTACCTAAGCCTATATCCTCACCATAGTGCGCCCAGGCTAAATTGGACCCGCTTAAAAAAAGATCCTGGTTGTTATAATGAATTCTATTCTGTGCATTTGCTTCTAATGATAAAAGCAAAACCACTAGAAATAACAAAGTAAAAATATTTTTTTTCATGACTTTGACCCGATTGTTAAAAGATATATTTTTTGTTTATAACATACATAATTGATACCAATAAAATAAACCATCCTCTGATACAATTTCAATTCTATAATATCACATAATTATGGGAAATAATTCTTTGTGTTTATATATTTAATAAAAATTATCGTTATAATAAGTATAAAAGGATTTATGCCTATCCAGCGCTTCATCCATTTTCATAGAAAATGAAAAAAGAAAAAAACTTTTGTTTCTAAACTTGAACCTATGCAAAAATTAATTTACATTGCCAATAAATAAATCTGGTTTCTAACAATCGCGATAAAAACGTAAATAAAAATGACAAGAACAAATACAAATATGATGACGACAACTACGATGAATCAGCCTTTATGGTTGCCGGGTAAGTAATTAAATTTATAAAAAAGAAAATTAAAGACCCCGCAGCAAGCGGGGTTTTTTGTTGTATGATTGTTGAGTTAGCACAGTGTATTTAGAAAATATTATTAATAACAGATAAAAGTAAAATCATGAAAATATTAAAATTTGGCGGTTCCTCTGTAGGGACTCCGGAAAGAATTAGTGATGTCATCGGCATTCTTAAAAGCTATTTAGATAACGGCATTGAAATATGTGTTGTATTCTCGGCTTTTCAAAGTGTTACGGATAAATTGATATCACTAAGCAGGCAAACGGTAGAGCGGAATGAATCATACAAAAAAGAATTGGAACAACTGAAACAAATTCATATTAATGCAATTGATTTTCTGTTAAAAGAAAAGAGTGAGAAAATTTCCGTCGGGAAAAAAGTAATTAAGCTGTTAGTTGAGCTTGAAGAAATTTTACACGGTGTTTATTTGGTAAAAGAACTTACACCACGCACTTTAGATTACATTATGAGTTTTGGTGAAAGACTTTCCTGTACAATTATTTCCGAAGTGATGAATTACAAAGGAATAGAAGCAGAATATTTAGACAGCAGGTTGTTGGTCAAAACCGACGATTCGTTTGGTAATGCAAAGGTTAACTTCGATGTAACAAATAAAAACATTGAAGAATATTTTTTATCTCACAAAAAAATTCAAATTATAACCGGATTTATCGGTACAACAGAAAAAAATGAGACAATTACATTGGGAAGAGGCGGCTCGGATTATTCTGCCTCTATCTTTGGCGCTGCTTTGAACGCTGAGGAAATTGAAATCTGGACAGATGTTGACGGAATTCTTACAGCCGATCCGAGAAAAGTTTCCGATGCATTTTCTCTTGATGCCGTTACATATGAAGAAGCGATGGAGATGTCACACTTCGGCGCAAAAGTAATTCATCCGCCGACTATGAAACCGGCATTGAATAAGAAGATCCCGATCAGGATCAAAAATACTTTCAATCCTTCTTTTATCGGAACGTTGATTTCCGAAAAAGACGGAAGCGAAAATTTCAGTGTGAAAGGAATTTCTTCTATAGATGATATTACACTGCTTCGAATAACCGGAAGCGGTATGGTAGGTGTAGTCGGTATTGCTTCAAGAATATTCGGCGCACTTGCAAAAGAAAAAATAAATGTAATCCTGATTACACAGGCATCTTCTGAACACAGCGTTTGTCTGGCAATAATGCCGCAATATGGAGAGCTTTCTAAAAAAGTAATAGAGGAAGAATTTAAATGGGAAATCCGCGATGGAATGATTGACGAAGTGTTTGTTGAATCCGGTATGTCGATCATTGCTGTTGTTGGCGGAGATATGACGCACACTCCTGGGATTTCCGGCAAAGCATTTCAAGCACTTGGAAAGAACGGAATAAATATAATAGCAATTGCGCAAGGTTCTTCCGAGTTGAATATTTCTCTCGTAGTTCAAAAAGAATATTTGAAAAAGGCATTGAATGTTTTACATAACTCTCTTTTCCTTTCCAAGCAAAAAACATTGAATTTGTTTTTGATCGGTCCGGGTATGGTAGGCAGTGCATTGCTTAAATTAATTTTAGAGAGAAACGCATTTTTGGCGGAACAGACTCACACAAATATTAAAGTCGTCGGCGTGATGGACATTGATAAAATGTATTATGATGAAAACGGAATTGATGTGAAAGATTGGAGAATCAATCTTCAGAATTCAAAATCGGAATCAAATATTGAAAAGTTTATCGAACAAATGAGAGGAATGAAACTGCCGAACTCTATTCTGGTTGACTGCACTGCGAGAGATAAAGTTGTGCAGTACTACAGGCAAATTTTAAACTCTAGTATTTCGATTGTAACGCCGAATAAAATTGCCAACACTCAGAGTTACGAAAAATTCACCGCGTTGCGCGAAGCGGCGGATAAGTATAATGTTCAGTTCAGATACGGAACAAATGTCGGCGCCGCTCTTCCGATCATCAATACCTTGAAAGATCTGATTTCTAATGGCGATGAGGTTATTAAGATCGAAGGAATATTTTCCGGAACACTCAGTTTTATTTTTAATACACTAAAAGAAAAAGACAGCTTTAGCGAGGTTGTAAAAATTGCACAGGAAAAAGGATACACCGAACCCGATCCGCGGGACGATTTGAGAGGATTGGATATGGCACGGAAACTTTTAATCTTGATCCGCGAATCCGGAATTCAATTTGAATTGAAAGACATTGAGATAGAAAAATTAATTTCTGTTGAAGCTGAGAATGCAGACACGATCGAAAAATTCTATGAAAGATTAAAAGCGGACGATGAGAAAATTATCGAGCGGAAGAAAAATGCGGCGGCTAAGAGCTGCGTTTTATGTTACATAGCAAAGTATGAAAGCGGCAAAGCAAGTCTTTCAATTCAGGAATTGAATAGTCAGCATCCTTTCTTTAATCTTACCGGAAGTGAAAACATAGTTGCATTCACAACAAAAAATTATCAGAATCCACCGCTTACAATCCGCGGACAAGGAGCGGGTGCAGATTTTACTGCTGGTGGAATACTTGCTGACATTTTGAGAATTTCAAATTATCTTGGATAAATATTATGAGCGAGAAAAAAATCAAAGTAGGAATACTCGGCGCAACAGGAAGCGTCGGACAAAAATTTATCGAGTTGCTCACAGACCACCCATGGTTTGAGATCAGCGAGCTTGCCGCATCAGATCGATCCGCCGGCAAAAAATACCGCGACGCGGTCAATTGGGTTATGCAAACGCCTCTTCAAAATGAAGTTGCAGAAAAAATTGTTCTAAATTGTAAACCGACATTAAATTCAAAAATAGTTTTTTCCGCACTTGATGCTTCCGTTGCCGGAACGATCGAAGAAGATTTTGCGAAAGCGGGATATGTTGTAATTTCCAATGCGCGCAATCATCGTTTTGATGATGATGTTCCGCTGATAGTACCGGAAATTAATTCAGATCATTTGGAGCTTGTAAAAATTCAAAAGTTTGGAAAAGGTGCGATCGTAACAAATCCGAATTGTTCTACAATAGGTCTTGCAATGGCATTGAAACCGCTGGCAGATAATTTTGGAATTGATTCTCTAAATGTTGTTACCATGCAGGCAATCTCCGGCGGCGGCTACCCCGGCGTACCAAGCATGGATATTCTTGATAACGTTATTCCTTTCATCGGCGGTGAAGAAGATAAAATGGAAGCCGAACCGAAAAAAATTCTTGGAACTATAACCGGGAAGAAAATTGAATATGCTAAGTTTGTTGTGAGCGCTCAGTGCAACCGTGTAAGCGTTATTGACGGACATACGGAATGCGTTCAAGTTAAGTTGAAAAAGAAAACATCGAAAGATGAGATAATCAATGTATGGAATAATTTTTCAGGTGAGCCGCAAAAATTGAATTTACCTTCTGCACCGATAAAACCGATAATCTATTTGGACGGAGAAAAATATCCTCAGCCTCGCATGCACAGAAATCTTGGCAATGGGATGTCGGTAGCAATTGGAAGATTGCGGGAAGATCCTTTGTTCGATTACAAATTTGTAATTCTTTCTCACAACACAATTAGAGGCGCTGCGGGTGGAACAATTCTTATCGCAGAATTAATGAAAGCTAAAGGTTATCTGGATAAACACTTATGAAATCAAAAAGTATAAAAGTTATTGTACCTGCGACTGTTTCCAACGTTGGTCCCGGTTTCGATATAATGGGATTTGCAATCAATACTCCGGTTGAAGAAATGATCTTACGACTTACTGATAAACCCAGAATTAAAATTTTAAAAATCACCGGGGATAAAAACGGGTTACCACTTGACATCAAAAAAAATACGGCAACTGTTGCACTCATGCACATGATTTCAAAATTGGATAACAAACTTGGAGTTGAACTTGAAATCAAGAAAAAAATGATCTCGGGCAGCGGGCTCGGTTCAAGCGCTGCAAGTGCGGTTGCAGCTCCGTTTGCATTAAATGAATTATTGGGAAGACCTTTTACAAAACATGAACTGCTGGAGTTTGCGCTTCTCGGCGAAGAAATTGCCTCCGGTTGTATTCATGCTGATAATGTTGCACCGTGTCTGTTCGGTGGATTTATTTTAATACGCGGTTACAACCCCACAGATATCATTCAATTGCCGTCACCGAAAGAATTATTCTGTACAATACTTCATCCGCAATTTGAAATAAAAACTTCCGAAGCTAGAAAATTGATTAAGAAAAAATTTTTATTGAAAGATGTAATCACTCAGACAGGAAATGCTGCCGGTTTAGTTACAGGTATCTTGAAAAGCGATTACGGTTTAATCAAACGTTCACTTAATGATTTAATTGCAGAACCGGCACGTGCAACATTGATCCCCGGTTTCTACGAAATAAAAAAAGCAGCGCTAGAAAATGGCTCGATCGGTTGCAGCATTTCCGGATCGGGACCGGCAATTTTTGCATTCAGCACCTCGGAAAATGACGGAACTAAAATTGGGAAAGCCATGAAGCAAGTATCCTCTAAATATGTAAGGGAAAATATAATTTACGTTTCTTCTATTAACACAGTCGGTCCAAAGGTAATTGGATAATATGAAATACTTCAGCACAAGAAATAAAAATAACATTGTGGATTTCCGAACCGCCGTAATGAACGGTCTTGCCCAAGACGGCGGACTTTTTATGCCGGAAATGATACCAATTTTTTCAAAATCATTTATAGAAAATCTCGATCCGTTTTCTTTTCAAGAGATCGGATTTGAAACCGCAAAAAAATTTATTGGTGATGAAATCGGTGAACAAAAACTTCAAGAGATCATTCAACGTTCAATTAATTTCCCAGCACCGTTGGTCCAACTGTCGGATCAGCTATCGGTGCTTGAATTATTTCACGGACCGACTCTTGCATTTAAGGATTTCGGCGCGCGCTTTATGGCTAAGACAATGGAATATTTTGAAAAGGGGTCTGACAAAAAACTAAATATTCTGGTGGCGACTTCGGGAGATACGGGAAGCGCGGTTGCATACGGCTTCTACGGAATTGAAGGAATTGATGTTTACATACTTTACCCAAAAGGAAAAATAAGTTTGATCCAGGAGAAGCAATTAACAACGCTTGATAAAAATATTACCGCGTTGGAAATTGACGGAACGTTTGACGACTGCCAGCGTTTGGTAAAAAGTGCATTCGTTGATGAAGACTTAAACGCAAAACTGAATCTTAGTTCGGCAAACTCAATCAACATTGCAAGATTGATTCCGCAGTCATTTTATTATATCAATGCATACCGGCAGATAAAGGATAAATCAAAACCGATAATAATTTCCGTTCCGTCGGGAAATTTAGGAAATCTTACCGCGGGATTATTTGCAAAGAAGATGGGAGTACCTATAGAAAAATTTATCGGCGCAACAAATAAGAATGATGTATTCACCGAATATTTGACTACCGCAAAATTCAACCCGCGTAAATCTGAGCTCACACTTTCAAACGCGATGGATGTCGGCAATCCAAGCAACCTGGAAAGAATAATTGAGTTGTATGAAGGCAGCATTGATAAGATCCGGGATAACGTTTATTCAAAAAGTTATTCGGATGAATTTACTGTTGAAGGTATTAAAGAAGTTTATGAAAAATATAATTATGTGATCGATCCGCATGGAGCCGTTGGTTACCAGGCGCTAAAACATTTTCTAAGTTCAAATAATCTTAAGAATGTGAATGCCATTATGGTTGAAACAGCTCACCCCGCAAAATTCAAAGATGTTGTTGAAGATGCAATTCAAAAAGAAATTGAGATTCCTGAAAGGCTTGCCGTGTGTCTTAATAAAGAAAAACATTCAATCGTTCTGGATTCCAAATTCAAGACGCTTAAAGATTATCTATTGAGTAGATAATTAATTTTCCATTCCAACCATAAAAATTTTTTCGAGTTTGCCTATGCGGCAAAGATCAGCCGTTATCACCGGTGAGATGAGCGATCTGCAGAAGGTAAAATCTTAGAAGATCCTGCTGTTTTAAGGAGAGAGCCTGTTCTTCAATCTTTATAATTCTTTCAACTTCTTTAATTGCGCGAATAATATTTATCGGTACTTCAACCATTCCTTCAGAAACGGTAGAGAGATATTCAAACGCCGCGGCAAGAAATTGACGCATGTTATCGTCGCCGGACATTTGAAAAAAATTAGTTATTTCCGACGACAATTTTATTTTCTTTGGCGCAAATGGTAATTCCTTTGTCGCACTATTAGATGACAGCGAATGCAGTGCAATTGCTAATTCGGAAAAACTTGCAACTCTCTGAAAGACCGGTTGTTCAAGAAGATTCCAAATTTTTTCCCGCCACAATCTTACCTGATCGGGAACTACTAGAAGTTTTTTCATCGCATCAATCCATTCCGGGGCTATATTACCGTTTATTGATGAGAGAAGAACTTCCGGATCCGTATTGAATAAATTTGATTGAAGAAGAACAGCAAGATCGGGACGCAATGTCGGCAGCAAATCGGGAATAAATTTACCACCCTCGAAGAAATCCATTACATCCAATCCGTGTCTTCTTAAAAGTTCGCGCTGAAAAAGGAATAAATATTTATTCATTGAATCAATATCTTCCCGCAATGCAAGGAAAGCAGAGTTAGCTGCCGGGAATGCTTTTTCCATTTTATTCATATAGATCAAATCAACATCATGATAGACTCTTAGCGATTGTAAAATTTCATAAACGGGCAGATTGGGCAGAACCCGGTCTTCTATTAATGATAGCGCTTCTCCTTCCGCAAATTCTTTTTGAGAATAAATATCCAGCGCTCTGAACAGTCCGGTTGTTAATTGATTAATTCCGAGCACGGTAGTTTGCGCTTGATTATGTGCTATTGCGCGCAACAGACTTCCGTAACGGGAAAAAGGAATTGTCTCTGCAATCTTCTCAAGAATTTTCTGTCCCGCATTTCCCGACATCCCATGTCCAGGACGAATTGTTGGTCTGTCTCTTAATGGTGGAGTTGTTCTTGCAATGAAATATGAAATGATATGAATCCCGACTACGTCTTCCTCTCTTCCATATAAAATTTGTCTGAAGTTTTCCGTATGGATCGTTAAGAATTCATCAAACAAATTATCTTTCTTCCCGATAGTAAGTCTTTCCAATTCATGTAAACCGCGCGATCTGAATTGAAGACGGGTTTCAATAAGTGGTTCGCCCGCTCTAACTATTTCGGTCTCGTAAAATTTTTGAGTTTTTTTTACGTGAAAAAGCAATTGAGATAATTCGCCTGCAGGGATGTATCTAAACTTTTCGGAAATGCCGCTTTGAAATGTGCGGAGATCGCCTCCGGCAAAAATACCCATCAGAGGAGTGGTAGCATACTCGGTACTTTTCTTTGTAGATTCTTTTAAATGAATTGAAAATCTATTAAGTGAATCCGGAGAATTAAAAAATGCAGCTCTTCCGGCAACAGTTGAATAATAACCTCCCTGACGCTGCATCGGTTCACCGCTTCCCATTTTCATTCTTATTTTACCTGTCAAACCTTTTTCTGCCAGCCATGATGTTAATTCGTATTTCCCTTTTTTGTAGGAGCTCATTCCTGCCGCCTGTCCTACTTGCTGACTTAGGTCGGAACCGGCGACGAATATTTCGCAAATTATTTCGGTGAATCTTTCGTTCGTTTCCTGATTCAATCTCCTGCTTTGAAGAGCGTACTCCCAAATTTTATTGAGATAATTATTCAAGTCGTTTACTGCATCAATATCTTCAAAAAGCGGAATAAGCCAGAGCGCAGGATTTTCTGTCTTCCTCCCAACGCGCTGATTTTGTTCTCGCCGCGAGCGGATCTTTCTATCAAGCGATATAAGTGCTTCCGGTTTGGTGGACATACTTACCTGCAAAGCCAAAATCATTCCGGGATTGCCGTACTTTTCTGCAATCTCGTTGATTTCATTTATGTTGTGAACGGTTGTGTCCATCGCAAATTGATCCTGGGCGGTTATCATTTTTTGATGGATGCGCGGTGTGATAATAAACCGTTTGAGTAAATCATTATACAAACAAGCTTCTAATAACAATTCTTTGTTTCCGATATTCTTTTCAATTGTCGGCAATAACGAGTGAAGAGTTTTCCTTATCCGTTTATTCAATGAAAAATAGTATTCAAGTGTTTTTCTTCTCTGTATACGTAGTTCAAGCATTTTTCTTTCAAGCCGGTCATTATGATGCCACAGCGACGTTAAAGGATCCTGCGCAATATGCAGCTTCATTCCAAATTGTCTAAACTTGCCAGGTTTAAGATTAAACGGAAGAATTCCGCGGTACCTTTTTTCAAGTTGATGAGTAAGAATTGTTATCTCACTCAGCAGTTTCGAAAAGCGGGCGTTAGTTTCAGGAAACATTTCTATATCGTTTAATAAAACAGAATCAATTTTAATTGAACTCTCAGACTTAAGAAGGAGCCTGAGTAATTTGGATTGACGTGCAATATTTTCAATTACTACCGATGCAACCAGGCTGTGCCCTTGACCGGAAGGACGGTTGCTTCCGTCCCAATCTCCCCAGAACGAATGGAAGACCTGGAACGAATGTTTGGAATAAAGTTTAGTATAATTCTCTGCGGCAATAAATGATTTCAAGTCTATCAGAAGTTCAACCGGTTCTTCGCTCGATACTATTGCAACATTTAACCCGAGAAATTCTTTAATCAATTCTTCGGAAGATTTTTTAATGAGAACTTCGGCAATACTTTTTTTCTTGATCACGCGCTCGATCAACTCTTCGAATAAGATTTCCAATTTTAGCGAATACATCTGCGTAGGATGAACTGTGCGGTCGTATAATCTTTCTCTAAATGCGTTCTGTCTTCTTTCAAGATTGTCTTTGTAAAATTCTTTCTTAAGTGTTTCAATTAGACTTTTCCCTTTATCCACTAAAGCTTTTTCCATCATATCGAAAGCGATCGTCAGCCTGTCATTGAATCTCTGCTTAAAAAGAGAAAGTCTTTCAGGTAAGAATTCCTTTTCAAATCGTAATTCGTAACCCTGACCTTGTAATTGACCATTATGTTTGTTCAGGTGTTCCCGGATTTTTCCTTTACTGATCTTTAGAATATTTTGTTCGATGTTATTCCACTTGTCATAATATTCCATTTTAGAAAATGATTTTTTCTCACCGAGCGGATTAACAACAAATTTTTTGCGGCTGTAAGTCGAGGATTCTTCGGCGATCATCCTATTAAGATCAATCAGCACCCTTCGTGTTTTTTTCAAAAGAGTTTCGGCATTATCCGTACCGCCGAGCGTTAACCGGAAAGTTTTTCTGCCGGTCTCAAATCCTTTTTCAGTACGTGCAAATGTTGAAAGAGGCAGAAGACCAATTCCCTGCCTGGCTAATCCAGATGAAAGCCAGTCGAGAGATAATCCAACGGGAAGTTTGTCAACTATCATTTGCGGATACATACTTCCCCTGGGCGCTTTAATACTAATATCAAAAAGGTTTCTATCTTTTGGTATTATGTTAACTGCTTCCAGAAGTGATGTCATTCTCTCATAAAATATTTTATTACGCAGACGCCAATATGAATTGACGGTTTCTGCCCTATTTCTATAGAATAGATAAGTTAAAAATAGAGCCGCGATGTTCGGCTGAATCGTAGAATTGATCTCATGAAATTTTTTATAGATCTCAGGATGACGGATTTCAATTACGGATAATCGAGCGCCCGCAAGCGAGTCGGTCTTGGAAACCGAATGCACAGTGATTAGGTAATCGGATTCCTCACTGCTCAGATAACCCGACTCATATAACTCATCCGTTAATTGCCTGATCGTTTTAATCTCTCTCAATCTGTCAACAGGTTCAACATTTTGATATGACAGATCATCTATAACAAATATTTTTCTTTCAAGAAGCCATTTGATAAGCCGTATAATCGATTCACATTTAAATTCCTGACCCGTAGCGTTATGAGGATTATTAAGAACAACCGCGCCATACTTTTTCCATTTTGGGTCCTCGATCAGTTTATTTTTTACCAAATCAATTATTGCATCAACGTCGAGTTCATAATCATCAGTAAGCGGAACAACCGAAACCGAAGGAAAGCAATGTTCGTATGTCCAGCTTAAATCGGGAATGATAACTTCTCTTATGCCGCAATGATATCCAAGCAATCCCAATCCAGTTCTGGATGAACCGCTAACAGCTATACAATTTGAGATTTTATATTCAGGATGATGTTTTATAAATGAAAAAAGAAAACTTTTTACTAATGCATCTGTCCATTCCTGGGAGTGAATATTTTCTACAAAATTATTGAGCAGTTCTCTTGAATCGCTGTTTGAAAAGAGATCGTAAGAATAAAGAGATGATATTTTTTGTATGTTTCTTGTAAGATAGTTATCGTTATCGGTAACTCTCTCAAGAATTTTTTCAACTTGTTTACCTCTTTTATCAACAATAGCAATAAATTTTTCTTCAGCATTTTTTATATAATCTTTAACAAACGCAATACCGTCAACCGGCAAGTGGGAATTTTCATAAGCCGGTTCAATTTCAATTTCCGTTTCTTTTTTCGAATTATTATCTGTGAAAATATTTTCTTTCAACACAAATGAAAGCAGTTCTACTTCCGAAGCCGAAGGAGTGCCTTTTAAATGGAATTGTACTGTCTCTATCACCCTGATAAAGTCTGCGTTTCCTGCTAAGAATACAGTAGAAAGATTATTGAGCAGCGGTGAAAATATTCCGGGAGTTAAAATGCGCACCACGCGGTTAATCATTTTTGCTTCGCGCGCAAGCGAAAGATGATTCGGCGCATTGTTGACCTCAACAAAAAAGAGAGGATGATTCAAACTCAATATACGAAGTTTTCTTCTTGTCTCTTCTTTTGTGTTTTTACCTAAAAGTAAAAATGCGGGGAGATCCGGGAACTCGTTAAAATTCTTTTGAAGAGCTAGGATCATTTTTTCTTCTTCAATCGGTGCAGCATTAATCTTGAGATTGGAAAATGTTTTTAAGTGTTCCGGAAGAACGATGTCATACAAATAAATATTTGCCGGTAGATAATTTAAATAATTTGATAACGAGTGAAACAAAAGCCGTATTGCTTCCAACACTCCGCCCGAAGCCAATATGATTTCTCTTTTTCCCGTTGTCTCGCCTAAATCATACGATAACGGTTCCTGCTGATTCTTGATCAGCCAATCGTTAAAATATTTTATGAGGAAGTTCGGACTTTTTTTATTGAATCCGCCGCGCGGCATATAAGGCGCACTCTTCTTTATCAAATCCAGAAAGAATTGAATCTTGCTCTTATCCTCTTCACCCCAGCCAAGTTCATCTCTAATTTTTTCAAGATTGTCTTCAGATAAATTTTGATCATCAACCGCCAGCCCAAGAATCATCCGTAGAAACGCAGACGACAGCACCTTATCCTGCACTGGATTTCCGATATGAAAATTAACGCGGTCTTCAACAGCAACGGATGAAGAAGCGGTTGCTTCACTCACTTCCGAAACCCTTGCCGCTTTTATCGGTCGAAGCTTAAAATATTCCAGCGGATTTATCTGTTTTGTCATCTAAAGATTAACTTTATTTATTTTTTCTTTTCATCATTCTTCTGTGAAGAATTTCCTATTGCATTCTGGAAAAATTTATGAAACATTCCTATTAAATCCGCTCCCTGAGAAATATCGTTGGGGGAAAGCGATACAATCGTCCTGGCATTCTTTAATGACTGACTTGCTTCCGCCAATCTTGCGGCTTGAGGTGTTAACATTAACAGTTCGGGATTTTTCTTCAATAGTTCCAATTCTTGATTGTCAAATTCAAGCTGCATTCTTTTTCTTTTCAATTCATCTTCCATTCTTTGCTGAGCTAGTTCAGATTCTTTTTTAAATTCTGTTTTTTTCAATTCATATTTTTTCAGCTCGAGCTGGTTTTCCATCACGGCGATTTCTTCATCGGCTTTAAGTTTGGTCTTGGCGGCAGATATTCTCGCTTTTTGATTTAACAATTCCGTCTGCTCAATAATTCTTGCCGATTCCTGCCTGCGCATTGCATCCGATATTTCCGAATCAACCGCTTCGAATGATTGAACCGTCAGCGAAATAATTTCAAGACCGAATTTTTCCGCTCTTACATCCGCCTTTTCATGAAGATAGTTCGATATGTTTTCCGAGGAAAGATCTTCAATCCCGAATTTCTCCGTGTACTCTTTTACCATATCGTGAATTACAATTTCCAATTCCTTTTCCGATTTGATCAAAGCATCGGAATTCCATCCTCCTACGCGGATCAATGTGGAAATATTTTTGAGCGATGCCGCAACTGTTGCAGAGAGTTTGATTTTAATATCCAGATTACCTTTTGCGGCGGCTTCAACGTTTAAGTGTGTTGAATGCGTTGTGTTGGATAATGCAAGACTAAAATGCCGCGGATAAAAACGGCTCTTACGGAATCCAATTTTCTCTTTCGACTCAAACAGAATTATCTGATCGGGCTTGCGAAGCCGGTATTCATAAATAAAAACAATTATTAATACTAACAATAAAATACCTATGCTAATCCACATAGTTCTATCTCCTAATGATTTTCAATCTTTTTTTCAAATGCTGTAAATAGTTTTGAATTGGAGACCGCTGTTAGATCTCACTGGAAAATACAACCTAGATCCGGAACGGATTTTCGGTATAAAATTTCTTTATCTAACCCAAGATAAATATAATCGACCCATCCTTCAAATTTTATATCCCCGCAATCAAAATATTTTTGGATCAAACACTACGATTTTCCCGGAGCGGTAAATGCGCATAAATATGTTTTGCTTTTTCAATTTTGAAAAGCTTATAGTTGACGCTGTCGCACAGTGCCTGCCAGCTTGCTTCAATTATATTTTCAGAAACACCGACAGTTGACCACGATTCGATCCCGTCGCCGGATTGAATTAATACTCTAACTTTTGCAGCCGTACCGTGTTTCTCATTAAGCACTCGTACTTTGTAGTCTATCAATTTTATTTTTGATATTTCCGGATAAAATCTTGTTAGCGCTTTCCGCAATGCATTATCAAGTGCGTTTACGGGACCGTCTCCGTTTGCCGCTGTGTGCTCTATTTCTCCATTCACTTCAATCTTCAACACCGCCTCTGAAGAAGTATGTTCTTGGTTATCAAATGTAACATGCACTTTGGATTCAAGCGTTTTGAAAAACGGCGAGAACTCATTTGTCTCGGACCGCAAGAACAATTCAAAAGAAGCTTCAGCCCCGTCAAATTGATAACCATCATACTCAAGCGATTTAATATGCGTAACCAACTTCTTACTTAATTCATTATCTGCAGATAGATCAATCCCGAATTCTTTAGCTTTGTACTTAATGTTGCTTTGTCCCGACAGATCTGAAACCAAAACGCGCTGTTTATTCCCGACTTTATTTGGTTCAACGTGTTCATACATTTTATTGTCTTTCATCACGGCGCTCACATGAATACCGCCTTTATGTGCGAACGCAGAATTGCCGACGTAAGCCGCGCGTGTATTCGGTACTAAATTCATTATTTCAAAAACAAAATTTGAGAGAGGTGTTAATTCATTTATGTGAATTTCATTTTTCGTATGCAAATTCATTTTCAAAATTAAATTAGGAATTATACTTACAAGATTTGCATTGCCGCATCTTTCACCGACTCCGTTAATTGTTCCCTGAACATGAACGGCGCCGGTTTCAATCGCAGCTAATGAATTCGCAACAGCAAGTTCACAGTCATTATGCGTGTGAATTCCTATTGGTTTTTTAATTGCACTTTTTGCCGCGGTTACAGCGTTCGCTATTTCGTGTGGAAGTGACCCGCCGTTTGTATCGCACAAAGCAATTACATCTGCCCCGGCTTTTTCTGCGGCTTTGATCATACGCAGAGCAAATTGTTCGTCATCTTTAAATCCGTCAAAGAAATGTTCGGCATCAAAAATAACTCTTCTGCCGTGTTCACAAATAAATTGAACAGATTTAAAAATTAATTCTTCGTTTTCGTCTTCTGTTAAACCGAGTCCTTTCTCAGCATGGAATTTCCATGTTTTACCGAAGATTGAAACAGTTGATGTTTCGGCTTTGAGAAGAGCGTTCAAATTAACATCGGATGAAATTTTATTAGGAAATCTTGCCGTAGAACCGAAAGCGCAAATTTGTGCTCTCTTTAAGTTCATTTTTTTTACTTTTTGAAAAAACTCTTCATCGCGCGGATTGCTGCCTGGCCATCCGCCTTCAATAATATCAATTCCAAACTCATCGAGTTTTTGAACAATTGCAAGTTTGTCGATAATTGACAGATTAATTCCTTCGCCTTGAGTTCCGTCACGAAGCGTTGTGTCAAACAATTCGATGTAATTTGATTTCATTTTTCCCTCTGATCTTTTTAACTAATCATTCCAACCGTTCTGGCAAATGCAAACAATCCTCCGGCTTCAACAATTTCAAAAACATCTCCAAGTGGATTAAGTTTATATGTTTTTCCATCAGAAATATTTTTTAATATATTAGCGTCAACATCAATTTCAACCGTATCGCCTGTTTTAATTTTATCATTTAGTTTCGCCGGACTTTCGTACGGAATGATAAATCCGCCGTCAACAGAGTTACGGTAAAATATTCTTGCGTATGTTTCCGCTATCACAGTTTTTACTCCTGCAACTTGAAGCGCAAGCGGTGCATGTTCGCGTGATGAACCGCATCCGAAATTTTTTCCCCCGATTACAATGCTGTATTCTGATTGATAATTATCTCCGGCAATAAATTGTTTTCCACCTTCAGGCAATCCAGCCTGGTTAAGCGGCACACTTGATAGTGCATAGTGTCCGTACCTTTTTAGTTCTTCGGGGTCGCTTGTACTGTAAACCAAATGTTCTGCAGGAATGATTTGATCTGTGTCAACGTTATCACCAAGAACATATACTTTGCCGATTATTTTCTTTTCCATTTCTATTCCTTTTATAAAAATTCTCTTGGATCTGTTATTACTCCATTAATTGCAGATGCGGCAACTGTAAGCGGAGAGGCAAGATAAACTTGCGATTTTTTGCTTCCCATTCTTCCCGGATAATTTCTGTTGGTTGTTGAGATTACTACATCGCCGTCAACGCTTCTTCCGATCGTATCCGAAGGACCGCCGAGACAAGCCGCGCATGAAGATTCGGCAATTATACATCCGGCTTTTTCAAAAATATCTTTTAATGAAACGCCGCTGATGGTTTCCTCATCCAATTGTCTTGCGATAGATGTACTTGCCGGAACAATAAATGTTGTTACCTTAACTTGTTTTCCAAAAAGTAAATTTGCGGCGTGACGGAAATCCGTAATCTTTCCGCCGGTGCATGAACCGATATAACACTTTGTAAGTTTTGTTCCTTGAACATTTCTAACCGTATCACGGTTATCAGGACTATGCGGTTTTGCAACTAACGGTTCAAGTCTGGAAACATCGTAAGTATATTTTGAATGATAAACTGCATCCGAATCGCTGTTGAAAATTTCGTAATCCGAAACACCGATTTCATTTAAATATTGTTTTGTAGTTTCATCAACAGCAATTATTCCGTTCATACCGCCTGCTTCAATTGCCATGTTTGTCAATGTCATACGTTCGTACATTGATAAAGAAGAAATTGCTTCGCCGTCAAATTCCATTGCACGGTATGTTGCGCCGTCAGTTCCTATATCTCCAAGAATTTGCAGAATCAGATCTTTTGCGGTTAAGTATGCGGGCATTTTTCCGTTGAATGTAAATTTCATTGACTCGGGAATTTTTTCCCAAATTTTTCCCGTACCAAGAATAAATGCGGCATCGGTATTTCCTACACCGGTTGCAAACATTCCAAACGCGCCGGATGTGCATGTGTGAGAATCAGTTCCTAACAAAACAGTTCCCGGAATATCATATCCTTCTTCCGCAAGGGCGATATGACAAACGCCTTTATATCTTTCCGTACCTACATCGTAATAGTTCGGAATATCATAATCACTGGCAAACTGGCGTAGTATATCAACGTTTCTATTTGCGTGCGGATTTTTTGTAAAGATGTAATGATCGGGAAAGATCACTAACTTTTCTTTATCCCAAACTTTTGCTTTTTCGCCGAATTCTTTTTTCCAAATGGAAATTGTCGGCGGACCGCAGACGTCGTGAGTCATCAGCACATCAACATCCAGCCAAACATTTTCTCCGACTTTAACCAAAGAACGTTTTGCAGCTTTAGCTAAAATTTTTTCTGTTATTGTCATTCCCATAAAATTCCTTTGCATCTATTTGATTGAGATTCCGTTTTCGTTTACTTCGACTTTTGAATTTGTAAAGACCAGAAATTGGTTTATTGCCTGGAGAAAAGCTTTTGCGCTCGCTTCAATAATATCTGTGGATGTTCCTCTTCCGGTAAAAGAATTTTCTCCGCTTCTTATTCTGATAATCGATTCTCCAAGAGCCTGTCTTCCGGAAGTAACAGAACGCACATTGTACGATTCAACAGTTGGTTTGATTGAGAGCGCTCTTTCGATTGCATTAAAAACTGCGTCAACCGGTCCATCGCCGGTTGAAGATTCTTGTATAACATTTTCTCCCGTTTTAATTCTAACTGTAGCCGTTGGAATTGTTTTGGTCCCGGCATTAACATGCATGTATTCAAGCTCGTACAATTCTTGAACCTTGTAAATTTCATCTCCCATTAAAACGCGCAAGTCGTCATCGAACACTTCTTTCTTTTTATCTGCAAGCTCAAGAAATGCATCATAAACTTTTTGCAATTCTTCTTCGGTTATGTGATAACCTAATTCTTTCAATCTTACTTTTAATCCATGTCTTCCGGAATGTCTTCCTAAAATAATTTTAGTTTTATTCACGCCTACAGATTCAGGCGTCATGATTTCGTAAGTCTGTTTATTTTTCAGCATGCCGTCTTGATGAATTCCCGATTCATGTGCAAAAGCATTCTCGCCAACAATCGCTTTGTTCGGCTGAACAACTACTCCTGTAAATCCGGAAACCATTCTGCTCGTGTTATAAATTTCCGAAAAATTTATGTTGATGAAATAATTAGCAATATCTTTTCTCACCTTTAGCGCCATAACAATTTCTTCTAATGAAGCATTGCCTGCACGTTCACCAATTCCGTTGATAGTGCATTCAACCTGTCGCGCACCATTTTGAATTGCGGTAATTGAATTAGCTACAGCCAGACCAAGATCATCATGACAATGAACACTTATGATGGCTTTATCAATATTCTTCACTCTCTTTTTTAGTTCAGCAATCTTGTTCCCGAACTCTGATGGAAAATTGTACCCGGTAGTATCGGGAATATTAACCGTTGTGGCGCCGGCATCAATTGCCGTTTCAATTATATCTGCCAAGTAACCAATATCCGTTCGTCCGGCATCTTCAGCGGAGAATTCTACATCCGGCATAAAAGTTTTTGCATATGCAACTGCATCGTAAGACATTTTCAAAACTGTTTTTCTTTTTTCTTCAAGAGTAAGACCATATTTGCTATCGGCAAACTTGCCGAGAATATGGATATCCGAAGTACAGAGAAATGTATGGATTCGCGGATGTATTGCATCGCGCAAAGCGTCGTATGCCGATTTAACATCAATTTCTTTTGCGCGCGCTAAACCTGCAATTATAACTTCAGATTCAGCGGCAATTCTTTGAACGGCTTCGAATTGCGCAGGAGAAGAAACGGGAAATCCCGCTTCGATAACATCAACTTTCAGCGTCGCTAGCTGCCTCGCTATCTCTAGTTTTTCAAATACGTTCAACGATGCACCGGGTGATTGTTCACCGTCTCTTAATGTTGTGTCAAAAATTATTATTCGTTCGTTCATCATTACACCTTTTAATTTATCATACTACTTTTTAAATCTTCTCAAAGAGTAAAAACTCCCAAAGCTTGTTCGTTAAAAATTTCCGTAAAATTTTCAATCACATGATTTGTCATCTGTTCCGTTGAATCTAACTCGCATCCTTCAGAAAAAATATCTGCTGTGCGATAGTCGTTATCCAGTGTGCGTTCGATTGCCTTTTCAATTACCTCCGCAGCCTTCTGCATTTGAAAAGAATAATTGAACATCATTGCTACAGAAGAAATTGCTGCGAGCGGATTTGCTTTCCCTTGTCCCGCAATATCCGGCGCACTTCCGTGAACCGGTTCGTAAAGTGCATACTTACTTCCAATGCTTGCCGATGGAAGCATTCCCAAACTTCCTGTAATCATTGCTGCAATATCGCTCAGAATATCACCGAACAAATTTGATGTTAGAAGAACATCAAACTGTTTTGGATTATGCACGATCTGCATCGCCGCGTTATCAACATACATGTCGTTCAACTGTACATCGGCAAATTCTTTATGAACTTTATGTACTATATTTCTCCAGAATTGAGAAACTTCCAGTACGTTTGCTTTATCGACCGAAGTAACTTTTTTATTTCTTTCTCGCGCCAGCTTAAATCCCATTCTTGCAATACGTTCAACTTCTTCGTAGGTATAAACCATCGTATTGAAACCGTGTTTCTCATCGAGTCCGCGCGGCTCTCCAAAATAAATTCCGCCTGTTAATTCACGTAAGACAATGAAATCAGTCCCCTGTAATACTTCTTTCTTCAATGTTGATGAATCAATCAAAGCGTTGTAAATTTTTGCCGGGCGAATGTTTGTATAAAGCCCAAGCGCTTTTCTAAGTTTTAACAATGCAGCTTCCGGTTTTAAATTGTGAGGAAGCGCTTCCCATTTAGGTCCGCCGACTGCACCAAGAAATACAGCATCCGAATCATAACATGCTTGAATTGTTCCGTCTGTCAACGGCGTTTTACTTTTTTCGTAAGAACTGCCGCCGATCAATTCTGTTTTGAACTCCAACGAAACATTGAAACTCTCGGCAGCAACTTTCATTACTCGAACAGCAGCGTCCGTTACTTCCGGACCGATTCCGTCTCCGGGAAGCAGAACGATCTTATAACTCATACACCAACCTCTTCCTTTTTATTTTTCTTGAAGAGCCAGCTCATCATTCCTCTTAACTTTGTGCCGACAACTTCTATAGTATGTTCTCTATTCTCTTTTCTAAGTTTATCGAAATTTTTTCCTCCGGAGTTATATTCATCAAGCCATTCTTTTGCGAATTGCCCACTCTGAACTTCAGAAAGAATTTTTTTCATTTCTTTTTTCGTTTCCGCAGTGATCAATCTCGGTCCTCTTGTCATTCCGCCGTATTCTGCAGTATCGCTTACTGAATAATTCATTCTCGAAAGTCCTCCTTCATAATAAAGATCAACGATCAATTTCATTTCATGCATGCACTCGAAATAAGCAAGCTCCGGAGGATAACCAGCTTCAACAAGAGTTTCGAATCCGGCTTTAATAAGTTCTGCGGAGCCGCCGCATAAAACAGCCTGCTCGCCGAACAAATCTGTTTCCGTTTCATCTTTAAAGTTTGTTTCGATAACACCGGAACGCGCTCCGCCGATTCCCTTTGCCCATGCAAGAGCTAAATCTTTTGTTTTGCCGGATGGATCTTGATGAACAGCGATCAAACACGGAACGCCCGAACCTTCAAGATAAGTTCTGCGTACTAAATGTCCCGGACCTTTCGGTGCAATCATCATAACATTTACATCTGCCGGAGGAACAATTTGTTTGTAGTGAATATTGAATCCATGTCCGAATGCAAGTGTGTCGCCCGGTTTTAAGTGTTGTGCAATCTCGCTATCATACACAGCTTTCTGATTTTGATCTGGAAGAAGAACCATAATTACTTCTGCCCATTTAACTGCATCTGCAACTGTTTTAACTTCGAGCCCGGCATTTTTTGCTTTCTGCCATGATGCGGATGAAGTTCTTAAACCGACGCAAACATTCATTCCGCTTTCATAAAGATTTAAACTGTGCGCATGTCCTTGACTTCCAAAACCCAGAACCGCAATTTTTTTTGATTTAAGCAGATCTAGATTCGCATCTTGTTCGTAGTAAACTTTCATTGTATGATTCCTATTTTATGTTGTAATATTTTCTTTCTTTTGAATTTTTATTTGCTCGCCTCTTTTAAGTGCAACAATTCCTGAACGCGCCATTTCTTTGATACCAAACGGCGCAAGGACATTTATCGCTGCATCAATTTTATCAGGCGGTCCGGTTATTTCTATCATCATAGATTTGTTTGTAATATCAACAATGTTCCCACGGAAGATGTCGCAGATATTTTTCAACTCTTCCATCGAACCTTTGTGAATTCCAACATTGATCAAAGCAAGTTCTCTTTCTACGTGATATGTATCAGCAAGATCAACAACTTTAATTGTATCGATCAGTCTGTTCAACTGTTTTACAACTTGATCGATTATCTTGTCGTCTCCATGTGTAACAATTGTCATACGGGAGACTTCAGAGATTTCGGTTTCGCCGATTGAAATGCTCGTGATGTTGAATCCTTTACCGCTGAACATTGTTGCAACACGGTCGAACGCACCGAAATGATTTTCAACTAAAACTGAAATTGTGTGTTTCATATTTATGTCATCCTCTTAGGGTTTAATCTTTTTACCATCATGTCGGAAATCGATCCGCCCGAAGGAACCATTGGAAATACCATATCTTCCTTTACAACTTTAAACTCAATAAGGAACGGTCGGTCTTTTACAGAGAACGCTTTATCTAAAAGCGAATCGACATCTTTCGGATTATCTGTTGAATATGATTCTATACCAAATGCCTCGCCAACTTTCACAAAGTTGGGATTGCTTGCACCAAGATCGGTAAAGCTGTATTTCTCTTTGTGGAATAATTCCTGCCACTGTCTTACCATTCCAAGAAATGTGTTATTAATGATGAATATTTTAATCGGGAGTTTATTGGATACAGCGGTAGTCAGCTCTTGAATATTCATTTGAAATCCGCCGTCTCCGCTGATGGAAATTACCGGTCTGTCTTTTACTGCAAACGAGGCTCCAATAGAAGCGGGCAGAGAAAAACCCATTGTACCCAAACCACCGCTAGTTAAATTTGAACGAGGATTGTTATACTTATAATGTTGTGCCGTCCACATTTGATGTTGACCAACATCAGTTACAATTACTGCTTCACCTTTTGTTTTTTCGGAAATTTTTTCTATCACATATTCCGTTCTCAGTCTTCCATCTTTATCTTCATAAACAAGAGGGCACTCTTCCTTCCACGCATTAATTTGATCGAGCCAATCACTTATATCTGGCGGTGCAGGCATTTCCGCAGCAAGTTCGGCAAGAATATGTTTTGCATCTCCAACAATCGGCAGATCAACAACAACGTTTTTGTCAATAGCCGTCGGGTCAATATCAACATGAATTTTAAATGCGCCGGTTGCAAAGGTATCGACTTTTCCGGTTACACGATCATCGAACCGCGCTCCAAGTGATACCAATACATCGCAATTATCAACTGCACGGTTTGCCCAATATGTTCCGTGCATTCCAAGCATGCCCAACGATAAATCATCCGTTCCCGGAAATGCACCAAGTCCTTGAAGTGTCATTGTTACTGGTAATTTATTTTCACGGGCAAAAATTGCAAGCTCTTCCGATCCGCCAGACATTATCACTCCGCCGCCTACATAGAGCAATGGTCTTTTTGCGACGGCAATTACTTCCGCTGCTTTTTTAATTTGATTGATATGCCCTTTGTATGTCGGTTTATATCCCCTTATTTCAACATCTTCAGGATAAATAAATTCGCATTTCGATGCGATGACGTCTTTAGGCAAATCTACAACTACCGGTCCTGGTCTTCCGGTAGATGCAATGTAAAATGCTTTCCTTATTGTTGACGCAATTTCTCTAACATCGCGGACAAGAAAATTATGTTTTGTAATCGGGCGAGTAATTCCAACAATGTCTGCTTCCTGAAAAGCATCGTTACCAATTAGATGAGAAGCAACCTGCCCGGTGAAAACAACAATTGGTACCGAGTCCATATATGCATCGGCAATTCCGGTAACAGTATTAGTTGCACCAGGACCGGATGTAACAAGCACAACTCCAACTTTTCCGGATGCTTTTGCATAACCCTCAGCTGCATGAACGGCGCCTTGTTCATGGCGGACAAGAATGTGTTTTAGAAAATCAACATCATAAAGATGTTCATAAAGTTTTAGAACAGCGCCGCCGGGATAGCCGAAGATGTATTCAACTTTTTCACGTCTCAAACATTCAAAGAATATATCTGCACCCGTTAAAAGATTGTCAGATTTTTTCATAAAGAACTCTTTCTCATTATTTATTAATAATTTTTTAATATCGCGCCGGTGCTTGCAGAAGAAACCATTTTTGAATATCGTGCAAGGTAACCGCGTTTAATTTTTGGTTCGAACGGAGGAAGAGCATTCAATCTTTTTGCGATCTCTTCATTACTCAATTCAACATTCAACGTTCTGTTCGGAATATCAATTTTGATGATGTCGCCATCTTTAAGAGCAGCAATTGGCCCTCCTTCTGCGGCTTCGGGTGAAATATGACCGATGCAGGCGCCTCTTGTTCCGCCGGAAAATCTTCCGTCTGTTATTAATGCAACTTTATCTCCTAAGCCTAATCCCATAATCACACTTGTAGGAGATAGCATCTCGGGCATTCCGGGTCCTCCTTTGGGTCCTTCATATCTAATCACAACAACATCACCAGCTTTTACTTCTCTTTTCAAAATTCTTTCAACTGCTTCTTCCTGTGATTCAAAAATCTTTGCCGGTCCGGAAAAGACTTTCATCTTTTCTTCTACAGCACCTGCTTTTATAACCGATCCGTCAGGAGCTAAATTTCCAAAGAGAATTGAAAGTCCGCCGGTTTTTGAATACGGATCTTCAACAGTTCTGATCACTGTTCTATCAAGAATCTTTGATCCGGAAATATTTTCGCCAAGAGTTTTTCCTGTAACGGTTGGTCTGGATAAATCAAGTACGCCTATTTTTGAAATCTCATTTAGTATTGCCGAGATTCCCCCGGCTCTATCAACATCTTCCATGTGAACATTTTTTGTAGCAGGACTAACTTTGCAGATATAAGGAATCCGGTCTGAGAGATCGTTCAAAATTTTCAGATCAAAATCTATTTTTGCTTCGTTTGCAATTGCGAGAGCATGTAAAACCGTGTTGGTGCTTCCGCCCATTGCCATATCAAGAGCAAATGCATTCATGAATGATTCGCGCGAAAGTATTTTGCTTGGTTTGAGATCTTTTTCTACGAGAGTCATAATTTGTTTTGCCGCTTTGACTGCTAATTCTTTTCGTTCCGGTGCAACGGCAAGTATAGAACCGTTACCGGGGAGAGCTAAACCTAATGCTTCCATCAAACAGTTCATCGAGTTCGCTGTAAACATTCCCGAACATGAACCGCATGTAGGGCATGCGAAGTCTTCGTACTCTTTTAATTTTTTTTCATCAATTGTTCCGGCTTGAAATTTTCCAACTCCTTCAAAGACTGAAATCAAATCAACTTTTTCACCGCCCGGAGTTCTTCCTGCTTTCATCGGTCCGCCGGAAACAAAAATTGTTGGTATATCAATCCGAACTGCTGCCATTAACATTCCCGGAACTATTTTATCACAGTTTGGAATACAGACCATTCCATCCAGACGATGGGCCTCAACGACAGTCTCAACACAGTCCGCTATCAACTCACGGCTTGCTAAAGAGTAACGCATGCCAAGATGCCCCATTGCAATTCCGTCATCAACACCTATAGTGTTGAATTCAAACGGAACGCCGCCCGCTTCCCGCACGGCATCTTTTACTACTTTTCCAAATTCCTGGAGATGCACATGACCGGGAATTAAATCTATATATGAATTGCAAATTCCGATAAAGGGCTTGTTGAAGTCTTCGTCACTTTTGATGACACCGGTAGCTTTCAATAAGCTTCTGTGTGGAGCTTTGTCAAATCCTTTTTTAATTAAGTCAGAACGCATGGAATCTCCGAAATAAAAAACCTTCAGACATTCTTTTAGGGTTTCGGTTAATCCCTAATCTGATCTTCTGTTTATTTTAATTTTGATATGATTTTGGGATCAACCTATTATTTTAGCCTAGTATGGTATTTAGAATACCAAGCAGGCTAAGAATAATAATCCCTAGTAGAATAATTGAAGGCAGGTTAATAATTGACACAACACCGAAGTCGCCAATTATGGCGCTTTCTAAAATAGAGACGCTATTTTGTGTTGTGTTTTTCATATGCTATTAAGTGTTGAGCAAAGATAAAATTTGAAATTTGGTATGTCAAGGGAAAAATCCGGATTTTAAAAATAAATCCGGGCGTTTGAGTCTGGATTATTCAAAAAAAGCTGTTTTTATAATTATTCAATTTTATGAATAATTAATGATTTGTTCCAAATCCTTAATTCTATTAATTCAAAGTTCATTTATAAAATTTTTTATCGCATGATTTAACTGTTCAAATTCAATTAAGAACGCATCGTGCCCATGAGGTGAGGTAATCTCAAAATATTCCGAGTCGGAGATGAGAGAAGCAATTTCCTTTTGTTCGGCGGTAGGATATAAAACATCCGTATCAATACCAACGCACAAAGTTTTTGCTTTAATACTGTTGAGAATATCTTTTAATGTTCCGCGGTTTTTAGAAATGTCGTGTAGATCCATCGCGTTGGCAATATAGATATAGGAATTAGCATCGAAGCGGTTAACTAATTTATCGCCTTGATACCGCAGGTAGCTTTCGATTTGGAAGGTCGGTTTATCGCTCGATAAATTTTTCAGATTATCTTTAACAATATTTCTACCAAACTTTTGCGCAAAACTTATATCGCTTCTATAAGAAATCATAGCGAGCATTCTCGCAGTTGATAAACCTGCGCGGGGTTGCTCGGTATAGTTCCCGTTGTTCCATGCGGGGTCGTCCATAATTGCTTTCCGGCATACTTCATTCAAACCGATTGCCCATGCAGAATGACGTGCCGAAGAAGCGATTGGTATTATGCTTTCAACAAAATCCGGAAACATTAATGCCCACTCAAGCGCCTGCATTCCCCCGAGCGATCCGCCGCTGATAGTTTTTAATTTGTTCACCCCGAGATTTTTTAGAAGCTTGTATTGAAGATTAACCATATCGCGGACTGTCATCTGGGGAAAAGCAGTTCCGTATTTTTTCCCAGTGGCGGGATTTATCGAAACAGGTCCGCTTGTACCGTAACAACTCCCAATAAAATTAGAACAGACGATAAAATATTTTTCCGGATCGAATCCTTTACCGTTCCCGATTACACCGTCCCACCAGCCGATATCACTGGAATTTTTGTGATTGACTCCGCGTGATTCAAAATTAAAATCCGAAGCGTGAGAATCACCGGTAAGAGCGTGACAAATTAATATTGCATTCGTTCCGTCGGCATTCAACTTACCGTATGTTTCGTATGCAGCTGTAACCGAAGGTATTTCTTTACCCGATTCAAAGACGAATGGTTCGTTGAATGTAATACTTTTCGTGTCCGCGTGCCTATTTGGATTATTCTTTTCCATTAACTGTATTTTTATTAACTACTTTGATTATTAAGGTTATGAAATTTTTATGTCACAAATGTATTATAAATTTCTTTTGCAAGCGTAAATTAAACGCATACTTGAAATCGACTTGCAATATGAGGCGTCTTGTTTTAGCGATCTACAAAAACCAACTCACCTTCAAGACAACCTCATCTATGCAAATTGATTTACTCTGCAATTAACTTTTCGAGAGAGCTTGTTCAAAATCTTCAATGATATCGTCTATATGTTCAATGCCTGGTGATACGCGAATCAATCCAGGCGTAGCACCAGCTTGAGTTCTTTCAGATTCCGATAATTGACTATGTGTAGTTGATGCCGGATGAATTACCAGCGTTTTTGCGTCGCCGACATTTGCAAGAAGACTTGCAAGCTGAACATTATTTATGAATGATTTTCCGGCTTCATATCCGCCTTTCAATTCAAACGAAAGAATTCCTCCGAACAAATCTTTTCTGAAATATTTTTTTGCCGTCTCGTGATCGGGATGTTCTTCCAATCCCGGGTAGATCACAAAAGAAACTTTCGGATGTTTCTTCAGCCACTTTGCCAGCGCAAGAGTATTCTGTGCATGGCGTTCAACTCGTAATGAAAGCGTTTCCAATCCTTGTATAAACAAGAAAGAATTGAAAGGACTTAATGCCGGACCAACATCGCGAAGCTGCTCAACACGTGCGCGGATAATGAAAGATATATTTCCAAATGGACCGCCTTCACCAAAAACTTCCCAGAAATTTAGACCGTGATATGACGGACTTGGAGTTGTGAACAATGGAAATTTACCATTGCCCCAATTAAATTTGCCGGAATCTACGATCACACCGCCGATGGATGTTCCGTGTCCGCCGATCCATTTTGTTGCAGATTCAACAACGATGTCGGCACCATGTTCAATTGGTCTAACTATGTAGCCGCCCGCACCAAATGTATTGTCAACAATCAGCGGAATGTTGTGTTTATGTGCGAGGTCTGCAAATTTTTTCAAGTCGGGAACATTAAGACCAGGATTGCCGATTGTTTCAACGTATAGAGCTTTGGTTTTTTTGTCTATGGAGGATTCATAATCTTCTGCTTTGTTGCTTGTTACAAACTTTACGTTAATGCCAAGTCGCGGAAAAGTTACTTTGAACTGATTGTATGTTCCGCCGTACAGATAACTTGATGATACAATATTATCACCGGCTTCCGCTATTGTTGTTATCGTGATAAATTGTGCCGCATGACCCGACGCAACAGCAAGAGCGGCAGCACCGCTTTCTAGTTTTGCAATTCTGTCTTCAAAGACAGCCGTAGTTGGATTCATAATTCTTGTGTAAATATTTCCGAACTCTTTTAAGCCGAAAAGATTTGCCGCATGATCAGCATTATCGAAATTGTATGAAGTGGTTTGATAAATTGGAACGGCGCGGGATTTTGTAACCGGGTCCGGTATTTGCCCGGCGTGAAGTTGTAAAGTTTCGAAGTGATAGTTTTTTTTATTGTTACTCATTTTATTCTCCTTTAATATTTGTTAATAGTTTATAAAAAAGCCCTTCGTTTTGTGAAGGGCTTTTAATTGTTTATATAATTTATGCAATCATATAGTCCCTTCACGCATAAGGTCTGACATACACATTATTGCCATCATCATACAGAAGTATAATTGCAGATTAACCGGCTTGTTGTTTTGAAAAAAAATATTTTTGAATGCTGTTTTCATTTTACTCATTTAGTTATGATAACAAAAAAGCCCTTCGAAGTTTTTCCGAAGGGCTTTGACTAATAGTCTATTTCGACAAAGTCTATCCCTTCGATATATATAACATCATGCGCATCATGCTACGCAAATTTTCTAAGTAGATGCTATTTTTAATAAAGTATTTCATTTTTTTGCTTTAGTAACTTGTGACAAAGTTAATTTAAAAACATCCGCATGTCAAGTTAGATCTTAATAAATTTTTATTACATTTTTTTGCAGCAATATTCTTCATAGATAAAAACCTCTCAAAGACGGAAATAGTTTATTCTCTTCTCAATTCAATACCGTCTCGGATATAAATGAAATTTGCACTTTTTGAAAAGTAGTGAACATATTGTGACCAAGAAATTATTTTTTCTATCTATTATATATGATCTTTTATATATGATCTTTCACGGAGTTATAGATATGCACAGTTGCTTATTCCATTGGATTTTCTCCATTTGATACAAATTACTTCAGTTCAATGCTTTTCTTTCACCGGTCCTTCGTAGATTAGTTTGAGACCCCAGTCGGTATCGCTGGGAAATTCCGGTAATTCGATAATGCCAATTTTGTTGGCAACTAATTTACCTTTACCTACATCGAGCCAAGAACCATCGCGCGGATTAAACCATTGCGCATGGTACACACTATTTAGTTTCGCACCGCGAACCTGAGATAGCGGGCATCCCTTTTCGAAGTAAGCAAGAAATATTTGTTTGTCGTCTGTGCGTGCGCAGTAAGCCCAACCTTGGTAACTAAGAGTTTCATGAGTTTTATTAGGAGATACCAAATCTGCAAGCGGAACAAGTTCCTGATAACGTTTACCGATTGAGAAAGCAAATGATTTTAGATATTGCACCTCCGCTCCTGATCGCCACTGAAAAGCATCCCACATTTTAACCGGTGCAGTTGGCTCAATATCGGCTCCCCAAATTCCTTCAGCTCCGTAAACGTGTCCTGCTAATCCGCCTGAAAGAAAACTGCCATACGTACCTGAACGGCAAAATTCGTTATCGAGTTCGGTACCGCCTGTTGCACCGCGTGTGTAGTTGGCAGATCCGGGACCGCGTGCATCTCTATAGCCAGAATAATAAGGTTCACCGTTGAGTGCTGGTGTAGGATTTTTTAAATTGAAAATTTCTGTGAGATACCAGTAATTGTTATGCTCGCGCATGTTGCCAATTTGGTGTAGTGTAACCCACGAATCATCTCCCCAATTTTCGAGTGTTGATGGATTAGCATTTGCTGAAAGCAATGTGCCGAACGGCGGCGGACCAAATTTTTTCTCAACAACATGAATTGCATTTGTATAATCGTCGGGACTTACCGTTTCATCAATGATATCAAGATGGATCGGACTTAGAACGGTATTGTTCGCCTGGTAGCGTGAGAAGATGTACTGAATAAACCGCGCATAGGAATCAGGCCAACCGTAATATTTATACCAGCAGAGTCCCGCATCGCGCCTAGAAACTTCGATGAACGGAACGAATCCATTTGCATTTAGGTAATCAATTTTCCGGTCAAGGTATTTAAAATATTCAGGATTGATCCGATCCATATCCGGAAATTGATTTTCATATCCCGGTACTTTACCAGGAAAGAAAAACGGGCGACCTCCTTCATTGTCCATGTTCTTCGCGCTGCCTGTTCCGAATTCTAACCACGCAGACCGAACGGTTGTCTTCGCCGAATCATTCATAACAATGTGCCATGATTTATCGTCGGTCATCCAGTTCGGAAATGCGGCAATAATATTTAACCAGTTATAACCCTGAGCCTTTCTGTAACCGACATAATCTTTGAATCCGGCGGTGGGACCAATCGGGCGTTCATTATTATCATCATACCATTTGAAACGGTTTGCGGGAACCGAGTACCAGGTATCGCCGATAATAAAAAAAGGCGTGCCGTCGGCGTGTTCCAACGCATGCTTGTTGGCAGTTGCACGAACAAAACCGCGGCGCAAAGGATTCTCATTTTTTTCGGCCTCGGTCCAATTAACTGCAGTAAAGGAACCTGATTTGCCTGATAATCCCGGGTCTTCAGGACTCGATCCGCTTTTCCAAGTCCATGTTCCGGGTTGAGTTGCAACAACGCGTAAATGAAATGTCTGACCTCCATCCCAGAATCCATAAACTCTCTTGCTGAATCCGGGTCCGGTGAGATCTACCCAAACGATTACATCGGTATAAGCATTCTTGTAAGTATTCGCTGCGATAAATGTTAGTTCCTGTTTTTCCCATATATGTATCACATTTGAAGAGGCTGATATTTGACTGACCGTTAACACTATTACAAATAGTAGTTGTTTCAGGAGTCTCATGTGTGTATCTCCTCTAAATTATAAAATTATTTAAGTTGTCTTAAACATTAGAACTCCTATGAATCAAAAATATACTTTGATTACTTTCGTTTGGTTTTTTCCAACACTTAGTCTGACATTGTTTCGATCTACTTTTATTGATTCGCCGTCTTCTTCTAGAAAATTCGATTCAACAACTTTCTTAGGTGTAATCGACAGAGTAACAGTAACATCGCTGTTAATCCCTTTTGATTCGTACATAGTAATAACCACAGCATTGTCTTCGTCTTCAGCTTTTTTGATAGAAGTTATGATTACATTCTTCGGCGAAATTTGAACGAAAGTATTCTCAGTTGATAATTTACCTTTATGAGAATCTGTAATATTAGTAATTAAAGGATAATTAAATTCGTAACCTTTAAATACAGTTTCGCTTTGTTCAACTCTTCCTTTGTGAGGATAGATCGAATACTCGATTGAGTGATCTCCTCTGTCTGCCGTTGGGTCCGGATATTTCGATGAACGCAGCAACGATAAACGCATTACGTTTCCCCTCGTATCGTAACCATACTTGGATTTATTAAGCAAGCTCACTCCAAAATCGTTGTCTGAAAGATCTGCCCACTTCTGAGCATTAACTTCCCACTTCCCTTTATCCCACTGAGCTTTGAGTGTTGTAGAACGTTTAATAGTTCCGAAGGGAATTTCATACGTTGCAACTGTGTCCTCGACCGCAAACGGAAAAGCTACTTTCAGCATTGTTCTATCTTCCCACCACTCAACATTTGTTTTGAAATCAATTCTATCAACGCCTTTATAAAGAATAATATCTTGATAGAAAAAACTATTTGGAAAATCTTCCGTAGGAAATTCTTTCACAATACCGGGCTTTAGATAATCTCGGTAAACACGCAGAATAGTTCTAACTGGACCATTCTCAACGAATTCTACTTTTCTGAATTTAGAATAATATTCAACTCCGCTGTACCGGATGTTCCATGCTTCCCATTCGCGGGGACTTTCACCAAGAAGCTGTAAACGGTTTCCAAATCCTTTAAGTAATTCTTTCTGAAGATTTTTATCGTAGATACTGCTTACCCAGCCGCTGTCAAGATCAACCGTAACTTTGTAAAGATCGTTTTCGATGTTTGTTTCTTTTATTAATTGTGAAGGTGATTTATATTTTTCTATGATCTTAATTGCTGATGTTTTTTCTGGATTTGAATTCCCGGTTTCTTTTAAAACAAAAGTTTTATATCCGAGCGATGGAATTTTTTCTGCTGGGAAAATTATTTGTTTGTTCAATCTGTCCTTTTGAATTGTCTGAGATGGAATTTCTTTTCCGTTCATATCATAAATAGAATAATTGTTGTTGTCGCCTTCGGTAAGCTGAACTGCTGCAACGTCTGTTCTTTCCCACGAAAGAGGATTGAAAACCACAACAGATTTTCCTAAAGTTATTCCGGAAGTATTTATTTGCGAAGACAAACTGTTCAGCGAATTTTTCAACACAAAATTTCCAAGAGCATTCGCTTCGCGGTGATCGGCATCGGCATCAAGATAGATTTCACGAATTCCCGAGCCGGGAAGAATATCGTGAAATTGATTGAACAAAACTTTTTTCCATGCTTCGCGTAAATCTTCTTTATAATTGTTTGGTTTAGTTAATGAGGCAAGTGAACTTAACTTTTCTGCATTAGTTAATAATGCCTCGTTCGTCCGATTCCATTTTTTTGTGTTCGCTTGAGTTGTTGCAGTGCCACGGTGATACTCAAGATACAATTCATCATTCCAAACCGGTAAATCTTTGATGTTCTGTTTGCGTAACCAGGTTAAATAATTATCTGCAGTTCCAAATTCGATCATAGGATAGATCATTAAATTTTTAAGCTGATCTATTCTCGCCATCATTTCAAGCGAGGGTCCGCCGCCGTGATCTCCAACTCCGAATAAGATCAACATTTTTTCATAACCCGTGTTGGCTTCAAACTGACGCATCCAATCCACAAGTCCGAATGGATCGCTAATTGTGTTAACGTAATCGAATGGGAAGTAAGTTAAAATTTTAGAACCGTCAGGCGATTGCCACCAGAAAACTCTGTAAGGAAAAACATTTGTATCGTTCCATCCGATTTTCTGAGTGATGAAAGCATCGAGTCCGCCCAATAACATTAATTGCGGAAGATTCCAATTGTAACCGAATGAATCCGGATTCCATCCTAACTTTGCCTTTTTTCCGAAATTATTTTTGAAAAATTTCTGTCCGTATAAAAGTTGGCGCGCCCAAGAATCGCCGCTTGGAAGATTACAGTCCGGTTCAACCCACATACCTCCGGAAATTTCCCACCGCCCATTCTTCACATAACTTTTCATTTGCTCGAACAGATCGGGATAATCCTTCAACATCCATTCATACATTGCGGCCTGGCTTTGCGTGTAAGTAAAATCGGGACGCGCTTTGAACATATTCATCACAGCGGAAAAAGTACGTTTGGCAACTTCTTCGGTTTCTTTTTTACGCCACAACCATGCTGCGTCGATATGTGCATTCGAAGCAAACTGAAGCGTAAATTGTTTTGCAAAATCTATTACCGGTTTTAATTCTTTTTTAACACTGTTATAAGATTGAATGAATTTTGTCGTATCTCCTTTTCGAAGAGCTTCCACATCAATTTTAGCAGCCATATCTTGAAGAAGATTTTGCAATTTCAGTTTTTCATCTTTATTGATTTTCGATTTATCAATTCCCGGATCAATTTTAACCCGTGAGTTTGTTTGGTAAGTGTCAAAACTTAAAAGTTTTTCTCCGACACTCATGCTTAGAGATAAATTTCTAATAAGATTTTGAATATTGGACGGTTGATTGAAATCGAGTTTTGCACGGATAAGACGTAATGGCCCGCCGGTATTGATAGCTTTTATCGCGATCACAAATTTCTGTCCCGGTTTTGCATCATTGGTCAATAGAAATTCTCCGTCCCATGGAAATTTTCCTTTCGGTTCACCGTTGATCCACATATAGCCGTAATCATCAACAGATGTAAGAAACTTTAAATTTCCTTTTACTGCAACTCCCGCGATGTAATCCGGTATTTCGATAATTTTTCTAAACCAGCAAGAGTCTATTGTCAAATTGTAGTTCAATTGATAGTTCTTCCATTTTGAATCATCAAAATTCGGATTGGCGAGCTCTTCCGCTTTGGACGAAAAATCAGTTGTGTATTTCCAATTATTGAAAGTAGCTTCACTTAATAAGTCCAATTGCTCAGTGAGTTTTTTAACGTTTGATTGTGCTGTTAAAATTATCGGTAAGCATAAAAGAAGTAAAAATTTTTTCATGATTCACCTTTTTTTTGAAAGTGCCTGAGTGCCTTAATTACTTGTTTTCAAAACTAATTTTTCTATTTCTTCCAAAGATCTTCCTTTTGTTTCGACTAAATATTTCCAGAAGAAGAATAAACTGAACGCTGTTGCCGCGGCATAGAAAATAAATATTGTTCCAACGCCAATACTACTTGCCACTATTGGAAACAAGAATGAGATCAAAGCATTGAATACCCAATGTGAAAAGGATCCGATCGATGAACCGCGCGCGCGGATATTGTTCGGAAACATTTCTGAAAGAATAACCCATATAACAGCTCCTTGCGATGCGGCAAAGAATGCAATAAATCCCATCACGTAAATCAACAAACCATAACCTTCAAACGAATGATTCAAATATGCGAATGCGAACAACCCGAGAAAAATCGACATTCCAACCGCGCCCATCATAAGTAAAAATTTTCTTCCGAGTTTATCTATAACGGTCATCGCAATTACAGTGAACACAAGATTTGTAACTCCGACAAGTACTGTCTGCAAGAATGAAGAACTCTCGCTGAAACCTGCAGATTTAAAAATTGTAGGAGCGTAATACATAATTGTATTTATACCTGTGAATTGATTGAACATTCCGACCGCAATTCCAATGAGTACTAATTTTCGATATGGCTTTTTGAAAAGAACTACACTTTTACTCATGGATTCTTTGTTTAACGATTGAACAATATCATCCATTGTTTTTTCAATATCTTCATGCGGATTTAATTTTGTTAAAACTTCTTTAGCTTCTTTGTTTCTTCCAACCATTACCAGCCAGCGCGGACTTTGACTAACAAAAAATAATAGGACAAAAAAGACAACTGACGGAATTACGCCTGCTAGAAACATATATCTCCAGTTGCTTTCTCCACTGCCCATTAATAAATAGTTCGAGAAAAATGCCAGAAGAATTCCGCTTACAATAGCAAGTTGACTTGTTGCGACCAATCTTCCGCGCAGTCGCGCAGGCGCAATTTCCGAAATATACATCGGGGCTAAAACCGAAGCTCCGCCAATTGCAAGTCCTCCGATAAATCTTGCGATTACAAATACTGTTAAGCTCTCTGATAAACCTGTTCCAAGCGCCGAGATAAAAAATAAAACAGCCATTACTTTCAGCATTAATCTTCTTCCAAGAATATCGCCGGGTTTGCCTGCTGTTATTGATCCGATCAAACATCCTATCAAAGCGGAACTGACAGCCCATCCGAGTAGAGTATCAGTAAGATTAAAATATTTTGTAATGAAAGGAATTGTTCCGGAAATTACCGCGGTATCAAAACCGAAAAGTAAACCGCCTAATGCAGCTACAAAGCTTGTAAGAAAAAGTACAGTTCTTGAAATACCTTTTGTTTGAGTTTTCATAATATTGTAGTATGATTTATTGTTAATGATTTTTTTGATGTGGCACAATAAGTGATCATTTCTTGCTGAATCATTTTCTCTTAAGAAATGTGATTGACTTGAATATTAAATTATGAATTGACGGGAATAGAAGCAATAAAGGTCTTCTAATTTACTTGTCATAATAAACTAAAGGAACTCATTGAATTGTTTAATGAAACGGTAGTTCAATTTTATCTGAAACAATATTTGAATAATAAGTTAGTGTGGTTAAGGAATGACGGCCAGGTGAATGTATTATATGAAATAATATTTGAGTGATCTTTTTTTTATTGGTAATTTTCAAAGCCGTTTAACAAAGCTACACATAATCAGACTGGAGACTTTTGATGAAAAGATTCAACCGCTGGCAGTACTTAAATTTTTCACAACGAATTAATTCCAACTATAATTTAGATAGAATGATTGACGTGATGGATAAAAAATATTTTCTGTTGTTTTTCGTAATATTTTTTTTGTTTTCCGGGGCATTCATTAATAATTCATTTGGACAGGTCGAATTAACTGCATGGGGTAATTTGAACGGAATACGAATTGACGGACAGTTAATGAAATTCAATACGAGCATGACTTTGATCGGTCCATCGATGGTTGATGTAACCGGAACGGCTAAAGAAAAGCAACGACCAAGTTATACACGTACCGGTAATAAACAATTAGTGACAACCGAACTTTCGAAATTTGTATTTACGGAAACGGTGCAGGATACAGGGAACGGTATGGCAAAGATTAACATTAAAGTGAGTGCTGTTGCTGATACAACGCTAACAGGTGCTTTCTTATGTTTTGATTTACCTGCCGACGAATACTCCGGTGCAAAGATCCAACTAATAGATTCAACAGCATCTGTAATAGACCCGGTTTTGCTTTTCCCGATTAGAATGGGAAGATTACCGAATTCATTCCCAATAAGAAATTTTTTGGTACAGGCTTCTGTTAAAGGTTTTCGCATAGTATCCGCAACACGAAAGATTGAGGTTAGAACGGAACAACCGACGGAAATAATTATCCAAAAAGGAAATCCGCGTTTTGGAAGTGCGAATGACAAAATTTATCTCGGTATAATGTTAGGACATACACAAGACGGTCAGACAACCGAAAAAACATTTCTGGTTAAAGTTTCAGGTGAAATAGATAGAGCCCCCGTTCAAATTACTGTCGATCCTAAGAAACCGGGAAGAGAATTTGACGGTATCGGTGGAAACTTTCGTATCCAAAATGAACAGCTCGATCCGCTAATAATAGATTACTGTTTGAATAACTTAAATGTGAGATGGGCTCGCGTTGAAATGCCTTGGCGCGGTTGGCACTCGATTGAAAGTATTAATCCGCTCGAAGCGGCAAGAGCAGGCAAACTTGATGAAAGCGTTCGCGGTGCAATGGAGATTGCACAAAAATTAGCTAAGAGACATATTCCGATCATAGTCAGTGCATGGTATCCACCGACGTGGGCTATCTCAGGTGAATTTAATTTCAGAAATGAAAACGGAATATTTGGAAATCCGCTTAATCAGAAAAAAATGAGAAGTATTATAAAATCAATCGGCGATTATTTTCTTTATCTCAAGGAAGCATTTGGTGTTGAACCTGATCTGTTTTCGTTCAACGAATCCGATCTTGGCATTAATATTAGGATGACAGGACAAGAACATGCCGATTT
>Ga0182021_10000443_pt1 | contig 43831 bp, 36 predicted proteins | sample 612E3MmetaG_FD_120493 | JGI IMG/M metagenome (GOLD analysis project Ga0182021, IMG submission 120493) | Permafrost microbial communities from Stordalen Mire, Sweden - 612E3M metaG (Illumina Assembly) | ecosystem: Environmental > Terrestrial > Soil > Wetlands > Permafrost | place: Sweden... | reverse complement strand
CTCGGGTTCGGGGGGACGCTCTGGATTGCCGGGAAAAGGGTGCAGATGCGCGAGGCAAGGGAGATGGGTGTCTCACCCAACCCTGTTCAGTAGCGGCGGAATCGGGCGGCTTCAGGCCGGACCCGCGTGAAGAATTCTGCCGCATTCGTCCGGCAAGGCTTCCCTCCGGCCTTACCGGAGACTTGTGCGGTGGGGTGTTTTTTTGTATACTTATAAATCACTAATAAAACAACGTTTTATTAGTCACACGAAGGCACCTATGGCCAGGGACTACTCGGTTCCCGCAATTCACAGGGCGGTGCAGGTGATAGAACTGCTCGCCGCCTCTCACAGCGGCTTCTCGCTGGCGGAAGTGTCGCGCCAGACCGGCATTCCGAAAAGCTCGCTCTTCCGCATTCTCGCCGCACTCGAGCAGCACTCGATCGTCCTCCAGGATCACGAAAGGAAGATCTTCCGCCTCGGGATGAAACTCCTCGACTGGGGGAACGCCGCGCTCGAAAAAATCGACCTCAAAACGATCGTCCATCCGCATCTCATACGGATGGCGCATGAAACGCGCGAGAGCTATTACCTGACGATTCTCGACGGTTTTGAGGTCATCATCATCGACCGCGCCGACAACCCCGAGATGTGGTCGATCGTGGCCCGCCTCGGGGCGCGCTCCCCGGTGCATGCCACCGCCTCGGGTCAGGTGCTCATCGCGGACCTTCCCGAGGAGACGCTCCACCGGATCATCGGACAGAGCGGCATGAAAAAGTTCACCGCGAAGACAATCACGAGCGAGCTGCGTCTGAAGAAACGGCTCCGCGAGATCGTGCGCGACGGGTTTTCCGTCGCCGATGCGGAGTACAAGCCGGATCTCTGCGCGATCTCGGTCCCCATTTACGATCACAACGGGAAGGTGGTGGCCGCGCTCATGACGGGGATCCAGTCCGAGCGGAAGAAGAAAGAGGAGTCGATCGCCCGGATCATCCGCACCCTGAAGAAGGAGGCCGCGCTGATCTCCCATGCCATCGGCTTCGTGGAGGCGGCCGCGTGAGCGCCTCCGGAATGAAGCCCCTGGAGCTGGGGATCGTCAGTGACGAGATCGCGGCCGATTTCCGGACGGCGGCGGGCCACGGGATTGCTTGGGGGATCACGCGGTACGAAATCCGGTGCCTGGCGAGCGGCCGGGTGCCGGACGTGCACATGGCCGAATGGGAAGACGCGGTCGCCGCCGCCCGGGAACACGGGCTCACGATTACCGCTCTCTCTCCCGGCATACTGAAGCACTCGCTCGACAGGTACGCCGACCTGGAGAGAGAACTGCGCGAGACCCTCCCGCGCACAATCGATTGCGCGTGGCAGTGCGGCGCGGGCCTGATCATCGTGTTCGGCGTCCAGAGGAGAAAAGGTGACACCGCCGCCGATCACGCGCGGGTCGTCGAGCTTCTGCGCCGTGCGGCTGATGCGGCGGGGAGCGCAGGGGTGAAGATTGCCATAGAGAACGAACCCGGGTTTCACTGCGACACGGGGGCGGCAACACGGGCGATCATCGACGAGGTGGGCTCGCCGGCGCTCGGTGCAAACTGGGATCCGTGCAACGCCTACGGGACGGACGAGATCCCGTACCCGGATGGGTACGCGGCGCTCAAACCCGTGATCCTGAACGTCCATGCCAAGGATACCGCCCGCGGATCCCTCATCCAGTGCGTTCCGATCGGCGAGGGGGCGATCGACTGGGAAGGACAGATCAGGGCGCTTGTCGCCGACGCGATAGTGCCGCACGTTACGATCGAGACCCACTGCCTGCCGCTCGTTGAGCAATCCGCGAAGAACGTCCGGACGCTCCGCGCGCTCCTCGGGAAGGCAGTCCTGGCGGCGGGCGTATAATAGGAACCGGTGTCCGATGCCCTCACTTTTCGGCCGGGATATCGGGAGGAACGACCTCCTGAAACGGGTAGGCGATCTTTCGCAGGTCGCCGGCATCCGCATGATGACGCTCGCGGACGGGGCGGAACGGGGGGTGAGGATCGCGGACGTGCGAACCGGATCGGGCCTCCGTTTTCAGGTCACGCTTGACCGGGGGATGGATCTCTCCGTTGCCGAATACCGCGGCATACCGCTTGCGTACAGGAGTCCGGCGGGAGATGCGCACCCCGCACGGTTCGAGCCGGAGGGGAGGGGCTGGCTCAGGACGTTCGCCGGTGGACTGATGACAGGGTGCGGCATGACGTACCTCGGCTCCCCGTGCACCGATGAAGGGGAGAGCCTGGGCCTCCACGGTCGGCTCTCGCATCTCCAGGCAGCCGCCGCGGCCGCATCGGAGCGCTGGGAGGGGGACGAATGTACGCTTCGTCTCTCGGGATCGCTCAGGGAATGCGTGATGTTCGGGGAGAACATACTCCTCTCACGCGTCATCGAAACGGCGGTCGGCAGCTCGCGCATTACGCTGAGGGATGCGGTGCGGAACGAAGGAAACGCGCGGTCCCCTCTGATGATGCTCTATCATGTCAACGCCGGCTGGCCGCTCATCGACGCCGGGACGCGCCTTCTCCTCGGAGGTGCGAAAACGACTCCGCGCGATCCGATTGCCGCAGCGGGACTGGAGTTCGCCCGGTCATTTACCGCCCCCGTCGCCGGTTTCGAAGAACAGGTGTTCTATCACGAGCCCGCGGCGGACAGCGAGGGATATGCCGCCGCGCTTCTCGAGAACGGAAGGCTCGGCCTCGCCCTCATGGTCCGGTTTCGTCCGGGCCAGCTCCGCCGTCTCGTCGAGTGGAAGATGATGGCCGAAGGATCGTACGTCGTGGGGCTCGAGCCCGCCAACTGCGGCGTTGAAGGAAGGGATGCCGAACGGCGGGCGGGGACGCTGGAATTCCTTGAACCGGGGGAAGAGCGTCATTTTGAGGTGCAGATCGAAGTCATCGACGGCGCGGAAAAGATCGCATCGGCGATTGCACGAAACCGCCTGGCCTGACCCCCCTTAAGACGGCGCTGCCGGGCACCGGTACATAGTGAGAATGGACATGCCTACTTCACGAAGGGATTTCCTGAAGGCCGGTGCGCTTGCAGCAGCCGGATTACCGATCATCCCCGCTCTCCGGGTTCCCGCTGCGCCCCCGCCGGCACAGACGCACCCGGCAGGACTGAAAGTCCCGCCTTCTGTGGCGGGACTGAAAGTCCCGCCTTCTGTGGCAGGGCTGAAAGTCCCGCCTTCTGTGGCGGGACTGAAAGTCCCGCCTTCTGTGGCGGGGGGAGGTCTCTTCTTCGACGACGCGGATATTCCGCGCATGCGCCGGGCGATCGAACACCCCCACGTCGCCTCATACTGGAAGTCGATAACCGGGGCCGACCTGTCCGCAGACGCGGAATTCATCCGGAGCGGGGCGAAGCTCAACAACCACTCGAAGGACATGCTCCGGGTGCGCCAGATACTGGAGCGGACCTCGTTCGTCTATGCGCTGACCGGGGATGCCGCACAGCGCGACGTTGCGCGGCGTGCCGTGGATAAGATGCTCGAATATCCGAAGTGGGATTATTTCCTCGAAGGGGGAAAGGACGTGATCGGCTTCCAGCGGGCCCCCGAGGCGACGATCGCAATGTCATGTGCGCGCCAGTGGCTCAGGGGCGCCCTGTCGGATGAGACCGCACGCGAGATCGAGACTCAGATCGGCGAGAAGGGAGCCCCCGCCTGCTTCCGCACCCTGTACGGCATGAAGTATCCCGACCGGGTGCAGGGGTGGGGATTTGACCCGGAAGACGACTACCCGTTCCATGTCGACCTGCGGAGGTGGCCGCTCATACTGAATTCCACAAACCTGAAGGCGATCCCGATCGCGGGTCTGGGGATCGCCGGGTGTCTCCTGCGCGGCAAACATCCGCAGGCCGAGCGGTGGATAGCGATGGCGGAACAGAGCGCGCGCGCGTTCGCGCTCATGTACGGGCCGGACGGCGCGTATGACGAAGGGGTGGGATACTGGGGGTACACTTCCACGCACATTACGCTCCTTGTCGAAGTCCTCCGCAGGACGCTGGGGAGGGATATCGCCGGGATCATCAACTATCCCGGGACGGTCAGGTACGGCCTCAGGATGTGGATGCCGGGTGCCGGCCGGCCGAACGACTGCGTCAATTTCAGCGACGCATGGGCGATGGGGGACATGTCGATCGCCGCATGGACTGCAGGCCGGTTCAGAGACGGCGTCGCTCAGTACGTGGCCACGCACGCGGGGGAACTCTCCAGCCCCTGGTCCGTTATCTGGCTGGATCCCGCGCTGAGGGAGGAAAAGCCCGGGGCCGATCTGTTTGACGTCCGTTTCTCGAACGACTGGGTGGTCGCGCGGAGCGGATGGGACGAGTCGGACGGCGTCGTCGCGCTCAGGAGCGGCGGACCGTCGAATCACGAACACGCCGACCGGAACAGCGTGATATTCAAGGTGCATGGGGAACGGATCTACCATGACCCCTATCATGCCGCCTACCCGAACACCGACCCGCTCTGGGTCCTCCGCCTGACGAAATCGCATTCCTCGGTCCTCATCGGGGGACAGGGGCATCAGTACCACGACGGTCACGAGGGGACGAACGCATCATTTGCCGAGGCGCATGTCGTGGAGTACCGGGCGGACGACCGTTCGATGGTCGTTACAAGCGACGCCACGGCGGCCTACGCTCTTGTGAATCCCGACGTCACGCTTGTCCGGAGAACTCTCGTCTTCCTGAAGCCGGACGTGCTTGCGGTGCTCGATCGCGTGAGGCTTGCCAGGAATCCCCTCCCGGTGCAGGTGCGGTTCCAGATCGACAACTCCGACGGCAGGGGATCCGTCGCCGCCGCGCAGTCGGGGTTCACCGTCTCCCGCCCGAATGCGGCTGCGTACGCGGCCGTTCTCGGCGGCGGGGAGGTGCGCGTGAGATGCGCGAATCTCGAGATCCCCGCCGACAAAGGGGTCTTCCCGTACGCGGAGGCGGAATCCGCCCCCGCACTTGATCACCTCATACTCACTGTGTGTGACGCCTGCGGCACCTGTGGCGCCGGAGGCGCCACCGGAGGCGCCGCCGGTACGGCGAAGGGCCGGTCGCTCCGCACGACGCGTGAGGGGAACGTGTGGCGCATCGCCGGCGGGGGCGGCGTTCCCGCCGTGGCAATCGACACGACGACAGACACGCCGGCAGTGACAATCGGATGAATGCCATGAAGCCGTCCGACGCCTATTTTGAAGAGGCCCTCCGCTACATCCCGTGGGGGACGCAGACAAACGCGAAGCGCCCGATCCCGTTCTTCTCCGGAACGATGCCGAAATTCATCGTGAGGGGGAAAGGGTGCAGGATATGGGACATGGAAGGGAAGGAGTACATCGACTACAGGCTTGCGCTCGGGCCTGTGACGCTCGGGTACTGCTTCGACGAAGTCGACGACGCCGTCAGGGAGCAGATGACGAAGGGGGTGCTCTTCAGCATGGCGAGCCCGATCGAGCTTGAGCTCGCACGGAGAGTCTGCGCCATGGTGCCGAACGCCGACATGGTCCGGTTCATGAAGACCGGCGAGGACGCCAACTCGTGCAACGTCCGGATCGCGCGGGCGTACACGAAACGGGATATGATACTGATAAGCGGGTATCACGGGTACCCCGACTGGTTTGCGGCGGAAGAGGGCCCGGCCAACGGCGTCCCCCGGTTCATGAGGGAGTACGTCAGGCCGATTCCCTGGGGTGATTGCGAGGCGGCGGAAAAACTGATACGCCTCTACGGCGAACGTATCGCATGCGTCGTGTCGATCGGATACGATTTCAACGAGGAGACCGGGGGCGCGTACCTCCGCCACCTGAGAAAACTGACCCGCCAGTGCGGTGCCCTTCTCGTGCTTGATGAAATCCTCACCGGATTCCGCCTGGCGCCGGGGGGGGCGCAGCAGTACTACGGGGTCGACGCGGATCTCGCAGGGTACGCAAAGGCGATCGCCAACGGCTACCCGCTCTCGGCGTACTGCGGGAAGAGGAAATACATGGAGACGCTCAACTCGTTCAAGATCACGACGACGTACGCCGGAGAGACGCTCTCCATGGCGGCGGCGATCGCGACGCTCGACTGCATGACCCGGGAGAAAGTCCACGAGCACATCTGGGCGATGGGGAGGCGGCTCATGGACGGGTTCGACAGGATCGCCGCGGAGCTAGGCGTCGCAGGACATGCGTCCGGCCTTCCTCCGGCATCATGGCTCAAATTCGAACACGCGGATCCGACCTATCCACCCCGGCTGGAATACCTCTGGCACCGGGAGCTCTACAGGGAGGGGATATTCGCCAACCCGCGCTGGTTCATCTCCTTCTCCCACCGTGCGTCGGACATCGATGAAACGCTCGCGAGGGCCCGCACCGCGCTCCGGCGCGCACTCGATGCTGAGGTGAAGGAACGGGACAGCGTGAAGCCGTTCTGGTGGTAGTGTGAACCGAAACCGTGTGATACTCCCTGCTCTCGCTGCAACGCTTCTCGGTCTCCCCGTGTCTGCCGGCGGTGCCTCCGGCACCGCCGCCGACGCGCGGTCGAACGTCAGCCGGGCGGAGTATCTCAGGGGGTATCAACAGAGGGCGCAGGTCATCGCTTCATATTACGACACATCGATGGCCGGGGATTATTACTGCGCGGCGGCCCGGTATGCAAGCGGCAAAGACATTCGGACGGCCGACAGCATGTTCGTCGCGGCACTGAAACGGCCGGGCGGAGACATGTTCTGGATGTTCTCCTGCATCGGGGCATACCTGAACGGGAAAGACAGGATGTCTCCGGAAACGAAAGCCGCGGTGCGGAACGCCTGGAAGACGTACGCGCCGTACAGGGGAGACACGGAAAATCACTGGGCGATGTACTATTCGTCCCTGTTCCTGGCAAGTGAGCAGTGGCCGGGGCTGCCCGGATCAGAATGGTACAACGGGAAAAGCTCTGAAGAGAACAGAGCAGACGCAAAGGATTACCTGATCCACTGGATGGAGATCGCCACGACGATCGGGCAGGGTGAATTCGATACGCCCCATTATTTCACCGAGTACGCGGTCTCGATGTCCCTCCTTGCGGATTTTGCGAAAGACCCCGACATGAAACAGCGGGGGAAGATGATGCTCGATTATCTCCTCGTCGATTTTGCCGATGAGCAGCTCGACGGGCAGTACCTTGGGGGGTACAGCCGCATATACCAGCCGGAAGTGTATATGCCGATCACCTGCCCGGCATCCGCGTTTGCGTGGCTCTATTTCGGCACAGGAGAACCCGTTGTTTCGTACTGGGTCCTTCTTCCTGCCATCGGTGAGTACCGGCTTCCGCAGATAATTCACAGGATTGCCACCGACCGGTCCCGCTCCTATGTCGAGCGTGAGAGGAAGCGGGTGCGCAACGTCATCCGGTTCGGCAAAGAGAAGAACCCCCCCGTGTACAAGTACACGTACGTGACGAAAGAGTACGGGATCGGCTCGCTCCAGGGGGGACTCCTCCAGCCGATACAGCAGCACACCTGGGGAATCCAGTACACATACGGGCGCCCGTTTACGACGATATTCGGTCTTCATCCCTACTGGTCAAGCTATGAACTCGGCATGTTCTTTCCCGAAGAGATCAAGCCCCTCATCGCCGACGTCGTCGGATCGAAGGGGACATATAATAACCCCGACAAATGGACGGGAGGGTCTCCCTTCGAAAGGACGTTCCAATACCGGAACACGCTGATCGTGCTCTACGATATCGAGCCGGGGACGATGACCGAGCACATCGACGGGTTCTTCCCCCGCAATCTCCAGGAGCGCGTCGCCGACTCTTCAGGGTGGGTATTCTGCAAGGCGGGTGACACGTACATCGGCTGGTATCCTCTGCAGGCAGGAGTGTGGACCCAGGAAGCCGATAACTGGCGCTTCCGAAGCAACCACCTCCGCAACGGCGAGGTCGTTGAAGTCCGCTCGAAATCCGAGATCGGTTCTTTCGAGAAGTTCTGCGGCGCCCTCCGCCTGAGGAGGCCCGGGGCGGAACTGGAACCCGGGAATGTCGCCGTTGAATACACGACGCTCGGCGGCGACAGGATGAATTTCCGCTTCCCCGGGCGCAGAACGCTCAACGGAAAGAACGTCGACCTCACAAAGACCCCGCTCTTCGACGGGCCGTTCCTGCATGCCGCGGTGGGGAGCCAGAAGCTCTCGATCACGTACGGAAAGGAGAAGCTCAACCTCGACTTCAAACAGCTGACGATTACCGAATGAACTTTACCGGCATTTCACGTCCCGGGTGGACATTGATCCTCCGCATGCTGTTCGGGCCGGCTCTCGCACTCATGTTCTTCGATCCTCTTGTGGCGCAACCTGCGCCCCCGAAGGCGGAAGGAAGCCGGCTTTTTGCGGCCGTGTTCATTGTCCGGGGGAGCGTCTCAGGGAATGCCACGGGAGGTTACGGCCTCTATGTCGGGGCGCAGAACGACACGGTGTGGACGCGCATATCGAGGTCCTCCACGCTCACGTTCGGGCTTGCGCTTTTTGACAACGGGCGGACCCGGAGGTACTATATGGCCGCCGGGAACGGTGTCCACCGCTCGACCGACGGGGGGAAGAGCTGGAAGATACTCACGTCGTGGCGCACGGAGGAGATACTCTGCGTGGTTCCCGACCCCGTTGATTCATCCGTCATCTACGTTGCGACGCCGTTCGGCGTGTTCAAGACGGTCGACGACGGAGCGACGTGGGAAAAGAAAATGAACGGGATCCCTGCTTGGTTCATCCAGCGGATCCTCATGGACCCGCGGGACAGGAGGACGCTCTACGCGGCCGCGCAGACAGACGTGTTCAGGACCACCGACGCCGGGGAACACTGGCAGGCAATGGGCTCGGGGCTCGAGCAGGTGCTCGCTCTCATGCAGATGCCTCAGGACCCCGGAGTGATGCTTGCCGCCGGGGAGCTGAAGGGGATCCGGCGGACGACGGACGGCGGAAAGACCTGGTCCGCGGCGCGCGGAGTTGATTCGGCGATTATATACACGTTCCGCTCGTCCCGCGACGGAAATGAAGTATATGCCGCGGGCTGGAAGACGGGACTGCTCGGGAGCTCCGATCAGGGTGCTTCGTGGCATCAGGTCTGGCCTGCGCCGGGGATCGATGCGATATATTCCCTCTTTGTCTATCCCGATGATCCGGCCCATCTCCTCGTCGGGACAGTCGGGGACGGCATAGAGGAGTCGCTCGATCATGGCGTCACGTGGCGGAGCGCGGGACTTCCGGGGACGCAGGTGAAACAGATCGAGCTGTATCCGTAGAGTTCCGGCCCCCGGAGTGCGGGGCACACGATGTCCAACGATCACACATCCGAACCGACACAATGCACGGAATGAATACGATCCGAACGCTCGCCGTTGTCGTCATACTTGCAGCGCTTCTCCCTCCGTGTGTCCCGGCACAGTCGACGGTCTACTCTTCCGTCCTGGCCACGCACCTGTTCGTCGTGGGGGCTGCCAACCCGCAGACCGGCGTCTTCTTCCAGCACCCCGGAGACGACACGGTATGGTCCCACACGGGCTCGAAGACGATTCGCGCGTTTAACGTCGCCCTCGGACCCGGCTCGCACGGGCGTGTCATCTATATCGCCGGAGGAAACGGCGTCCATCTCTCGCGGGACGGCGGGCGGACGTGGAAGATCACGACCGGGTGGCAGATCACCGAGGTGATGTGCGTGGCCCCGGACCCCGCGGACACGAACACAGTCTATTGCACGACCCCGTACGGAGTGTTCAAGACGACGGACGGATGCTCGACCTGGCGGGAGATGAACACCGGCCTGACGGCACTGTACATCCCCTCGCTGATCGTGGAAAAGGGGGGCCTGCTCTGCTGCGTCTCGGAGGACGGCCTCTTCAGAAGCACCGACGGCGGGGGCCGCTGGGACAGGATGGCACTGAGTGTCTCAGGGACGCGCATTCTTGCTCAGAGCCCGGCCGATCCCTCGTTCCTCATCGCCGGGACTGAAAACTACGGGCTGTATGTCTCGCACGACGGGGGAACGATATGGACCCGGAGCGAATCGGGGGTCGACCACCTGACGTTTTATGCCGTCGCGTTCGATCCCGTGAACCCCGATATCGTCTACGCGGGGGGATACGTTACGGGTGTGTACAAATCCCTCGACGGGGCGAAAACCTGGAAAAGGACGAACGAAGGGCTTGCCAATCTGAACGTCCACGCGATCGCCGTCGATCCGCTTGATCACAACCGGGTGTACGCAGCGACGCTGTGGGGAGGCGTGTTCTCGTCCGTGGACGGCGGCGCACACTGGAAAAGCGCCGGACTCAGCGGCTCGCAGGTGTGGAGCATTGTCATACACACTCTCTGATCGGAACGGGCTCATGAAACGAATCGTTTTTCCCTTTGTTGTCTCCGCGTGCGTTGCTGCTCTCCCGATATTTCATGCCGGGGGGAGCGGCCCGGCAGGCACCGCCGGATCAACAGCGACCCGCGAGGAATACCTCGGGGGATATGAGCAGAGGGCAGCGTACATAAGCTCGTACTACGACACGTCGATGGCCGGGGGGTACTACTCGGCGGCGGCCCGGTACGCGCACGGAAAGGATCTCCGCACCGCCGACAGCATGTTCGCCGCCGCGCTCAAAGAACCCAGGGGGGATATGTTCTGGATGTTTCCCTGCATCGGGGCGTACCTGAACGGGAAAGACAGAATGTCCCCGGAGACGAAGGCGGTCGTGCGGAATGCCTGGAAGACGTATGCGCCGTACAGGGGGGACACGGAAAATCACTGGGCGATGTACTATTCCACGCTCTTTCTGGCGGCCGAACAGTGGCCGGATCTCCCCGGATCCGAGTGGTACAACGGAAAGAGCTCGGACGAGAACAGGACCGACGCGAAGGAGTACCTGATACACTGGATGGAGATCGCAACGACGATCGGACAGGGGGAATTCGATTCACCCGATTACTTCGCGGAGTACGCGATATCGATGTCCCTCCTTGCGGATTTTGCGAGTGACCCCGGCATGAAACAGCGGGGGACAATGATGCTCGACTATCTGCTGGCGGATTTTGCCGACGAGCAGCTCGACGGGCAGTACCTGGGAGGGTTCAGCCGCATCTACCAGCCGGCGGTCTTCAAGCCGCTCCTCTCTCCCGCCTCCGCGTATGCGTGGCTCTACTTCGGGACGGGCGAGCCGTCGCAGTCGGGGTGGGTGCTTCTGCCGGCTCTCGGCAAATACCGTCTTCCGCAGATCATCGGGGATATCGCGACCGACCGGTCGCATGCGTACGTGGAGCGTGAAAGGAAACGCGTGCGGAACGTCATCCGGTTCGGGAATGAGAAGAACCCCCCCGTCTACAAATACACCTATGTGACGAAGGACTACGGGTTGGGGTCCCTTCAGGGGGGCCTCCTCCAGCCGATACAGCAGCACACGTGGGGTCTCCGGTACACGTACGGCCGTCCCTACACGACGATATTCGGGCTTCATCCCTACTGGTCAAGCGAGGAGCTCGGGATGTTTTTCCCTGAAGAGATCAAGCCCCTGATCGCGGACGTCGTGGCGTCGAAGAGCACGTACAACAACCCCGACAAGTGGACGGGAGGCTCCCCCTTCGAGAGGACGTTTCAGAACAGGAACACGATCATCGTGCTGTATGACATAAGGCCCGGGACGAGCACCGAGCACATCGACGGATTCTTTCCCCGGAATCTCGAGGAGCGCATCATCGACCCTTCGGGATGGATATTGTGCAAGGCGGGGGACACCTATTGCGGGTGGTATCCCCTCGAGGGGGGGGAGTGGACCGAGGAGCATGACACTCCGGGGCAGGTGAAGAACGCGATCGGGAGACCGGAGGATATCGCCAGGAGCGGGGAGACGGGGAACTGGCGCTTCCGGAGCACCAACCTCCAGAACGGCGAGGTCGTCGAGGTCCGCTCAAGAGCCGAGATCGGTTCCTTCGGGAAGTTCTGCGCCGGCCTCCGCGCTCGCCGCCCGAGGGCGGTGCTGAAGCCCGGCGCGGTCAGCGTCGACTACACAACGCTCGCCGGCGACAGGATGAGGTTTGCCTTCCCCGACACCCGCGTGTTGAACGGGAAGACGATCGACCTGACGACGACCCCGCTGTTCGACGGGCCGTTCCTTCACGCCGCGGTGGGGAGCCGGAAGCTCTCGATCACGTACGGGAAACGGAAGCTCGACCTCGACTTCACGAAACTGACAATCACGGAGTAGACGGCATGAACCTTCCCCCTCCTTCATCGGTGCGCGATCTCGACGTCGTTGTTGCCGGCGTCTCCGTTGTGGACGTCATCGGCCGCCCGATGGACCTCGCAGCGCCGCCGAAGCCCGGCGGCATGCAGCCGATCGATTCGATCACGATGACGACCGGCGGGATCGTGCCGAACGTGGGAATCGACCTGGGGAAGCTCGGCTTCCGGGTCGGTGCGGTAACGCGCGTGGGGAACGACACGTTCGGCGGATTTCTGAGGAGCCAGCTCGACATGCACGGCATCACGTCCGCGGGGCTCATTCTCGATGATTCCAGCCAGACCTCCTCCACGATCGTGGGGGTGGACGGAAACGGCGAGAGGACGTTCTTCCACACGCGGGGATGCATGGAGAATTTCCGGGTGGAGGACCTGCTCGCCCACGTCGACGTCGTCCGGCGGGGGAGGCTGCTGGTGTTCGGGTACTACGGCCTCCTCCCGGAATGCGACAGGCATCTCGGGAGGCTGTTCCGGGCGATCCACGTGAGAACAGGCACCCCCGTCCTCCTCGATACGGCGGGCGCCCCGCGCCGCGACGACAGACTGCTCCGTTCGTTTCTTCCCCACGTGGACTACTTCTTCCCGAGCTACGATGAAGCCGCCGTCATTACGGGGGAATCCGAGCCGGAGCGGATCGTGCACGCGCTTCTCGAAGCCGGCGCGCGGGGCCCCGTCGGCATCAAGCTCGGTGCCGGGGGATGTCTTGTGTCATGGCGCGGGAAAACAAAACGGATTCCGGCGCGCAAAGTCCGCCGCGTCGTCGACACGACGGGCGCCGGGGACGCATTCATCGCCGGCTTCGTCGCAGGGCTCCTCGGGGGCGCCGACCCGTTTGCCGCCGCGAAGCTCGGGAACGCGGTGGCGGCTTCCAGTCTCTCGGCCGTCGGCGCCTCGACGGCGATCAGGCCGGTCAACGAATACAGGAGAGCATGAAACCGACGTATCATATCGTCTCCCACTCGCACTGGGACAGGGAATGGTACAAGAGCTTCGAGCAGTTCCGTGCGATGCTCGTCGCGATGATCGACGATCTTCTCGACATCCTCAGGCGCGACCCGGAGTTCCTGCATTTCACGCTCGACGGGCAGACCGTCGTACTGGAAGACTATCTCGCGGTCCGTCCGGAAAAGCGGGACGAGATCCGGCGTCTCGTCGGCGAGGGACGCATCGTGACGGGGCCGTGGTATGTCCTCCCCGACGAATTCCTCGTCAGCGGCGAATCGACGGTGCGGAATCTCATGACCGGCACGCGCATGGCGGCGTCGTTCGGCAGGATGATGCCCGTGGGATATATCCCCGATTCATTCGGCCACATTGCGATGATGCCGGCGATACTTCGCGGGTTCGGCATCGGGACGGCTCTCGTCTACAGGGGGTTTGGGGGGGAGCCCGGCCAGCAGATGTCGGAGTACTGGTGGGAGGCTCCGGACGGGACGCGCGCGCTCATGATCCACCTCTTCCGTCACGGGTACAGCGCGGGGTATTTTCACGGGGAGACTGACGGGGAGATCCTGAAGAGGTTTGCCTCCCTCAAGGAGGAGCTTGACCGATGCGCCTCGACGTCGCACCGGCTCTTGATGAACGGCGGGGACCACCACTGGCCCGACCCGCACATCCCCGCCACCCTGGATCTTCTCCGGAGATCGTTCGAGGGGACGTTTGAGCACAGCACCGTCGAGCGCTACGCCCGCGCAGTGCGCGCTGAGATACTTCCATCCGGAGCGGAGATGGCGCCTGCGGTGGCGCCTGCGGCGCCACAGGCGCCGCAGGCGCCAATCCCCGTTGTCGAGGGGGAGCTCAGGTTCGGGTACAGGTACGCTTTTGCCGTCCTGGGGGGGGTCTATTCCAGCAGGATGTACGTCAAGCAGGCGAACTGGAAATCGGAGATGCTCCTCGAACGGTATGCGGAGCCCCTGAACGCGCTCGCCCGGGCGTCGGGGAAGCGCTCCCAGTTGCCCCTCCTGCGCCATGCCTGGCGTTCGCTCATGAAAAATCATCCCCATGACAGCATCTGCGGCTGTTCGATCGACGCGGTGCACAGGGAAATGATGACCCGCTTCGCGGCGGTGGAGCAGACCGGCGGAGCCGTTGTCGATGCCGCGCTCGGTCACATTCTCCCGTACGACGATGCCGCCTCCGGCGACGACACGCACCTGTTCCTGTTCAATCCCTCCCCCTTCCCGCGGACGGAGACCGTGGAGGCCGAAGTCCGCTTCTTCCGCAGGGACGTTGTCGTCGGGTTGAATCCCGACGTGGTTGTGGACCCGGAGATTCCTCCCGTGAAAGGTTTTGCACTCATCGATTCCTCCGGAAGCGAAGTCCCCTTCCAGCTTCTCCGCAGGGAGAAAACGTACGATATCACGTACAGTCACTACAACTATCCCCGCCAGACGCTTGCCGACAGGTTCAGCATCCTCGTCGGCGCGAAAGACGTCCCCCCTCTCGGCTTCAGGGGTTTCCGCGTCGAGAAGAGAGCGCAACTTCCCGCTCCCCCGCCCGCCGTGAAGGCCGGGAAGAATTACATCGAGAACAGGTATCTCCGTGTCTCGGTCAGCCCGGGGGGTGCTCTGACGGTGCAGGACAGGATCAGGGGGAAGAAATACCGGGGGCTGAACGTGTTCGAGGATTCCGGAGACGTCGGGGACGAGTACAATTATTCCTACCCCGGGCATGACAAGGTTGTCCGGTCGGGGAAGGGCGGCGCGCGCGTGAGCGTTCTTGAGCGCGGCCCGCTGAGGGCATCGCTCCTCGTTGCGGCGACGCTCCGGATCCCCGGGGAGGCCTCCGCCGACAGGAAGCGGAGGGGGACAAAGACGGTTGCGCTTCCGGTGAAGACGCGAATCTCCCTGGGAGAGCACTCCCGGTTCGTGGAGTGCGAGACCACGGTGGAGAACAGGGGACGGGATCACCGCCTCCGGGTCCTCTTTCCTCTGGGGACCCGGACCGACCGCGTGCTCGCCGACTCGCAATTCTGCATTGTGGAGCGGGTGCAGAGAACGTATGACCTCCGGAGTTTCACGATCGAACATCCGGCGCAGGTCGCCCCGATGCAGCGGTTCGTCACAGTGAACGGACCGGACCGTTCGCTGACGCTCCTTGCGTACGGACTTCCGGAGTACGAATTGATCCTGGACGGGAAGGGGACGCTGGCGCTTACGCTTCTCCGCTGCGTCGGGCTTCTCGCCGGGGACGATCTCATCACGCGCCCCGGAGGGAAGGCGGGCTGGCACAACGAGACGCCCGATGCGCAGTGCCAGGGGCTCCACGTGTTCCGTTATGCGCTTCTTCCCCACGGTCCCGAAGATCCCGCGTGGGGGGAATTCGTCACGCGTGAAAGCGAAAGCTTCCATCTCCCGATCCTTCCGTTCAGGAGGAAGAACGTCTCGCCGCTCCCCCTGGAGTCCTCGCTCTTCGCGCTGGAGGGGGCCCCGCTCGTCCTGAGCGCACTCAAGGAGTCCGAGGACGGGACGGGAATTGTCGTCCGCGTCTACAATCCCGGACCCGCGGCCGTTGAAGGAACACTGCGGTGCGCGCGTCCGGTGAAGGAAGCGCAATTCGTGAACCTGAACGAGGAGCCCTCCGCCCGGGCGGAGGTAGCCGGCGATCCGTGCGGGTCGGCGATTCCGCTCCGCGTTCCCTCCGGCGGGATCGTCACCGTCTGCGTCAGGTTCGAGAGGACGTCATGAACGCGCTCAGAGATATCGTCCGTGCGCCGATCCGTCTTCTCCCCAATCGCGTCTGGCGGATGTACAGCGGAGGGGCGATGATCGGACTCATGCAGGGGGCGGGGGGGAGGACGGACACCGAGTTCCCCGAAGAATGGGTGGGATCCTCGGTCCAGGCGCGGAATCCCGGGTCACACTTCAGGGCGGGAGAAGGGCTGGCACTCTTCAGTCCCGGACAGGGCGATCCGGTGACGCTCAAATCCGCGCTCGAGGCCTTTCCCGCCGAGATGCTCGGACCGTCCCATGTCAGGGAATTCGGCACAAACGCGGCGCTCCTTGTCAAGCTTCTCGATGCAGCGGTGCGGCTCATGGTCCATGCCCACCCGTCGAAAAAATTCGCCGCAGAACACCTGGGGAGCTGCTTCGGCAAGACCGAGGCGTGGTTTGTCCTGGGGACGCGCCCGGACCAGGAAGACCCGTTCGTCCTGATCGCATTCCGGGAAGAGGTGAGCCGCGGGCGTTTCCGTGCGATGATCGACGCGCAGGACGTCGACTCCATGATCGGCGTCCTGCACAGGGTTCCTGTCAGGGCGGGGGACGTCGTCTATGTCAGGGCCGGGCTCCCCCACGCAATCGGCGGGGGGGTGTTCATGGTGGAACTCCAGGAGCCCACCGACTACTCGATCATGCTCGAGCGGCGGGCCCCCAACTACACGTTCAGCGCGAAGGAGTCGTTTCTCGGCCTCGATCAGTCGCTTACCCTCTCCGTCATCGACCACCGGGTCTACTCCGCGGAGGACATCGCACGGGAACTGCTCATCCGCCCGCGGCTCGTCCGGAGCGAGGGGGAAAGCGCGGAGGTCGAGCTTCTCGGGTATGACACAACGGAGTGCTTCGCGGGACGGAGACTCACAGTCAGAGGGAGCCTCGCCGGAGACACGGAGGGGCGCTACTGCCTTCTTGTTGTCCTTGAAGGGGAAGGTTCGATGAATCACGCGGGGGGGGAGACGCGCCTTGTGCGGGGGATGGAGCTTTTTGTCCCGGCCTCCGTCGGCACACATGAGTTCAGAAGCAGGGAAGGCCTCGTCATGTTCAAGAGCCTCCCCGCCAGGATTACTGGAAAAGAACCCGTACAGGGAGCATGATGACGTTTCCGAAAAAACCCGGAATGACGGAGGGGCACGACGAGCGCTCGGTCCAGCTCCTGGAGTTCCTTCTCGCCGACGAGGTGAACCATGTTCTTTACGGCATTCACTGGATCGACGATCTGACGAAGGACGACCCCGAACGCCGCGCCCATGTCCTCGCGTGCCCGAATCAGGTGCTCACAGCGCAGCATCCGGTCGGCGGCCGGTTCAACGAAACGATCAATGTCCGCTGAGGCCTCCCATGCACGTCGCGCAGTTTGAAGACCGCTCCGGTCCTTTTGTCGGGATCCGGGAGGGGAAAAAGTGGATCAACTACGGGAAGGCGGAGCGCGTCATGTACATGCTCCGCCACGGGGTCGTGGCCGCGGGAACGGAGACGATCGAAGATCTGTTCGCCCGCGGGCTGTTCGAGCCGGCCCTCTTCCGGGAGGTGCTCGGCTACATACGCCGGGAGCGTCTGGAGAGATTCGTCTCCGCGAGCCGTGATGCCCGGCTCGTCGCCCCCCTGAGATCCCCCCGCAAGATCATCGCGCTGGGACTCAACTACGCGCTCCACGCGAAGGAAGGGGCTCTCCCCGTTCCGGACGAGCCGATCATATTCATGAAAGCGGGATCCTCCGTGATCGGGCCGGACGAACCCGTGCGGCTCCCCCGCGGCATGGGGAGGATGGATCACGAGGTCGAGCTGGCGGTCGTCATCGGACGGAAGGCCGTCGCCGTCCGCGAGAAAGACGCCTGGGGCCATGTCGCCGGGTATACGATCTGCAACGACATCAGCGCGCGCGATATCCAGACGGCTGATCTCGGCAAAAAACATCCCTGGTTCCGTTCGAAGAGCTTTGATACGTTCACGCCGCTCGGGCCATGGATTGTCACTGCGGATGAGATCAGGCCCCCCGTCCACCTCGATCTCGAATGCCGCGTGAACGGCAGAATCCGGCAGAAGGCGAACACGCGGGATCTCATCTTCGGGATTGCAGAGGTCATCTCCTGGATCTCACGGACGATCACGCTGGACCCGGGGGACGTGATTTCCACGGGAACGCCGGAGGGGATCGGACCCGTGAAGGGGGGAGATCTGATTGACTGCCGGATACAAGGGATAGGCGAACTCCGCAATCCGGTGCGCTGGCGATGAAGCTTGAGCGGATAACGCTGACGCATGTCCGGATCCCCCTTCTGGAGCCGTTCCGGATCAGCAACGGGGAGGTGAGCGAGAAGGACGGCATACTCGTTCGCGTCGAAGCCGGTGGGATCGCCGGGATGGGGGAGGCGTCCCCCATGGCCGGGACGTTTTACTCGGACGACACCCCGGCGTCGGTGTGGAAGTTCCTGACGGAACGGCTGATACCGGCCGCGTTTGCGGCCAAGGCGGTCTCTGTCGCCTCGATCAACAGGGTCCTCGACAGGGCGGGCGGGAGCCCCTTCGCGCGCGCGGGACTCGAGACCGCGTTCTGGGATCTTGAGGCCCGCGCCGCCGGAAAGCCCCTGTACGAAGCGCTCGGCGGGTACAATGTCCCCGTCGAATCGGGTCTTGCGGTCGGCATTACGAAGGGGATCCCTGCGCTCATCGCCACGATCGAGAAGTACCTGGCAGAGGGATACAAGCGGGTCAAAATCAAAATCGAACCGGGGTGGGATGTCGGGCCGCTCGGTGAGATACGGCAGCGGTTCGGCGACATCCCCCTGATGGTCGATGCGAACGGAGCGTACGGGAGGGAGGATAGTGCGCATCTCCGGCTTCTTGACGCATTCGGGCTCATGATGATCGAACAACCCCTCCCGCGCAGTGATCTGAAGGGCCATGCGGACCTCCAGGCGGTGATGAGAACCCCCCTCTGCCTTGACGAGGGAGCGGAAGACTCCGCTGCCGTGAGGCGTGCAATCCGCATGAAGAGCTGCAGGATCATCAACATCAAAATACAGCGCGTCGGCGGGCTGGCAAATGCCAGGGCGATCCACGACATCTGTGCGAAGGCGGGGATGCCGGTCTGGGCGGGCACGATGCCGGAACTCGGGATCGGCGCGGCGCAGACGCTGCACATGGCGACGCTTCCGAATTTCGCGTACCCGACGGACGTCGAATCATCCGCCCGGTGGTTCCTCGACGACGTCATCGAACCGCTCATCACGGTGCAGGGGGGAAAAATCTCCATACCGGCGGGGACCGGCAACTGCTATGAACCGTCTGAACGGACAATCGGCCGTTTCCGGGTCGCCGAACGGGTCTTCACGCCGTAGGAGGAAGGAGTCACATGTCACTTCGGACATCGTTCCTGGGGCTGGACCTCCAGAGTCCCGTCATCGTGGCTTCCGGTCCTGCCAGCCACGACGTCAACCAGGTCCGCACCGCGGAGGAACAGGGGGCGGGTGCTGTCGTTCTGAAGACTGCATGTTCCGACCGATACGCTGAAATGCGTTCCTGGCCCAGGCCCAGGTACAAGCTGCTGGACTGGGACAGGCAGATCAGGGGCCGTTCGAAAGCCTTCTCGCTCTACTCGTACGAACAGGGGTACAGCGGGACGCTCGGAGATTACTGGGAGTTCATACGCGCCTGCAAAAGCCGCACGTCACTGCCGGTGATCGGGAGCATATTCGCCGGCCCCCCGGGGGAGTGGGAAGACCTCGCCGGGCATGTGGAATCAAACGGCGCCGACGCGGTCGAGCTTGATATCTCCTCCCCGCACCGCCCGGGGAGCCTCGCATTCGAATCGACGTTCGTCGCGGCGATACGGGCCGTTGCAAGGGGGGTGAAAATACCCGTACTCGTGAAGCTCGCCCCCGGTCCCGACGTGCCGGACCAGTGCGTTGCCGCAGAGCAGGCGGGAGCCTCGGCCCTTACCCTGTGCAACAGGCTGCGGGGGATCGACGTGGATTGCGAATCGCAGCGTCCGATACTTCACGGTTCGTACGGGGGGATCGGCGGTCCGTGGGCAAAGTACTACACGATGAGGCACGTGGCCGAGGCTGCGCAGCGGATCAGCGTCCCCATCAGCGCAACGGGGGGCGTGATGACGGGGGAAGACGCCGTCAAGTACATCCTGCTCGGTGCATCGACCGTTCAGGTGCTCTCCGTCATACTCGTGAACGGGTGGGAATCCATAGGGAGAATCAACGACAGTGTCCTATCATATTGCGACAGGAAGCAGGTTCACGCTGTCCGTGAACTGTGCGGCAGGGCGCTGGAGCACCTGACCCCTCCGGGAGAGATCACGCGCTGGTCAGGAGAACCGATTGACGGACCGCGAAATGACTGGAAAGAGTGATAAATATCCCGGACTCTCCCCGCTCCCCCCGCCGTTCGCAGGAGAGGATCCTCCGATCGCGGAGGTCATCGTGGAGAAGTGCATCGGGTGCGACAGGTGTCCCCCGCTCTGTTTCTTCGATTCGCTCTTTATGGAAGAAGCGCCGGGACACCCGTTCGGGCGCGTCGCCCTGGTCGTTCCCGGAAAATGCACCGGGTGCGGCCTCTGCTTTGAAGCATGCCCCGTGGATGCGTTCCGGTGGGTTCCCGGCCCGCGTCCTGCCCGCGGGGGGAGGGAGGACAGATGAAAATCATCGACCTGACGCACCCCGTCAGAGAATCGATCCCGGCGTATTTCCCATGGCATCCCCCCACGGTGCTTGAGCGGACCGCCAGCTACGCCGAGAACTCCTGCGTCGTGACGCGCCTGAGCATAGGGACGCACACCGGCACGCACATCGACGCGCCGAGCCACATTTTCGAGGGGATGCATACAATTGACGGTTACGATCCCTCCCTCTGGTACCTCGATGCGCGGGTCCTCGATTTCACGCCGCGCTCTCCGCGCCAGGAGATAACGCTCGCCGATTTGAAACGAAAACGTCTCCGGAAGGGGGGGGCGGTGATTCTCAAAACCGGGTGGGACAGATATTTCGGCCGTCCGGACTATTACGCGACGTATCCTCCGCTCGGAACTGAAGCGGCGCAGTATCTCGTCAGGTGCGGGGTCCGTGCGGTGGCCTCAGACACGCCGTTCACGCTTGATGTGCACAGGATACTCCTGAAGGAGGGAATTCCCCTCATCACGAACCTGAACAATACAGCCCGGCTGAATGCCGGGACCGTTCGCCTTGTCGCCGCCCCTCTTCTTATAGAGGGGGGAGATGGTGCGCCCGCCCGGGTCTTTGCCGTCGTGAACGGGAGTGGGAAATGAACTCCGATCCGCTGCTCCGGCTTCTTGCCGACCTCGTCGCCATACCGAGCGTGAATCCTATGGGACGCGGCAGGACCGGGGCGGGGTACTCGGAGAATGACGTCGCTGTGTGCGTCGAGGCATATCTCCGCGCTCACAGGGTTGATTGCCGCCTGACGGAGGTTGCGCCCGGGCGCCCCAACGTGACGGCGTTTGTCGACGCCGGGGCGGACACGACGCTCCTCCTGGAAGCTCACACGGACACCGTGAATGCGGACTCGATGACGATTCCTCCGTTTATCCCTGAGGTGAAGAACGGGAGGTTGTACGGGAGGGGATCGTGCGACACGAAGGGATCGCTGGCCGCGTTCCTTCACGGCGTCTGCTCGCATCTCGATGCGGGGTGCCGGCTGAGGTTCAATGTCATGATCGTGGCGGCCGCCGACGAAGAATATCAGTTCAGCGGCGCTCTGCATGCCGTCGCCGGCGGGCTGAAGGCCGACTTCGCCGTCGTGGGGGAGCCGACGCTTCTTCATATCGTCCGCGCGCACAAGGGGGTTACCCGCTGGCGCATCGTTACGCGGGGTGTTGCAGCCCATTCCGCGTACCCCGAGAGGGGGGAAAATGCGATATACGCGATGGGACGAGTTCTCGGGAGGCTCGAGGCGTACGGGACATCTCTGAGAGGTTCCCCGCCCCATCCTCTCCTGGGGCCCCCCTCGTTCAGCGCGGGGGTCATTGAAGGAGGGGAGGCGGTCAATATCGTCCCCGGCCGGTGCACGCTGGAAGTGGACAGGCGGACGCTCCCCGGAGAGACCGCCGCGCAGGTTCTCGGTGAAGCGGCAGGCGTGCTTGGAGGCCTCGGCGGGTGGTCGTTCGACCCTCCCCACCTCTCTGTCCCGGGAATGGAAGTGTCCGTGGAGAGCCCGGCTGTCCGTTTCCTTTCCCTTGCCCTACGTGACGTGTGCGGGGAGACGCAGGTGGAGGCGGCGCAATATGCCACGGACGCGGGGGTGTACAACGGTGCGGGAATACCCGCGGTTGTGTTCGGGCCCGGCGACATCGCGCAGGCTCACACCGCGGAGGAGTGGATCGATATTGAGAACCTGCACGCGGCTGCGGCCGTGATTCGCAGACTTATTCAACACTAGCAATCGAAGGACGAACGAAGACATGGACGAAACAACGATGGCCTATGATACGCTTCTCATACCGGACACATCAGGATTCACGTTTGGCAGGGCCCCGAAGCCGGTCGAGTGCGGATCGGGTCTGAATGTCGGGGGCGGGAAGGTCTTTCCCGAGCTGAACTTCACGCTCCCCCCGATGGCGATTACGGCGGGGACATGGCAGTCCGTCATGGCCGAATACAGGGAGATCGGAGAGATGATACTGCGCGCGGCCCCGAGGCTCCGTCTCCCGGGCCTCATGGTGGAATTCGAGCTCCTTCCCCCGATGACTGAGACGCCGGAGTGGGGGGCGGAGATTGTGACGCTCCTGCACGAGACGCTCCGGCGCCTGCATGAAGAGAGCGGTATTCCCTGCGCGCTCCGCGTGACGCCGACCGACATAAGGGACATGGAACGCCCCCCGCTCCTCCGCCGGGGGCGCTCGTGGGAGGCGCTGTGCGTTTCTCTCACCTCGTGCGCGCGCGCGGGTGCGGATCTCCTTTCGATCGAATCGGTCGGCGGCAAGGAAGTGCACGACCAGTCTCTCCTCTACGGGGACGTGCACGGAATGATCTTCGCCCTGGGCGTCCTTGCTCCGCGTGACATGGAATTTCTCTGGGACGCGATCGTGCGGATCTGCAAAGAGACTGGGGTCGTCCCCGGTGCCGACTCGGCGTGCGGATTTGCGAACACTGCGATGCAGCTGGCTGGACAGGGGATGCTCCCCGAGGTCCTGGCTGCCGTCGTACGCGCCGCCTCCGCGGTCAGGAGCCTCGTCGCATTCTCGCGCGGGGCCGTGGGCCCTTCCAAGGATTGTGCGTACGAAGGACCTGTGATCAAGGCCATCACCGGAGCTCCGATCTCCATGGAAGGGAAATCGGCGTCATGCGCGCATTTCAGCCCGGTGGGGAATATCGCCTCCGCGCTGTGCGACCTCTGGAGTAACGAATCGGTCCAAAACGTCAGGCTCCTCTCCGGATCCGCCCCCGAAGCGTTTCTGGAATCTCTTGCGTACGACTGCCGGGTCATGAACCAGGCGCTCCGCAGTGGGCGTGAGAGGGAGTACCGCGACCTCCTTGTCGAATCTGATGTCCATCTGAGCCCACAGGCGCTTGTCCTCTCCCCGGATTCCACGATCAGGATTGCGGAGTCTATCGTCCGGGAAACGACGCCGTATCGTCAGACATGCTCCGCGGCCCGTGAGGCGGTCACGCTGATCCGGGATGCGATACGCGAGGAGAGGCTCGTTATCCCGAAGCGGGAGTCGCAGTGGCTCGACAGGATAGAATCCGCTCTCGATTCTCTTCCTGAAAAGGAAGAGGAGCTGATCGCGCCCATGATCGGGAGCTACGGCAGCCTGTTCACCCCGTCGAGTTACGGACTCTGAGTGAGACCATGAGCGCGTCGGCGGCCCTTGGAGAGTGGATCATGGGACTGGATATCGGCGGGACAAAGACCGCCGTTGTCGCAGGAGACTCACTCGGCGGCGTCCTCCACCGTGATCAGTTTCCCACAGAACCGGCGCGGGGGTTCAGTGACGTCTATGCCCGGATACAGAGATCGATGGCCCGGGTTGCGTCGCACATGGGGAGTTCCCCGCACGCGGTGAGCGTCTCCATCGGCGGCCCTCTCGATGTCCGGCGGGGGATCATCAAGTCACCGCCGAACCTCCCGGGGTGGACGGACATCCCGCTTAAGGAGATGCTCTCCCGGGAGTTCCCTGTCCCCGTGTTCGTCGAACACGACGGGAACGCGGGTGCGCTGGCTGAATGGTACTTCGGGGCCGGAAAGGGGTTCAGGAACATCGTGTTTGTGACAATGGGGACGGGGTTCGGGGCGGGACTGATACTGGACGGGAGGCTTTACAGGGGGACGAGCGATGTGGCCGGGGAGATCGGTCATGTGCGCGTTGCCGAGGAAGGGCCCGACTGCTACGGCAAAGCGGGCTCGCTTGAAGGATTCGGCAGCGGAACGGGGATCGCGCGCCTCGCCCGGACGATGTACCCCGCTCTCTGGGGCGAAGACTCCACGGTCATCGACGTTGAGGAATCGTACAGGGGGGGATCGCGCGAGGCGGCGTCTGTTTTTTCAAGGGCCGCGATCGGTCTGGGGCGCGGACTGGCGATCGTGGCCGATATGCTGAATCCCGAGCGGATCATACTCGGCGGGCTCGGCATGCGTCTCTCGGAGTCGCTCGTCAGACCCGCTATGAGGATCTATGAGGCCGAGGCTCTTCCCGGGGCTCGGAACGTGTGCGAGATCGTCCCGGCCGGCCTGGGTGAGAGGATCGGCGACATCGCCGCTCTCTGCGCTGCATACGACCAGGGCGCACTCCTCGCGCCCTGATGTGCCGCCGGGGAAAATTCACATGACACGGAGATTCACATGAGAGAGCTTGCGATCCCCCTGGATCACCCTTCACCCGACGGGGGCGAATTCATCGACATACTCTCGGGGCGGTCCCCTTCACACAGGGTCCCTCTCGTCGAATATCTCGTGGACGACGCAGTGATGAAGCCGGTCCTGGAGGAGATGCTCGGACGGCGGTGGGTCAACCCCGGCAGTGACAGGGAGTCGCAGCGGGCCTCTCTCGACAACCGCATTGAATTCTGGTACCGGATGGGATACGATTTCATCCGGCACGAGGAGAGCCTCCCGCTGCCGGAGAAAAAACTCATGGGGCATGATCCGGCGATGCCCGTGGCGCAGAAGGCGCCGCCGGATGCGCCGGCTCGTCTGTGGGCGGACGAGCATCAGGGTGCGATCATGTCATGGGAGGATTTTGAGAAGTATCCCTGGCCTGCCGTGGAAGAATTTGATTTCTTCGGATACGAGTACCTGAGCCGGAACCTCCCGGAGGGGATGGGGCTCGTCGCCTGCCACGCCGGAGGGGTGTTCGAACATCTCTCATGGATCATGTCTCTCGAGGGGCTCTCTGTGGCGCTTCACGAAGATCCGGAGCTCGTCAGAGCGGTCGCAGACAGGCTGGGGCATCTGATGGAGGGGTTCTACAGGCACGTCCTTGATCTCGATAACCTCATCGCCGTCTTCCCCGGGGACGACATGGGGTACAAGTCGGCGACGCTCGTGGCGCCCGGGATTCTCCGGACGTATGTTCTCCCCTGGCATGCGAGGTTTGCGGCGATGACGCACGCGAAGAATCTTCCCTATTACCTCCACTCCTGCGGCAGGGTGGATGCGGTCATGGAGGACCTGATCACGGACGTGGGAATCGACGGAAAACATTCGTTCGAGGACGGCATCGTCCCCGTCCAGGATTTCCAGGCCAGGTACGGCGGCAGGATCGCTGTCCTCGGGGGGATCGACATCAACATACTCGCAGGCCCTTCCCCTGATGACGTGCGGCACGCGACGAGCCGGCTGATCACCGTGTGCGGATCGCGCGGCCGCTACGCCGTCGGATCGGGGAACTCCATCCCGAGTTACGTCCCATGCGGAAATTATCTCGCCATGATCGACGAGGCGCACCGCGCGAACAATGATATGCTCTCTCCCCGGAGATAAGGAGGTCAAGTGAAGGTTCGCCTGACGATGGTCCTGCTCTGCGCGCTCGCGTTTCAGGTTGTGCAGGCACAGAAGCGGGAGTACCTGGAGGACATACGCGCCGCGGCGGAAAAAGGGTGGAATGACGACCCCGCTGTTGTCGCCGCGTGGAAGAAGCACGCGGATCCGAACGTCCTCTGGGGATACAACCCGCCGGCGCATCCCGTCTATTGTGCGGCCGTGTCCGGCTTCCTCTTTGAACAGACGCACGAGCGTGTGTACGCCGAGAGAGCGGCCGCGCTTCTCAGTTCGTACGGCGATCTCCGGGCCTCGATCCCTCACGGGTACGCCGGGTCGCGCATCGAGTACGAAAACGGCGTCCCGTCCCTCACGAACTTCTTCTTCCTTCCCCCGTACGTCCGAGCATATCTCGCGATCCGGTCAAGCGACGCGCTTGACGCACGCCAACGCGCGAATATCGAAGGAGAGATCGCGGAGAGCGTCGACTTCATATTCCGCTTCCCCGAGTGGGGGGCACACAACCGCGCCATGCTCAGGGCAGAGGCCCTTGCGTACGCCGCGCTGGCGCTCCCGTCCCATCCGCATGCGGCGAAGTGGAGGCAAATGGCGCAGGTCCTCGCCTCGGACAATATCCGTTCCTGGGAGATCGAAGACGCGTCGAACTACAACCCGGTCTGGCTTCACGCCCTCTTCTCGTATGCCTCCGCCGCGGGGGATTCGGGGGTGTACACCTCGGCGGTGATGAGATACTACATGGAGTACTACACGAGGCTCATCTCCCCCGCCGGGACCGTTCCCGATTTCGGAGACGCGGGATGGAATAACGCCTCCGGAGGGCTCCGTCTCGTGGCGGTGTTCGAGAAAGGCGCGGCGGTGTTCCGCGATCCCGCATTGAAATGGGCCGCACAGTCCGTGTACAACACCGCGAAGAGGAGAGAGAGCATTCTCGGGATAGACGAGGCATATCACCTCGCGGATGCGTTCCGCTGGGCCGCGGAGTCCGTTTCCCCGGTCGTCCCTTCCGGCGGGAGCCAGGAGGTTCTGGACGATGTCGTGGGGAAGAAGGTGGTCTTCCGCGGGGGGTGGGATTCTTCCGCGTCGTATCTCCTTCTCAACTACAGGGACGAGGGGGACGGAGGATGGCTCTCCCGGCAGTACCTTCGTCAGACGATCACCGTCGAGGAGGAAAAGATGACGCACGGCCATGCCGACGAGAATTCGATCGTGCTCCTGATGGACAGGGGATCCGTCCTGCTTCACGACGGGGGGTACAGAGATTCCCTCCCGAGCGGCCGGTTCGGCGCGTGGAGGCAGGATTACTTCCACAATCGGATTGTCGCGCGGAAGAACAAGCGCGACATGAGCCAGTCGCTCCTTGCATTCGTGCGGAACTCCGGAGCGTACCGCCGCGTGAAAACCGAAAAGATCGATTTTCTTGCGCTTCGCTCGGTCGACATGAGCCGGACGCGGCTCGTGGACGAGGAACTCGGGTATCGCTGGGACCGCGTGATCACGTGGGTGAGGGACCCGGGGTACTATGTCGTTGTTGACGGCATACAGGCCATCCGCCCGGAGTATTTCACGTTTGCCTCGCTCTGGCACGCGCAGAACGTCCTGGAGCGGGGGGAGCATTACTTCGACATTGCCACGGATTCCGTCCCGGGATACAGGTTTCCGCCGGGGCGGTCTCTCCTCGTCTTCTTCCCGGAGACATACGCGAAAACCGAGGGGGTGGAGGATGAGCGGAGGCACTCCCAGCAGGAGCACGTCGTGTTCCAGACGATCTCGAGCCAGTACAAGGCGCTCGACATGGAGCTCTTCGTCACCGTTCTCGTGCCGCACGACCGTTCGGTCTCACCCCGTTCGTTCATCCCCGCCTTCCGGCTTCTCCCGACGTCCGCCCCCTACCGCGCCGTGGCGCTTGAGGTCACGCGGGGAAACCTCAAGAGCACGCTCTTTGTGAAGCTCGACCTTGAAATGGAAATTGCGCGCGAGAACATCCGCCCGCGGTATCTCTACGATGCCGGCAGGGTCAGGTTCGGGGACTTTGAGACCGACGCCCACTTCCTCTACGCGGAGGAGACCCCCGACTCGATCCGGTATTCCGCTTCGAACATGCTGAAAGTCGTCTACAGGGGGAAAGCGCTCATGGAGGCGCTTCCGAACACGCACGGGCTCCAGCCCGACGGCGGGCCGGACAACCACGTCGGGTACTCGAAATGGCGGTACTGGGAAGAAGCGTTCTCACTCAAGGAAAAGGGACAATGAAAACAACGACGGTGAATTCGGGCCGCACGATACGCATACAGAGGATCTGGAAACACCCCCGTGCGGTCATCATCCCCTATGATCACGGCACCTACTCGGGAGTTGTCAAAGGACTCGAGGACCCCCTGCGCCTCACGGAGAGGATCGCCCGTTCGAAGGCCGACGCGGTTCTCGTGACGCCGGGCGTCCTCAGGATCATCGCCCCGGCCGTCGGAAATCTCGGCGTCGTCCTCAGGATCGACGGCGCGTATACGTCATACGCCACTGCCCCGACTGATTTCCTCTCGATGATAACGCCGGAGGACGCCCTGCGGCTCGGCGCGGATGCGGTGATCGTCTTCACGTTCATCGGCATTCCGGACGAGGCGTCTTCACTCCAACGGCTGGGGCGGACCTCCGCGGACGCCGGGCTGTGGGGGATCCCTCTCATCGCGGAAGTCCTCGCTCCCGGCTACCTGAACAATCACTTCGGCACGGATATATTCCCCCGTGCGGGGCGGAAGACGGATATGGTCGCCGACACGAGGAATGTCTCGCGCATCGCCATGGAGGCGGGGGCGGAGATCATCAAGACGAGGTACACGGGGGACGTCGCCGGGTTCCGCTCCGTCGTGGAAACCTGCGGGGCGCCCGTGATCGTCGCCGGGGGGCCGAAACTGGACGGGACGGACGAATCCCTTCTCCGGCTCGCGCACGATTGCATGGGCGCGGGGGCCGCCGGGATCATATTCGGCCGGAACGTCTGGCAGCACCCGAAAATGGAACGCCTGATCAACGCGATCTGCGCGATCGTCCATGAGGAGGAGAGCGTCCAGTCCGCCCTGAAACTGCTCAGATGATACTGACGGTCACGCTGAACCCGATGCTGGACAAGACGGTCTCCGTCGGCGCACTGCGCCGGGGGGCCGTCACGCGTGCCTCCGGCGTGTCGATGATCGTCGGGGGAAAAGGGGTCAATGTGTCACGGCAGCTGCGCACGCTTGGAGAGGAGACGCTCGCCACCGGGTTTGTCGGGGGCGAAATTGGCTCGCTCCTGGAGAGGCTCCTTGACGGCGAGGGGATTGCGCACCGGTTCATCCGCACAGGGGGGATGACCCGGGAAGGCGTTACATACCTGGAGCCGGACGGTACGATGACGTCCGTGTTCGAGCCCCCCGGTGCGGTGACCCGCGCGGAAGTGGAGCGCCTCCTGGAAACGTGCGATGCGCTCGCCGGGAAGAGCGACTGGGTTGTCTGCAGCGGAAGCTCCCCCGCGCCTGATGCGGACGACGTATTCCGGACAATCGCCGCGTCGTGCCGATCGCGCGGCGTTCCCGTGGTCCTCGATTCGTACGGCAACGCGCTCGTGCGGGGCCTCGAGTCCGTTCCCGACATACTGAAGCCGAACAGGGAGGAATACGAGCAGGCGTTCGGGACGCACATTTCGGGGGAAAGCGGCATGATCGCCGCGGCGCGGGACCTCGTCGGCCGCGGGGTCCGGTATGCAATCGTGACCGACGGGGCGCGCCCGTTTGCGGCCGCTGACGCGGACGGAGCGTGGATCGTCACACCGCCGCGTGTGACATCCGTCGACCCGACGGGGTCGGGGGACAGCATGATTGCGGGTATGCTCTACGGGCTCAGAAGGTCCTGGCCGTTCGCCGACTGTGTGCGGTTCGGGGCGGCCTCCGGCGCCGCCAACGCCCGGGTCCGGGAGGTCGCGCGCTCCTCCCGGGAGGTGATCGAGCCGCTCCTCCCGGACGTCGTCATGAAACGCATATAACTCTTCCCGGATGCCGAACCGTTTTCTCCGCGCCGTGAATCTCGAACCCTCCGACGGGGTCCCGTTTGTCCCCGCGGTGTACGAGCACAAAGCCTGGTTCATCGGCAGGACCCCTTCGGAGGTCTGCCGCGAAGGCTCGCTTCTCGTCGAGTCCGTCCTCGCGGAATACGAAGCGCTCCATCCCGACGCACTCGTCGTGGGGATTGACGTGTACAACGTGGAGGCGGAGGCCTGCGGATGCCCCGTGACGTATTTCGAACCGCCGGATTCGTCAATCCCGTCACTGGCGCCCGGCTCGGAGGTCATCACGGAAGAGAGGCGTCCCCGCACGCTCGTCCTCCCGGATCCTTCGGATGCGGGAAGGATGCCCATGATTCTCGAATCGACGGCAAGAGCGAGGGACGCTCTGGGACCGGAAGTCGAAGTCATGGGGGCGCTCTCTGCGCCGTTCAGCCTTGCGGCCTCGCTGATGGGGGGGGCGAACCTCTTCATGGCAATGGCGGCGGAACCCGCCGCCGCGCACAGCGCAATCAGCTTTGCCGCGGATGTCGTTACACGGTACGGGCAGGCATTCGCCCGGCGGGGGCTCCAGGCGGCGCTCTTTGACTCCCAGGCCTCTCCCGGACTCATCTCTCCGCGCTCGTACAGGGAATTTGTCCTCGGACCCACTCAGAGGGTCGTGAGGGACCTCACAAGCGCGGGGATGAGCTACGTCCCCCTCGTTATCGGGGGAAACACCGATCCGATCGTGGAGGCGTATGTCGAGACGGGGGGGAACTACCTCCTGTGCGACGGCGGGGGGTCGGTGGAACGGTTTCTCCCGGCGTGCTGCGCTGCGAAGCGCGCATTCAGGAGGAATATCCCCGCCCCGTTCCTCCTCTCCGCATCCGTACCGGAAATTGAACAGAGGGTCCGGGAGGAGATAGAATCCGCCGGGGGGTACGAGGGATTCATGCTCGGCACGGGGATCGTTCCGTACGGCATACCGACGGAGAAAATACTTGCCGCGCGCCCTGCGCGATCGCAGAATCATTCATAACCGAACAACAACGACAGGACACGAGATGCCCACGCTCCGCCAGTTTCTCTCAACGATGAACGTCATCGCATGCACACCTTCCGGCCCGCTCGTCGAAAAGACCGTCGCACGCGCCCTCCTCGCCTCCGCCCCGGGGGCGGAGATCCGTGAATCCCCGGGTCTCGGCGCCCCCTCCGGGACCATACGCGTCGCCGTCGTCCCGGATGGAACGCGAGGGGAGTCGATTCACCCCGCGCTTGCGGGGAAGACAGGCTGGATGATCATCCGGGTGAAGGGGGGGGTCGAGATCCTCACGGACAGGGAGCATCTCCTCTACGGGCTCTACACGCTTGTCGATGAGGAATTGCATGCGGCCGACGCCGCCTCGCTCCGCGAAGGGCGGATATTCACAAGTGCGTTCCCCGAGGTGCGTCCGGTGTTTGACTTATTTCTGACGCAGTGGGGGCGCACCGTCGGGAAATTCGACAGGGAAGAGCATATCCGGACAATGGCGCGCATGGGAAATTCCCACGTCGAGGTGAACGGGCTTGCCTTTCACGTTCCGTTCGAGAGGGGGCCGAAGGGGGAGCTCCTCCACCGCTTTTATACGTATGCGCCGGCGCTCGATCAGTTTGTGACAAGCCGCCTGAACAAGGGGTCTTACGACGATGATTACCTGCAGGCGAACCTGAATTATCTCAGAACCAACGCGGCGCTGGCGGAGAAATACGGCCTGACGCCGGGGATTGTCTGCTTTGAGCCGAGGTCTGTCCCCGACGGGCTCCTGGAGCGCTACCCTGTGCTGCGCGGCGCGCGCGTCGATCATCCGATGAGGAGCTTCCATCCCCGCTACAATCTTTCCGTGGCGCATCCGGTGGTGCTTGAACACTACGCCGAAATGATGGAGAATCTGATGAAAGAGGTCCCCCGTCTCGGGTACATGTCGGTCTGGTCCAACGACAGCGGCGCCGGATTCGAGTACACGAGTTCCCTCTACGTGGGAAGGAACGGGGGAGGATACCTTGTCCGGGAATGGCTTGCGGCGAAGGACATCGCCGCCGCCGCCGCGTTCAATCTCGTCCGGTTCATGAAAACGCTCCGGGACGCGGGAAGGAAGACCAATCCACGGTTCCGCACGCTCATCCGGCTCGAACCGTTCTGGGAGGAGCTGGACCACATCTGGAAGCTCCTCGAGGACGGGCTCGACGTCGAGGTGTCATCCCTTCTGACACGGGGGTGGGAGCTCTCATACAAGCACCCGAAGTACGAGGAGGTTCCCCAGATACACGGTACCGCCCTGTTCAGCCAGTTTGCGGAGTCGGAGAAGCCGGTCATGCAGGAGCTCGTGGCGAAGGGCGCACGTGCCGACATCTATTTCGTTCCGGAGATACTCGGGAACCACGAGCCGCTCATGGGGATCCCATTCCCGCGCCTGGTCCATGAAAAACTGGCGGCCATGCGGCGGGCCGGGGTGGCCGCCGCGGCGTATCAGGGAGGGCCGACCCCTCCGTCGTTCGTTCCGTACAACATCAACCAGGAGATCGTCCGCGCGTATCAGTTCGATCCGGGCATGGATCTCGACGCATTCATGAGGCGGAAGGCGGAGGAGTGGGCGGGGCGCTCGCTCGCCGGAGATCTCGTGAAGCTCTGGGAACTCTCCGACGACGCGTTCCGTTCGTTCCCCATACCGATCTGGATTTATGCGGGATGGGGCGTCTGGTACCGCCTGTTCATCCGTCCCATCGTCCCGAACATCGAAGCAATCCCGGAAAAGGAGCGGGAATATTACGAGAACTTCCTCCTGGCAACGACGCACAACAGGACGCGCGTGGATTTCCGGTACGACGTCGGGTTCGATCTCATTGAGCCTGAACGCGCGTGGAAGGCCGTCGCGCACATGGACGGGGACCTCCTCCCGGCGATGGCGAATATACTCGATCTCGTGGCGGCGATGGAGAAGAGGGCCGTGACGCCCGCGGAGAGGGCGCTCGTGGAGGACCAGCGCGACCGGATGGTCGCGCTCAAATGCTGGTACAGGACGGAGCGGAACGTCACGGCATGGGTCGCGGGCGTTCACGGGTACATGGAATCGAAGGACGAATCGTTCCGGAAGAAATGCCGCGCCCTGCTGAAGGGGATGGTCCTGGACGAAATCGACAACACAAAGGATCTGATCAGGCTCTGGGAGACGGCCCGGACGAACTGGATGATGGTTTCGGATGTGGGTGAAACGACGTTCGTCTACTATAAGAACATGGGGGAGCTCATGAAGAAGAAAATTGCCCTTATGCAGGGGCATGAAAACGATGAGCCGTATGTGGATCCCGACTTTCAGTGGCGCGTCCCCGGGTTCACACCGGAAAGCAGGTAGCGTGCGGCTCGATCCGGGCCGGATACTTGTCGCCCCCGATTCGTTCAAGGGGACGTTGACCGCGTCGGAAGCCGCGATGGCGATGGGAAAAGGGGTCCGGCGCGCCCTTCCGGGCGCTTCCGTGAGGCTGTTCCCCGTCTCTGACGGCGGGGAGGGGTTTATCGATGCGCTCGTCCCTCCCGCGCGGGGGACACAGGAGTGGACCGAAGTCCGCGGACCGCTCCCCTCCCAGCGTGTCCGGGCCCGGTGGGCGCTCGTGGCGAAGGGAACGACGGCGGTGATCGAGATGGCGGCTGCGTCGGGACTGGCGCTTGTCCCTCCGGACCGGCGCGATCCATGCGTGACAACCACGTTCGGCGTCGGCGAGCTCATACGGCACGCGCTCGATCGCGGTGTCGGGTCAATGCTCATCGGGATCGGCGGGAGCGCGACAAACGACGGGGGGACCGGCATGGCGTCCGCACTCGGCGTGAAGTTTCTGGATTCCTCGGGCGGCCTTCTTGCGCAGGGAGGGAGCGCGCTCGCCGGACTCCGCCGGATTGACGCGGGCGGTCTCGACGCGCGCCTTGCGAGGACCGTCGTGACGGTCGCCTGCGACGTGACAAGCCCGCTCACTGGGCCCGGAGGGGCATCACGAGTGTTCGCCCCGCAGAAGGGGGCCGGCCCGGCCGACGTCGAGATCCTCGAGCGCGCGATGATTCGTTACACGGATGTACTCAGCGAACAGCTCGGCATCGATGTCGGCAGTATTCCCGGAAGCGGAGCTGCGGGGGGACTCGGGGCCGGACTTGTTGCGTTCTGCGGCGCGGCGCTTGAATCCGGGATCGACGTCGTTCTCGACGCCACCGGGTTCGACGCCGCTCTCTCTTCGTGCGATCTCGTCCTGACGGGTGAGGGACGGGTCGATTCCCAGACCCGGCACGGCAAGGCGCTCGCCGGGATCCTCCGCCGCGCCGCAGGAGCGCGCGTCCCCGTTGCGTGCGTTGCCGGGAGCGTCCAGGGCCCGCACGCGGAGTACACCGGGGAGAAGGGGTTTATCGCGCTGGAGTCGCTCGCGGACGGCCCCGGCGGCCCGGATGCTGCAATGGCGAACGCGGCGCGTACACTCGAGGAAAGGACCCGATCGATGCTGCTCACGCTCACCGCCCGGAAGGCGGCGGAAGGCTCACACGGATGATCGACCAGATCAAGCACGTCAACGTCGTCGACTACTGCGTCATCGCGGGCTATCTGCTCATGCTGACGGGGACCGGGTTGTACGTCACGAAGTTCAACAAGAACGCCGACGACTATTTCAAGGGGGGCGGGAAGATCCCGTGGTGGATCTCCGGACTTTCGACGTTTGTCGCCGGGTTTTCGGCGTTCATGTTTGTCGGGGCCGCGGGGTATACGTACAGGAAGGGGATCGGATCGGCCGTCCTCTTCACGAGCGCGTTCTGGGGGTACGGCATGGGGTATTTTCTGTACGCCGTGCGCTGGAAGAGGGCACGTCTCTCCTCGCCGATGGAGTTCCTGACCCGCAGGTTCTCCCAGGGAACGACGTATTACTATACGCTGCTGTCGATCGTCCCCGCGGTGATGGGGCTCGGGCTCGGGATCTACATCCTGTGCATATTCGTTGCCACCGCGATGGGGATCATGGACCTCTCGGTGACGATCGGCTTTCTCACGCTGAGCGGGCTCGAGCTTTCGATGGTTGTCACGGGGATCGTCCTCCTGATTTACACGAGCGCCGGCGGCCTGTGGGCGGTGATGATAACCGATGTCATGCAGTTCTTCATTATCCTCATCGTCACGCTTCTCATTTCCCCCCTCGCGTTCTTCGCGCTGGGGGGGAGCGGGGGGTTCTTCCATGCGTTTGCGCGTATCGCACACGAGACGCCCCCCGGGTACCTCAGTTTCGCCGATGTGCTGCGGAACCCGCTCTTCTATCTCGCGTACCTGTTCAGCACGTTTATCGGGTACAACGCGGCATGGCATATCGGGCAGCGGTACTACAGCGTGCCGACGGAACGCGACGCCAGGAAGATCTCGGTCCTCTGCGCGCTCCTGATGCTGACGGTACCGCTCTTCTGGCTTGCGCCGACGATGGCCGCGCGCGTCCTGTTCCCCGACATGGCCCGCCTCTGGCCGCAGCTCTCGGAGCCGTCGGAGGCGTCGTTCGTGACACTGGCCCTCTCCCTCCTCCCCAACGGGCTGATCGGGCTGACGATATCGGCGATCCTGGCGGCGACGATGACGCATACGGACACTGCTTTGAACTACCTCGCCTCCATACTCGTCCGGGACGTCTACATGAAGCTCAGGAAAACGTTCTCTCACTCGGTGCCGGGAGAGCGCCGCCAGCTCTTCGTCGCGCGCGTGACGACGTTCACGCTCGGGTTCCTCGCGATCGCGACGGCGATCATCGTCCAGCGGACAAAGGGGGTCTTCGATTTCGCCCTGCTCTATTATTCGTGGTTCGGCCCGTCTATGATGACCCCCGTCATGCTCGGATTTCTCTACACGAAGACCCCTTCCTGGTCGGCGAGCGCCGCGGCCACCGTGAGCCTTGCCGTCGTCCTGGCATGCAACACGGTGATCGACGTGCGTCCCTACCAGTACGAGGTGAACATATTCGGCGGGATACTCGTCTCGGCCGCGGTGTTTTTCCTCTCCGCTTTCTGGCCGGAGAAAAATCCGGCCTCGCGCGCGAGGATCGAGGCATTTGCGGCCGATCTCAGGACTCCCGTGACGGGGACGAGCTCCGTGTGGGACAGGAACGCGCTCCACTCCTATCTCGTCGTCGGCGTCCTGACCGTGATCATCGGCTGTGCGCTTCTTGCGCTCACGATCGTTCCCGCCGGCATCGAAGTGCGGACGCTGACGCTTGTCATGGGAATCGCGACGATGGCGCTCGGCGGCGGTATGCTCCTCTATTTCCGGAGTCAGCTTGCGAAAGGGACAGAAAATGGATAATCAGGTTCCGGTTGTCATCGTAACGGGCGCCAGCCGCGGGCTCGGACGGGGTATCGCGCTCCGGCTCGCGGACCTCGGCTATTCTGTCGCAATCAATTACGCGGGAAATGCAGCGGCGGCGGCGGAGACCGCCGCTCTGTGCGACAAAAAGCGGATTCTCCCGGCGCAGAAATTTCTCCCCGTGAAGGCGGACGTGGGGTCCGGAGCGGACAGGGCCGCGCTCGTCGAGCGGACGCTCGGGGAGTTCGGGCGGATCGACGCGCTTGTCAACAATGCCGGCGTCGGGCCTGGCACGAGGGCCGATATCACGGAAGCGTCCCCGGCGGTATTCCGGGAGGTCATGTCGACGAACCTCGAAGGCCCGTACTTCCTCACACAGGCGGTGGCGAACTACTGGCTGAAGGAGAAGCCGGCCCCCCTGCTGCGGCGCGGGTTTGTCGTGGTATTCAATACCTCGATATCGGCGCTCACGGCGTCGCTCAACAGGGGAGAGTACTGCGTGTCGAAAGCCGGGCTCTCCATGGGGGCGAAGCTCTGGGCGCTCCGGCTGGCGGGGGAAGGGATACAGGTGTTCGAGCTCCGCCCCGGCATCATGGCGACGGACATGACGGCGGGTGTGAAAGGAAAATACGACGCCATGATTGCCTCCGGGGGAGTGCCGATGAAACGCTGGGGGACGCCGGAGGATGTGGGGTTTGCTGTCGGCGCCATCCTGTCCGGCGATTTTCCCTACTCGACCGGCGAAATCATCTACGTTGACGGCGGGCTGCACCTGCCGGGACTGTGAGGAATTATGATCGCGATTGACACATCGATTGACGCGGGGGATCTCCGTGCCCCGCTTGAGAACCTCTTTGCCCTCTCCGGCGCCAAAATCATGTCGCTCCGGAGGAGATGGAATCCTTCGAAGGGAGCCCCGGTATTCACGGTGGACGGGCTCTACACGTCGCGGGGGTGGACCGAATGGACTGAAGGGTTCATGTTCGGGTCCGCTCTCCTGCAGTTCGACGCGACGGGGGAGAAGGAATTCCTGGAGATCGGCCGCACGGGCACGGTGAACGAAATGGCGCCCCATGTCAGTGCAACGGGGGTGCATGACCACGGGTTCAACAATGTGAGCACGTACGGTAATCTCCACAGGATGATGCGCGAGGGGCTCATCCCGCATAACGCATGGGAAATGGATTTTTATGCGCTCGCGCTCAAGGTGAGCGGCGCCGTCCAGGCCTCCCGGTGGACGGACTTGGCGAAGGGTGGGGGGTACATCTGTTCATTCAACGGTCCTCATTCCCTCTTCGCAGACACTGTCCGCTCGCTCCGTTCGCTCGCGCTCGCCCACCAGCTCGGCCACGTGCTCGCGGGGGAAAGGGACGTGAAGATATCGCTCCTCGGGCGTCTGATCGCCCATGCGGAGGCGACAGCGAAATACAACGTCTACTTCGGGGAAGGTCGCGATATATACGACGTGCGTGGCCGCGTGGCCCACGAGTCGATATTCAACACGAGGGACGGTTCCTACCGGTGCCCCTCATCGCAGCAGGGATATTCCCCCTTCACGACGTGGACCCGCGGGCTGGCCTGGATCATCTGCGGATTTGCCGAGGAGGCCGAGTTCCTTGCCTCCCTCCCGGAGGGCTCGTTCGGGGAGTACGGGGGGAAATCGAATGTGCTGGGCGCCTTCCTGAGAACTGCGGAGGCGACAGCCGACTTCTACATCCAGAACACTCCCGCCGACGGCGTCCCCTACTGGGATACCGGCGCGCCGGGGCTCGCGCGGCTGGGCGACTACCTCGCGCGCCCCGCCGATCCGTTCAACGGGGAGGAGCCCGTGGACAGTTCGGCTGCGGCGATTGCCGCGCAGGGGCTCGTCAGGCTCGGTATGCATCTGAAGTCCGCGGGACGCGGGGCCGACGGTAACAGGTACCTCCGTGCGGGGCTCACGACTGCGCGGACCCTTTTCTCCGACCCGTACCTGAGCCGTGCGGAGTCGCACCAGGGACTCCTGCTCCACTCGGTGTATCACCGTCCCAACGGATGGGATCACGTAGGTGCAGGGAGGAGAATCCCCTGCGGCGAATCCTCCATGTGGGGGGATTACCACGCCAGGGAACTCGCGCTCCTCGTAAGAAGGATGGGAGAGAAGAAGCCGTACTACAGGTTCTTTATCGGCTAGGGGAGTGTGCGTGCGGCCTCGCGGAAGAACGCGTCGAGGTTTTCGTGCGGCGCATCGCCAGAGGCCTCTGCGCGTTTCTGACAATCTCTGAGAGGGTCATCGATCTCCGGTTTCCGTGGGGAATCTCATTTCTTCGACGTAGACATCCTGGAAATCGCCGTCGGAGTCAAGCGCGATATGGCGCACGCCGGAGGCGAGTTCGTCGTAGGCCCCGGGCTCGTCGAAGAGCGCCCGCTTTGCCCCCCGCAGCGCGGTATTCCCCGAAGGGACGATCCTGTCGGGGGGGAAATTCACAAGCCCGATTGTTTTCGCGCTCGCGGTGTTGACGTAGTTGCCGAAAGCGCCCGCCAGGTAGACGCGCGCGATATCCCCCTCCGCAAGTCCGGACTTCCCGAGCAGTATGCGGACCCCTGCCGCTATCGCCCCCTTTGCAAGCTGGAGCTCGCGGATGTCCGTCTGCGTCAGTGCCACCGGGTCCGCAATCATGATGGACGGCTCGCGCCCGGTGAACCGGCCCCCCGGAGTGATGCGCCCCAGGCGCAGGAGGACCGCCGCGGCGTCCACAAGCCCGCTTCCGCAGATCCCCCGCGGTGCGACGTCGCCGAGCGTCCTGCACGCGAGTCCTCCCCCCGGACCTGGCTCGACTTCCCCGATCGCCCCCGTCGCTGCCCGCATTCCCATGGAGATCCTCGCTCCTTCAAACGCGGGGCCTGCCGCTGTGGAGCAGCAGAGTAGTCCTCCCCGGGATCCGATCACGATTTCGCCGTTCGTCCCGAGGTCGATCAGGCAGAGGGGGACGTCGCTCCTGTGGAGGTTGACCGCGAGTATCCCCGCGAGTATGTCGCTCCCCACGAACCCTCCAAGGCAGGGGAGAAACCGTATGCTCCCTCCGGCGCTCCACCCGAGATCCTCCGCGCGGAATGGCTCCATGCCGTCGCGGACCGGCTCGAACGGGTAACGGGAGAGCGGCGTGCAGTCGATCCCGCAGAAGAGGTGATGCATCACCGTGTTGCCGACGAGAACGACGTCCGTGAGCGACGCGGGGTCCGCCTTCCCCTTCCGGAGGAGTTCGCCGATCATTGCGCCTGTCTGGGTACGTATCAGCGCGGTGAGGAGCTCCTGTTTTTTCTCGTTGACGGCGAACCCGACGCGGCTCATGACGTCCGCGCCGTGCCTGGCCTGTGCATTGAGCGCAGTGGCGACGGCGAGGACGTCGGCGGTGCGGAGATCAAGGAGCTGGGCCACGAGCGTTGTTGTCCCCACGTCGATGGCGATGCCGAGCCCGCTCCGCGGCGTGAATGCGAATGGCGATTCGTCGGAGAGTATCGCCGCTTCCCACTGGGCGAGCTCGAGCGTGAGGTCTTCCTCCGCCCGGCAGTGGCATGCAAGGCGCCAGCCGGCGTCGAGCTCCCCGGGCGAGAGTATCCGCTCCTGCTCGGCCGTGACCGGGAGCGTTCCTTCGAGAACGCGCACGCGGCAGCCCTTGCAGCGGGCGCGCCCGCCGCAGGGGAATTCCACGCCGTACGGGAAGAGGACCTCCTGCAGCGGCGAACCGCGGGGGACCTCGAACGCGGCGCCGAGCGGCCGGAGCGTGATGCGGACGCTCGCCGTCATGTGTCGGCCTTCTCCGCGCGTATCAGATCATTCGTATAGTCCGGGGCGATTCTGAACCCGGGGGGGACGGTGAGGAACTCCCGTTCATCCCACGGCCCGTTGACGAGGGCGCGGAGAAGCCGGATGTCCCCCTGTTCGGTTGTGAACTCCAGCCCTTTTTCCCCGGCCCGCTTCCTCGCCGTGGCAAGGAACGAGCCGTCGGGTTCCAGTCCCATGGCGATGAACGTCAGCTTCTTGTAGTGTTTTGTCTGGTCGCAGAGCTGGTCGTAGAGGTACTGCGCGTTGTCTTCGCCGTATTTTTCGACGAGCTCCCCGTATGTCATGTCCATCCCGTTGGCGTGCTGTATCGAAAGCTGGCGGAGGTCTCCGGTCGCTTCCCCCCGTTCGATCCACCCGGTCGTGAGGAAATACGTCCCCGGATTTTTCCGGAAATACTCTTCGTAGCGCTCCCTGCTCCCGAAGAAGAGCGTCATGCAGTCGTGTGCGCGGGGGACGACAAGAGGCAGCCCGCGGGCGGCGAGCCCGGCGATCCCGTTGTTGCAGAGCCCGTAGCCGAGGAGGATCATGTCGCAGAGCGATTCGTCCACGCGGTCGACGGCGGCCTGGAGCCGCTCGCGCATGCCGGAGCATCCGATGTCGTGGAGACCCTTGGGGAGAAACACGAGGTCCACCTGGTGGGGAGAGCGCGCGGCCGTCTCGCAGAGCTCGCGCGTAAACACTTCGCAGCTGATGAGCGTGAGTCGCATGCGCGTGCGGCCTCTCCTGTTCGTCTAGCGGGCCGGGTGGAGCGCCGCCGCAAGGGCGCGGATGAATTCCGGTGTCGTGCCGCAGCAGCCGCCGATGAAGTCCGCGCCCGCCCGGCGCAGCGCGAGGGACCCGGCGCTGAACTCCTCCGGCGTCGTCCGGTACGTGATATGTCCCTCCGCCATCTCCGGCATCCCCGCGTTCGGCTTGATCCAGAGGGGGAGGGTCGTCGCTTTTCTGAGGCGTGTGCAGACGGGGATGTATCCTTCGATGCCGAGTCCGCAGTTGGCGCCGATGGCGTCGGCGCCTGCGTCGGCAAGGGCGGCGGCGACCTGTTCGGGGGTCGTACCCATCATCGTCCGGTCATGCTCTTTGCCCGAATCGAAGACCATGCTCGCGATGACCGGCAGCCCGGTGGTCCGGGCGGCGCGGAGGGCGATCCGCGCCTCTTCAATATCGGACATCGTCTCGATGAGTATCGCGTCGGCGCCGGCGACGGCGAGCGCATGGCATTGCTCGGCGAATGCCTCCGTGAGCTCGTCCTCCGTCACTTCCCCGGACATGAGCATTTTCCCGCTCGGCCCGACGGAGGCGAACACCCGCGCCCGCCCGCGGGCGGCCTTCCGCGATATGCCGACTCCGGCGGCGTTGAGCGCCGCGGCGTCCACCCCCCCTCCGTGGGAGGCGAGCGCGATCCGGTTCGACCGGAACGTGTTCGTCAGGATCACGGCGCTCCCCGCCTCGACGTAACGGGAAGCGACCTCTTCCACCCGGTCCGGATGGGAAAGGTTCCAGAGGTCGGGATGCTCTCCCGGTGCCAGGCCCTGTTTCTGAAGCTCGGTCCCCCATGCGCCGTCCGTGACGACGGGGGCGTGTGCGAGAAGGGACGTGAGAAGGGGATGCACCGGCGTGGCCCTACGCCGCGACAAGCCTGCGGGCCAGCGCGACGGCCGCGTTCGCGTTGCTCGAGTAGCCGTCCGCGCCGATTTCATCGGCGTATTTCTGCGTGACCGGCGCGCCCCCGATCATCACCTTGACGCCGGGGCGCATCCCCGATTCGTTCAGCTTCTCCACGACGCCCTTCATGGAATGCATCGTCGTCGTCAGGAGGGCGGAGAGCGCGACGAGCGTCGCGTGCTTCTCTTTTGCCGCGTTGATGAATTTTTCGGGGGAGACGTCGACGCCGAGGTCGATGACTTCGAACCCGGCCCCCTCGAGCATCGCGCCGACGAGGTTCTTGCCGATGTCGTGCAGGTCCCCTTGTACCGTGCCGATAACCACCCGTCCGACGGGCTCCGACCCGCGTGCGGACAGAAGAGGCCGGATGAGTTCGAGGGAGGCTTTCATCGCCCGTGCGGCGATGAGAAGCTCGGGGACGAAATACTCGTTTGCCTCGTAGCGGCGGCCGACTTCGTTCATCGCGGGGATCATCGTGTCGTCAACGAGGGCCTGGGGGTTCACCCCGGAGGCGAGGCTCGTCTGTGTGATTTCTTTCGCGGCTTTGGCGTTGCCGTTGAGTATCGCGTCGTAGAGCGTCTGGATCACTGGCATGGCGTTCTCCTCTCGTTGGGTTACAGCGCACCGTATTCGTGAATGGTGTCGTACATTGTGACAATGTTGAGCGTCGGCGTGACAGGCTGGAGATTGTGGCAGGGGGCGCAGACCCATCGCGCGCTTCTGAAGATCTCGATGTTCTGGAGAACCTCCCGTCTGACGTCCCCGGCGGACCCGAACGGGAGCGTCTGCTGGTTGTCCATCGCTCCGTGAAACACGACCCTCTTCCCGAAGTCGCGCACGAGGCCTTCCCGTTCCATTCCCGGACACCGCCATTGTATCGGATTGAGAAGCTCGATCCCGGTGACGTCGAGAAGATCCGGGATGACCGGGCGCACCGCGCCGTCCGTGTGGTAGAACACGTGGATGCCGTAGCTGCGCGCCAGGTCCGCCATCTTCTTCTGGTTCGGGAGAAAGAACCTCCGGATCTGCGGGAGGCTCATGAGGAGCGACGTCTGCCCTCCGAGGTCCTCCGCGATGTACGTCACGCCGATCCGCCCCTTTCCCTCCTCAAACGTCCTTTCGGCGAGGGCGAAGTAGTACCCGAACATGTGGTCGAGCGCCGCCGTGACAAAGTCCGGTTCGGCGGCGAGGTCCATCATGGCCTGCTCCAGCCCCCTCATCGCGCAGTAAAGGAGAAACGGCTCGAAATTCCCGGACCGGATCATCCGGTGCGCCGGCGCGCGGGAGAGCATGTCCCGGAACGCGTCGTAGTCATGATCGTCGGCGCTCGGCCACGCGTAGGCATCGAGCTCGTCGACGCAGGTCATGTGCGCGAGAGGATGATTGTCGAACTCGTCGTACGATCCTCCCTCGTAACCGACGAGCCTCCTGCGGAGCCCCCAGAGGTCGGCGCCGGGGTTCCCCGCCTTGTGCTCGTCGGACCGTGGTGGGTCGATCGTCACGAGGCCGTCGATGTGCAGTCTTGTATACAGCTCTTCGGTCGTGCTGCACCCCAGGTCGCGGAGGAGCCTGGCGGTGACCTCGTCCGTCGCCCAGTAGTCCGTCGGGATCCGGTCGGGCCGTTCTCCTTCAAATATCGCGCGCCAGCGTTCTTTCGGTGTCACCGGGGTGGTGCGAACGTTTCATGTATGAAATACCGTACCACCAACAATATACGGAATTGACCCGCCGAATTCACCTGAATTTGACTCTGAGCCGCAGGGGCGCTACCATATATGCAATGGTGGATGCCCGATGAATAGACGGAATCTCCTTTTTCCCCCCCTGGCTGCGTCGGGAGTTGCGATCTCCCTTCTCTTCATTGTTCCCGTAACTGCCCGGGTGGCTTCCGCGCAGCAGAAAAGCCGCGCGCGCGCCGTCGAGTACGGAAACGTCACGTTGGCGTTTGACGCGGGGCTTGCGAAAGACTTCACTGCGGAAACCGTCCCCGCCGTGCCGCTCGAGAATCGGACCGACAAGCCGGACGGGGTCGCGCCCGCTCATGTTGTGATCACGCTGCACG
>Ga0182021_10000441_pt1 | contig 43845 bp, 37 predicted proteins | sample 612E3MmetaG_FD_120493 | JGI IMG/M metagenome (GOLD analysis project Ga0182021, IMG submission 120493) | Permafrost microbial communities from Stordalen Mire, Sweden - 612E3M metaG (Illumina Assembly) | ecosystem: Environmental > Terrestrial > Soil > Wetlands > Permafrost | place: Sweden... | reverse complement strand
AGGTTTCTCAACGATTTCCCGGGGATAGCCGCCCTTGAACTGAACATCTCCTGCCCGAACGTAAGCCAGGGCGGCTTTCATTTCAACAAGGACCCGCGCGACACCTATAAAGTTACGGCCAAGACTCGGAAAGCGTCTCCGAGGATTCCCCTTTGGGTAAAACTTTCGCCCAACGTCACCGACATCAGAGCGTTCGCCCGTGCCTGCGAAGATGCCGGCGCGGACGCCATATCGGCAATCAACACGCTCGTAGGCATGTCTGTGGATGTTGACAGGCGGCGTCCGCATCTCCGCTACGTCACAGGGGGTCTTTCCGGACCGGCCGTCAAACCAATAGCGTTGCGCATGGTCTGGGAAGCCGCACGGGAAGTAAAAATCCCCGTGGTCGGAATTGGAGGCATCGCCTGCGCCGGGGATGCCCTGGAGTTTCTGATTGCGGGCGCCCGTGCGATTCAGGTGGGCACCGCGAATTTTTATAACCCGGCAGCTTCGCAACAGATAGCGCAGGGTCTCAAGGACTACTGCTTATCCCACAAAATCAACAACATAAACAATTTAATCGGGAGTCTTCAGATATGAAGGAAGCCCGTTCACGGCTGATCGTCGCCCTCGATCTGCCGGATCGCAAAGCAGCGCTTGCCGCCGTCGATCAGCTGTCAGGTCACGTCGGTTGTTTCAAATTGGGACTCGAGATTTTTACCGGCGAGGGGCCTTCGCTCGTCCGGGAAATAATCAGCCGCGGCGAGAAAGTTTTTCTCGACCTGAAGCTGCATGATATTCCCAACACGGTGGCCGGGGCGGTACGTTCCGCGTGCCGGCTGGGAGCGGACATGCTCACGCTGCACGCGGCAGGCGGCAGGAAAATGTTGGAAGCAGCCAGGGAAGAAGCGCAAGCAGCATCCAAGCCTCCCCTTCTGCTGGCCGTCACGGCGCTCACGAGCCTGACGCCGGAGGATGCCCTCAGCATCGGCATCGGAACTTCCATAACAGAATGGACGGAGCGGTTGGCGGAACTTGCTCTGCAGGCAGGGGTTCCCGGTATTGTGACCTCGTCTCAGGAGCTCCCCGGCCTGCGAGTGAAGTTCGGGCCCGCATTCCGGTACGTCATTCCCGGAATTCGCCCGGCCGGGTCACCATCTCAGGATCAGGCGCGGATAGCGACTCCGGCAGCTGCAATCCGCTCCGGTGCTGACTTCCTCGTCGTGGGAAGACCGATTTTGCAGGCTGCCGATCCCGCACGCATCGCGGACCAGATTGTCAATGAAATTGCCGCAACTTGTTCAGGATACGAGAAACCTTGAAATATCTTGCGGCTCTTAGCGTATTTTAAGTTGCGTCACAAGCCTATCGACTGAGATAATACTCCATCTGCGAGCTTCCGGTGAGGGAGGGCTGGAGATGTAAGTCCGGTCGAGCCCAAAGCGTAGTCGGTCCGGGGTGCCAAGAGATTGAGTCCTTCAAATCAGGCAGCGTGCTCGATCAGACTTTTGATTCTTTAAACGTTCACAAAAGGAGAAACCATGAAGAATACGTATTTGTTACTAGCAATTGTGCTGCTCCTGGCCGTAGCCGTGGTGGCTGCGGTTGATTTTAGCGGCACCTGGGTGATGAATGCTGACAAGACCACGGCAGCCAATCCTGCACCTCCCGCCGGCGGCGGCGGTGGCGGTGGTGGCGGCGGCCGCGGTGGTGGCGGTATGGGCGGCGGCGATATGACCATCAAGCAGGCTGGCAATGTAATGACGATCAGCCGTATGATGGGCCAGAACTCTGTGGATACGGCCTACACGATGGACGGCGCCGACCACACCAGCAGCGGCCAGCAGGGCGACACCAAGTACAAGGCCGTGTTGGTTGGAAATTCTGTCCATATCACCGGGACTATGACCACCCAGAGAGGCGATCAAGCCGTGGACACGACCTACGCCTTGTCCGACGATGGCAAAACCTTGACGGTCACCACTGTGCGTCAGGGCCAGAATGGTCCGACGAGCCGTAAGCAGATCTATGACAAGAAGTAGGTCAGAAGCCTACCAGTAGATCTATTGCGCAACAGATAAAACTTGGCCACAGCAGACTATGTTTCATCATCGCCTGCTGTGGCCTTTTTTATGCAGATGCCTATAATCATTCGCTGTTGGCCGCCGATATAGGAAAGAGCATCAAATAGATCGGTATCAGGCATCGGAAGTACATGCTTCCCACGCCTGTCTATGTGCGGGACGCCGCGTTTCACGCAGAGAAGCGCTCGGTTTGTCAAACACGGGTGAGGGGACTGCATGGAGCGCGACGAGCCCGCTCGCCACCTTCAGGATTCACGCCTCGCATTTACAATGCACCGCTCGCCATCGTCAGACTAAATCATTGACGCCATCGGAAAGATAAAGAGGAGAGAATCGACTTCACTGCTCCAAGGAGCGGCCGGTAGTCCAGTGAATGAAGTGCTTGCGTAGCCTGAGCCAGAGATATGTGGTGCTCGCTCCTACTAAAAACATAACAATGACATTATTCTCGAGTCCGGGATCGAACACCGTTGATCTGTAGTAGGCGGAGATTGCCCCCATGATGAAACTGAGGGCAGCGAGAAAGGCTTCTGTTTTTCCATTTGGCGCCGTCTGATTCCGATATCGCTCCCAGGCCAAACATACAAGATAAGAAGAGGAGCCTGCAGCAATCGCCGGAAGGAGCCAGACATCCACAAAGAATATCATCGCCTCGCCCCTCCCTCGTGCCTCACCCACTTTCCGAATCGCAAGTCTGCCTCCTGATTTTAATCATATCACGCCGAAATGGTGATCGGAACCCATAGGACCTGTCATCCGATCCGCGGTGAATCAGCCTACAGGCTAAAAAAAGCGGAGAATCGTAACTGCAATTCAGACAATGGCGGTCACAGAGATTGCATGTGAGGAGATTTTGGAGCATTCCTCAGCTTTGCACCGCGGAGCGGTGCGAGATAATAGCCGGGGGTAAGCGCGCAGCGCGCCACCCCCGGATCCTGGCATTGAGAGGTACGCACCCTGGATGGGTGCGAGAAACGCAGCGCAAATCCTCGCGCCCATCCAGGGTGCAATCCATTTTTCGCGGTTAACCGGGGCTGCGCGTCGCTGAAGAACGCTCCTTTTGCCCCCGGCTATTTTCCGTCGCGCCTCCGGTGCGAATCTTGTTTTGATGGCAGGAAGCTCATGACAATACTCGTGGGGAGCCAGCATCGGCGCGCACGGTCCGAACAGTGACATTCCCAATGTCTGAACCACAGGAATAGTAAACCGCGTGCCGACTTATCCGGTGCTATAATGCTTGTTTTGATTCTGAGTTCATTCTTTCGAGGGGCCATCGTCTTGTAACTTATCCATCTTGAGGTGCAATGCTTATGGAACAACTGCAACAGAGTATGCTTGAGCTGATCATTCAGACTTCCACAAACCTTCCGCCGGATGTGCGCAGTAAGATGGCGTCCGCCATGGCTGGGGAAACGCCGGGCAGCCAGTCTGCCTCGGCACTCGACGTGATGGCAGTCAATGTGGATATGGCGCTTTCGGATTCAGGCCCGATATGCCAGGACACAGGCTTGCCCACTTTTGAAGTGCGCACGCCGATTGGCACAAATCAGCTGATCATGAAAGAGAGAATTCTCGCAGCGCTCGCGGAAGCAACCCGTCAGGGAAAGCTGCGCCCCAACTCGGTCGATTCGATCACCGGCAAAAACAGCGGCAACAACCTCGGGCCGGGATCCCCGACGCTGCACTGGAATCAGTGGGAAAACAACGATGAGATTGAAGTCAGATTGCTGCTGAAAGGCGGTGGGTGCGAGAACAAAAACATCCAGTACTCCATCCCCTGCGATTTGCCCCATCTTGGACGCACGGATCGTACGCTGGAAGGCGTGCGCAAATGCATACTTCACGCGGTCTGGCAGGCGCAGGGACACGGCTGTTCGCCAGGCGCCATCGGAGTCGCCATCGGCGGCGACCGCACCTCCAGCTACCAGCATGCCAAAGAGCAGCTCTTCCGTCCCCTCGACGATGTGAATCCGGAACCCAAACTTGCCGCTTTGGAAGATTACATCATGTCTGTGGCCAACACGCTCGGCATCGGCGCCATGGGATTCGGCGGCGCAGTGACTCTGATTGGCTGCAAGATCGGCGCCCTGAACCGGCTGCCCGCATGTTTCTTTGTCTCGGTGGCTTACGATTGCTGGGCATTTCGCCGCCTGGGCGTTATTCTCGACGCTCGCACCGGCGCCATCAAGCGATGGCTGTATCGCGACGCTGACACTCCTGAAACATCGATGTCTGCCGGCGGCGGCTTTCAGCGCACAGGCAAAGAGATCGTATTGAAGTCGCCTATCTCCGATGCGGACGTGCGCGGCCTGAAAGTCGGCGATGTCGTGCTCTTGCAGGGAGACATGTACACCGGACGAGATGCCGTGCATGCTCATCTGATGAAAAACCCTGCGCCTGTCGACTTGTCAGGCGGCATGCTTTACCATTGCGGCCCGGTCGTCCTGAAGCAAAACGGCGGCTGGAAAATGACCGCAGCGGGGCCGACCACATCCATCCGTGAAGAACCTTACGAGGCCGAAGTGATCAAGCGCTTCGGCATCCGCGCCGTCATAGGCAAGGGCGGCATGGGACCCAAGACGCTTGCGGCCTTGAAGGACTGTGGCGCCGTCTACCTGAATGCAATCGGCGGCGCAGCACAATACTACGGACGCTGCATCAAGAGCGTGAAGGACGTACACCTGTTGGAATTTGGCGTTCCCGAAGCGATGTGGCATCTCGACGTGGAGGACTTCCCCGCCATCGTCACCATGGACTCACACGGCAACTCCCTCCATGCGGATGTAGAGAAGGCTTCCGCGGCCATTCTGGCAAAGCTCGCGGATCCCGTTTTCTAGCGGCCATAATGAATCGGGCCGGCCGGGAGAGATCGAGTGTGCAACCGCTCGCTAACGGCCGGTCCTGCCGGCAACGCCGCAGCCAGAATCCGGGTACGGTTCCTGAATCGTAAGGGTACACCCTGAACATGTTTCACAATGGCAGCGAGAATAGGCTGGGATCCATTTCTCCACTCGAAGATCGGCAATTCGAGCATTTGCGGATGCAGATGGTGCGTGCCCAGATCGAGGATAGAGACGTTAAAGATCCGCGCGTCCTCGCCGTCATGCTCAAGGTGCCCCGCCACAGATTTGTACCCATCGATCTAACAGCCTCTGCCTATGAGGACTGCCCTTTGCCCCTCATGCTGGGGCAGACGATTTCACAACCCTATATAGTCGGCCACATGACGCAAGCGCTGGACCTGCATGGCGTCGAGCGTGTACTTGAAATTGGCACCGGGTCGGGCTACCAGGCAGCGGTATTGTCGGATTTGGCGTCTGAGGTCTATTCCATCGAGATCCTGCCTGAACTTGCAGCCCGGGCCAGGCTGACGCTGGATGAATTGCAGTATAAAAACATTCGAATCCGCTGCGGGGATGGCTACACAGGATGGCTCGATGCGGCGCCCTTTGACCGTATCATCGTGACCGCGGCGCCCGATCACATTCCCCAGCCGCTCATTGACCAACTCAGTGCGGGCGGCCGGCTTGTCATTCCCGTTGGACGCTCCGATCAGGAATTGGTGGTACTCGAGAAGACTGGCACTGGTCTGACCCGCCGCTCGACCATCCCGGTGCGCTTCGTGCCCATGACGGGCCAGGCTGCGGGCCGCAAGGGCTCGGGATCGTCGGACTAATGTCAAAAGCAAACCTCTAGACCATTTCTTGGTCGAACATTTGCTCCTTTTGTCTCCATAGCATGTAGGTGAGCCCAACCTTGTACTCATGAGGCATGTGCAGGCGACGATAACTGTCGTGCAAATGGGCCAGTTGGTCGATCCGATGAGAGCGGATTTTGTTCAAGGAAGGAAACTCATAGATCAGCTCTCCGCGGTCAAGGATCGGGCGCAACAGTTCCATCCGCACACCCGCATTCAGCTTTTTTCGTCGCAACGGATTGCTCGGATCAATGATGAGAATCTCCCCGTCCTTGACCTCTTCCGATTTGTGCGCCAGTGCATCCGCCTCCATCAGTCCGTCGTCACCGATAAAGCGCACTATCCTCTTGAAGCCGGGATTGGTCATTTTTTCGGGATTGCTGCTGAGCTTTATCTTCGGTTGTCCGTTGTGTTCCACCATCTTGTAGACGCCGCCCAGGGCTGATCCCTCATCCCCGCTGGCGGTTACGAGCTTGGTCCCGACCCCCCACAGGTCGATCTTGCCTCCCTGTGCCAGAATTTCGGTAATTACATATTCGTCCAGCTCGTTCGAAGCGACGATCTTGACATAGTCGAGTCCCGCCTGGTCCAGCATCTCGCGGACGCGTTTGCTGAGAAAGGCGAGATCGCCGCTGTCGAGGCGGATGCCGAGGAGCCGATGACCTTGCGCTTGCAGTTCCCTGCCGACACGAATCGCATTGGGGACGCCGCTCTGCAGGACATCGTAGGTGTCGACGAGCAGGACACAATCCTCCGGAAACGAGCGCGCGAACGCTTGAAAGGCTTCCAGTTCGGTGGGAAACGCCTGGATCCAACTATGGGCGTGAGTTCCCGTGGCGCGCATGCCCAGCAGAGCCGCGCCTTTCACATTCGAAGTTGCATCGGTTCCTCCGATAAACGCGGCCCTGGATGCGCTCATCGCGCCGTTGGGGCCGTGGGCACGACGCAACCCGAACTCGATGATCGTGCCGTGACCGGAGGCCTCCCACATGCGGGCCGCCTTGGTTGCCACCAGAGTCTGAAAATTGATGTGGCATAGGAGAATTGTCTCCGCCATTTGGCACTCAATCAGGTTTCCTTGAACCTGCATGAGAGGTTCGTTGGGAAAGACTACTGTACCCTCCGGAATTGCCCACACACTGCCGCTGAACCGGTACTGAGCGAGGTAATCTAGGAATGCTTCCGAAAACAGTGGCGTTCCCGCGGTTGTCCTGAGCGAGCGCAGAAAGTGGATATCTTCGGCGCTGAATCGTGAGGCGATTACAGCACGTACCGCATCTTCGAGACCGGCGGCGATTGCATAGCCGCCGCGGAAGGGATTGTGCCGGAAATACAGATCGAAGGTTGCGGTATCGCCAGCCTTTCCCTGCTCCAAATAGCCGGCAGCCATGGTAAGTTCGTACAAATCGGTGAGCAAGGCATCCGTGACCAAGAGTTTTCTCCTCAAATTCAGAGCCCGTCCGGGAGTCGCGAAGGGCTCCTAGTAAGCAAGCCGGCAAGCAACAGGCATGCGCCTGCCGGTCCCGAAGGCGCGCGAAGAGACCTTCAGGCCCGGCGCCGCCTGACGACGTTTGTATTCGCTGTGACTGACCAGCTTCGCCACCTCCTCCACGGTGGCGCGCGCATACCCGCGAGCAATCGCTTCTTCGGGGCTCCTCTGCTCCTCGACAAGCAATTGCAGGATCGGGTCCAAAACCTCGTATGGAGGTAGAGTGTCCTGGTCCGTCTGATTCGGGCGCAGCTCCGCGGTCGGAGCGCGTACTAACGTGCTCTCGGGAATGATTTCCCGATCACGGTTGATGTAACGCGCGAGACTGTAGATCTCGGTCTTGGGCATATCGGAAATGACGGCCAATCCGCCCGCCATGTCCCCGTAAAGCGTGCAGTAGCCGACACCCAGTTCCGACTTGTTGCCGGTGCTCAATACGAGATGCCCGAACTTGTTCGATAATGCCATCAGGATGTTGCCGCGAATGCGAGCCTGGAGATTTTCTTCGGTGGTGTCTTCGGGAACTCCCTCGAGCACAGGTGCAAGGGCTGACCGATATTCTTTGAAGACGAGTTGGATGGGGATGACCTGAAACCGGATGCCCAGATTCTGCGCCAGCGCCCGGGCATCGTCATGGCTTTCCGGGGCGGAATAAACGGAGGGCATCGACACACCGAGTACGTTTTGATTTCCGAGCGCCTCGGCGGCGATGCATGCGGTCACCGCCGAGTCGATGCCTCCGCTCAGCCCCAGCAGTGCCGACTTGAAACCGCACTTTCGCGCATAATCGCGCGTCCCCATGACCAGAACTTCGAACAGGTTTTGCATCGGCTCTCCCTCACGGTAGCCCTGGTCGTGAGAGGAATCCGGGTCGATGAGCAGCATATCTTCGCAGAAGCTCTTGCCCTGGGCAATCACATTCCCCGACCGCCCTATTGCAAGACTGTTGCCGTCGAAGAGCAGATCGTCGTTGCCGCCCACGAGATTGACGTACAGCAACGGCACGCGATATTTCATCACGTGACTCAGAAGCATGCGATAGCGCACGAGCGGCTTGTACATCTCGAAAGGAGAGGAAGAAATGTTGATGAGCAGGTCGGCGCCCAGCTCGACCTGGTTCCGGACGGGATCTGTGCGGTACAGCCGCTTGGACCAGAAATCCTGGTCGTTCCATGCGTCCTCGCAGATGGTGATTCCCAACGAGCGCCCCCGAAATGGAACGGGTTTCGCATCTCGGGAGCGCTCGAAATACCGGTCCTCATCGAAGACGTCATACGTGGGGAGAAGCGTTTTGTGGATGGTGGCTTGTACGATTCCGCCGCTGAGTAAAGCGGCAGCGTTGTACAGTTCCTTGCCCTGACGCTCGGGGTTGCGATCAACAAAACCTACAACGGCCGCCGTCCGGCTGGTTCGGGCGGCAACCTCCTGCAAGGCCCGCAGGTTGGACTCCACGAATCCCTGCAGCCCAAGCAGATCGCGGGGTGGATATCCGGTCAAGGCCAACTCAGGAAACACGGCCATATCGGCGCCCATGCGTTCGCTTCTACTCATGGCATCCAGAATGCGATCGCGGTTGCCGTGAATATCGCCGACCGTCGTGTTCATTTGTACGATTGCAATCTTCATGCCTTCACCCGGAAAGAGGATAGCAGCAACCACATGAATCACGAAGAGAGCGAGCGTCCGCTTCTCTGTCCTGGTCGGTGTTCCTTAATGGGATCGGGAGGAAACATCTCGTGCCAGGACGTCAACTGCTCGTAGCCGTAGGCCGCGCGCAAGACCGTCGCCTCATCCATTTTTCGGCCAATCAGCTGCAGACCCGAAGGCAGTCCTTCGGAGGTAAAACCGCAAGGTACGGTGATGGCCGGCAGGTGCGTCAGATTCCCGGGACGCGTAAGGCTCAGGAGTGCGACGCGCACGTTCTCCTTGCCACGCCCTATGTAGACTTCTTCGTCCTCGATGCGAGGCGCAGCCACGGGCAGAGTGGGAACGGCTAGCAGATCTACCCTGCTCAAAATATCTGTGAATCCCTGAGCATAGACTTGACGCATTTGCAGGGCCAGAAGATAGGTCAGTGCGGATTCCTCCATTCCCTCTTTCAGTCGTAGGCGAACATCGGGGCCGTAATTTTGAGGCTGTTTTCGCAGCCAATTCCAATGATAGACGAGAGCTTCTGCAACGGTGATTTCGCCGGCCAGCCGCGCTGTCTCTCTCATTGATTTGAGTTTGACCTCTTCGACCTCGGCGCCGTTCTGCTCGAGAATCTCGATCGCTTTGACTACGTTGTGGCGCACTTGGGGTTGCAGCCGGTCAAAGAAGTACTGTCTCGGCACTCCTATGCGCAGCCCAGACAACCCCTTTCCAAGACTATCGGTGAAACACGCTCCACGGGGCCCGAAGCTGGAATAGTCGCGGGCATCCTCGCCGGCGATAATTTCTAACATCAGCGCCGCGTCCCGCACGCAGCGGCAGATCGGTCCGACATGATCCAGGCTCGGGGACAGTGGAATCACCCCGTGAACTGGGACCCTCCCATAGGTAGGTTTGAGCCCGACACAGCCGCAGGCCGCTGCCGGAATGCGGATGGATCCGCCGGTATCGGTGCCCAAGGAGGCGACGGCAAGGCCAGCCGTAACTGCCGCCGCGCTTCCGCCACTCGATCCGCCGGACATGCGATCTGGCGCCCAGGGATTGTGCACGGGTCCGTAGTGAGGATTGATGTTGGTCGCGCCGAACGCAAATTCGTGGAGATTGGTCTTTCCAAGAAAAATGGCGCCGGCTTCGAGAAGTCGATCGACAACTGCCGCGTTTTCCGTGGGGACGAAGTTGCGCAGGATTTTGGATCCCGCCGTCGTGCGCAAATTCTTCGTGTGGAACAGGTCCTTCAGGCAGATCGGAATGCCGTGAAGAGGGCCGCGATACGCGCCCCGGGCAATCTCTTTCTCTGCCTGCCTCGCCTGAGCCATCGCCTGATCGGCGGTGATCGTAATGTATGCATTAAGACCGGACCCCAGTTTTTCGATGCGCTCCAGTAAGAAGCGCGTCAGCTCGACCGGCGAGAGTTTGCGTCGCCGAATCAGAGGCGCCAACCGCGTTATCGCCAATCCACTATCATTGCAAAGACTCATAGGGCCTCCAAGGATCTATGCATTATCAGCCAAGGCGCATGGCGCTCTCAACAACTCTATCAGCTAAACGTCTGGGAGATTGCACAAGTATTTGCTAAACGAGAGTTCGAGGTGCAATCGTCCAGGGGCAAAGGGGCAGAGGAACAAAGGGGTAAAAGGACGCCATTTTGCAATGTTGACTTCAGCAACCACCTGATCAAGCCCTTTGCCTCTTGATCCCTTTGCCCCTTTGCCCCTAAAGTTCTCGCGTGAACTCCAGAGAGACTTATTGCCAGTTGCAGGACTCCATCATCGGATGCCGCAAGTGCCCGCGCCTGGTCGCCTGGCGCGAGCGCGTGGCGGCCGAGAAGGTGCGCCGGTTTCAGTCCCATGAGTATTGGGGCCGGCCCATTCCAGCTTTCGGAGATCCGGGGGCGCGGCTGCTCATCATCGGACTCGCGCCAGCTGCCCACGGCGCGAACAGGACCGGCCGCATGTTTACGGGCGATCGGAGTGGGGAGTGGCTGTACGAAGCACTTCAGCGATTCGGCTTTGCAAGCCAGGCGGAATCGACTAATCGAGAGGATGGCTTGCACTTGAAAGGCTGCCTGATCACTGCTGCCTTGCGTTGCGCGCCCCCGGCCAACAAGCCGCTGCCGGAAGAACTCGACACTTGCCGTCCCTACCTGCGCCGTGAGTTGCAGTTGCTCGAGCGCATGCGCGTCATCGTCGTGCTCGGCCAGATCGCGTTCCGAGGCTTCCTGAAGGCTTGGACGGAAAATGGAAATAGGGTCTCCGGCGATCGCGCCCTGAAATTCCGTCACGCAGGCGAATGGCAATTGTCCGGAGAGGTCACGCTTCTGTCTTCCTATCATCCCAGTCAACAAAACACTCAGACCGGCCGTTTGACGCGCTCTATGTTCCACTCTGTGTTCCGGCGTGCGCGCGGCCTGCTGCCGGAATAGCCATGCAAGAATCAGACAGGAGATTGATTTTCAACGGGAAAGCCTGATATATGGGTCAGTTTATAGGTGAGTTATGATCGTCGCGATTGACGAGGCTATACCATATCTGCAATCCGCACTCGCTCCTTTCGGGGAGATCAGACCTTTTACGGGCCGTTCGGTGAGTCCGGCAGAACTGCGCAATGCCGAGGCTTTGATCGTGCGTTCGGTGACGCGCGTGGATGCTGACCTTCTGGATGGGAGTTCCGTGCGGTTCGTCGGCACGGTCACAACCGGCATTGACCACCTTGATCTGGAATTCCTGAGCGCCGCCGGCATCCGGGTTGCGGATGCCGCCGGAAGCAATGCCAATCCTGTATCCGAATGGGTTTTGGCCTCGCTCCTGGTGACTGCCGATCGCAGAGGATGGGAATTGCCTGGCAAATCCATCGGCATCATCGGTGCCGGCTACATCGGTTCCCTGGTTGAGAAAAAGGCGGGGGCGCTGGGTATGGAGGTGCTGCTGTGCGATCCGCCTCTTCGGGAGACCACAGGCAACCTACGTTATGGCTTCCTCGATGACGTGCTCCACGCAGACGTTCTCACGCTGCACGTTCCGTTTACGACGCAAGGGCCATATCCTACATTCCACATGATCGACCGCAAGTTGCTCGACCACCTCTCGCGCAGCCAAGTCGTCTTCAACTCGTCGCGCGGCTCCGTAGTCTGTGGGTCGGATCTGAAGCACGCGCTGCGCGAACGCCGCATTGGTGGCGCAATCCTCGATGTGTGGGAAGGGGAACCGATGATCGATCGCGATCTTCTGGACCTGACGGATCTCGGCACGCCTCATATCGCGGGTGCCAGTCTCGACGCCAAAGTGCGCGGAACGCAGATGATTTTTCAGGAACTGTGCAATTATTTTCAAGTTCGGCCGGAATGGGATACCGGAAGCTTGTTTCCGCAGCCCCGAAAGCTATGTTTGGCGCTCGGCAAGAGCGTGCAGGAATCGGTCTCCTCGATCGTGCTCCAGGCATACGACGTTCTGAAAGATGATGCCGAGTTGAGGTCCTTATCACAATCGGGCGGACCTGCGCCGCTTTTCAGTTTCGACCGGCTGCGCAACTCGTATGCGCTGCGTCCGGAATTCTCAAACTTTCTCGTCGAAGTTCCCGAGGAAAGCAGCATTCAGTCGATTCTTACGACGCTCGGTTTTCGAGTAATTCCTCCGGCATTTGAAACGAGCGGAACCTAGGAGACCGGGGATGCATGGTAATGCACTGACCGCCGCGCGACAGATTCTTTCCTGGGTTTTCCTGGTGCCCACGCTGGGCGGATCGATCTATGCATTGCTTTGCCTTATCGCGGCAGCTCGCTTTCGCTTGCGCCGACAAAGGCCTGCCGTGCTCAGGTTCGCCTCGTGGCCGGCCGTCACGGTCCTGAAGCCGGTGTATGGGCTGGAAAAAAACCAGCGCAAAAACCTCCGCAGCACCTGCAACCAGGATTATCCGGAGTTTCAGGTTGTATTTTCTGTCCAGGAGCTCGGAGATCCGGCTATCCCACTGTTGAAGGAGCTGCAGCGTGAATTCGGCGAGGAGCGAGTGACGGTAGCCATCGAGAACTGCCGCGCCGGCAGCAACGGCAAGATCAACAACATGATCGGCGGCCTTCGTCACGCCCGGCATGACATTCTTGTAATCAGCGACAGCGATGTTTGTCTGAAACCGGACTATCTGAAAACCATTGTCACTCCACTTGCCGATCCCGCTGTCGGTTGTGTCTGCACACTATATAAAGCTGCCTGCGCCGATTCGTGGTTCGAAAAGATGGAACTCCTCACGTTAAACGCGGATTTCATGGCCAACGTAGTTTTCGCCCATGTCACGGGCGCCTCCAAATTCTGCCTGGGCGCTTCCGCGGCCCTGCGGCGCTCGACCTTGGCGGAGATTGGCGGTCTGGAGGGTTTGGCGGATTACCTGGTCGAGGACTACGAGATGGGGCGCCGCATCTGGAGTTCGGGCAAAAAGATCGCGATCGTTCCTTACCTCGTCGACACGATGGTCGATCTCAAAACTCCCGCCCAATGGTGGGATCACCAGGTCTACTGGGATCAGAACACGCGCGCCGCGCGGCCATGGGCTTTCTTTGCCACCGCGGTGATTCGCTCCACTCCATTTGCAATTCTGTATGCTCTCATGCGTTTGTTTGATCCCGTGGGACTGGGAGTTTTGGCAGGCGCGCTGGCCTTGAGGATGGCGACTGCGGCGGTGATTCTTGGCTGGGGATTCGGCGATCTCGAGGGTGTGAAATGCATCGTACTGTTGCCGGCACGAGATGTACTTTCACTCGCCTCCTGGTTCCTGGCATTCATAAAGCGCACTACAGTCTGGCGCGGATCCCAATTCACCCTGACTCGAGATGGGCGGCTGGTAGCGCGGGAGACGCGCACTTGAAACAAGTAATTATCACCGGGGACGATTTCGGGCTGGCGGTTCCTGTCAATGAAGCGATCGTGGAAGCGCATCGCCGCGGTATTCTTACATCTGCCAGCCTGATGGTCGGCGGCGCGGCCGCACCAGATGCGGTCGAGAGAGCGCGCCGCCTGCCTTCGTTGCGCGTCGGTCTGCATCTGGTGCTGGTCGAAGGACGGCCCGTCTTACCTCCAGGACAGGTGCCGTCCCTCGTTGACGGCAAGGGAGAGTTTTCCACGCACCTGGTCCGTGCCGGTTTTAACTTTTTTTTTCGTCCGCAGGCAAGGCGGCAGCTCGAAGCCGAAACACGCGCGCAATTCGAGGCTTTTCGCCAGACCGGTCTGCCGCTGGATCACGTAAATACACACAATCATATGCATCTGCATCCGCAGGTGCTGAGGCTGATCATCAAGGTGGGCCGAGAATACGGAGTGCGCGCCGTCCGGCTGCCATTTGAGCCGCCTATGCTGGCATGGCGCGCGACTCACAAACGTCTGGGACAAAAGCTGGCATTCGCGCTCTTCCTCTATCCCTGGCTGACGCTGATGAGGACGAAACTCCGCCGGGCGGGCATTCGGACTAATGATCGAGTATTCGGAATTGCGGAGAGCGGCAGGATGACCGCCGATCTTGTGCTCGAATTTCTTAAGCTGCTGCCGCATGGCATCACGGAGATATACTTTCATCCGGCCACGCGGAGTTGTCCGGAGATTGCGCGCCACATGGGGGACTACAAGCATGCAGACGAGTACCATGCCTTGATTGCGCCGGAATCAAGGGGTGCTCTCGCGCGCGCAGGGGCTGTGCTGATTGCCTTTTCCGATCTCGAACACGTCGGACAGACACGCCCGTAGGCGGTACCGGCAAGAGGAATCCGTGACCGGCAGATCGTACCCATTGGGGAGAAAAACCATGACCCGAGTACTCATTGCAATGACCGTGGCCACGTTGTCGGCGGCTCTTGGCCAGATCCTGGTGCGGCGAGGCATGCAACAGATCGGATCGCTCGAGACCTATGCGCCGATGGCACTGCTCGCGTATTTCGGCAACGCGGCCTGCAACCTGAACGTGATCATGGGAACAGCTCTCAATACGGTATTCTATGTGCTGTTTCTCGCGGCTCTTTCATGGACGGACGTTACGGTTGCCCTGCCAATGACCGCAATCGAGTATGGATTCGCCGCTATACTGGCCATAATCATGCTCAAAGAACAGGTGCCTCCGATGCGATGGATCGGCATCGTCATGGTGATCCTGGGTGTGGTATTAATTGCTCGCGGCGGAGGAGAGACGTAACACGTATTGCGTCGCGCTCTGCGTCTGTGCTCAAGCTGGAAACCAGAAGAACTCCTATACCGGAAAGGATTTGAACATGGTTGATCCGAGTATCCAAAGATCGGAACCCGCACCCGCGCGCAGGGTGCCCGCCGCCAGGATCCAGTTTTTGCCGGAAGATCGCCAGTGGATCGCCGATCGCATTCAGGAGGTCCTTGCCAGTGGACAGCTTACGCTGGGCCGTTACGGAAAGGAGTTCGAGGAGAACTTCGCCCGGTTTTGCAACGTTCCCTATGCCGTGGCCGTCAATAGCGGCACGAGTTCCCTCGAGATCATTTTGAGATCGCTGGGCGTCGAGGGAAAAGACGTGATCGTACCGACCAATACGTTCTTCGCCACGGCCGCGGCCGTGGTTCACGCGGGCGGCAACCCTATCCTTGTCGACATGGATCTCGAATCATTCGCGATGCGCCCGGAAGATGTGGAAAAGAAACTGACGCCCGGGACCGTGGGAGCGATCCTGGTGCACATTGGCGGCCTGGTCTCGAGGCGTACTCCGGATCTCGTGGATTTCGCCGCGCGCAAAGGCATCTGGATGGTCGAAGATGCCGCGCACGCGCATGGCTCCTCTCTTTCCGGTGTCAGCGCCGGGGCGTTTGCGCTCGCAGGATCCTTCAGCTTTTACCCGACCAAAGTCATGACCTGCGGCGAAGGCGGCATGATCGTCACCCACGATCGACGCCTCGCCGAGGAGGCACGCATTTACAGGGATCAGGGCAAGAAGAGCTTTAATGAGAACGCTCATGTGCGCATGGGTTACAACTGGCGCCTGTCGGAACCGCACGCCATCATCGGACTCAAACACCTGGAGCGCCTGCCTGCCATGATCGCCGATCGGCAGAGAATTGCGGCGATTTACGATAAGGCGCTGGCAGGAATGTCCAATCTGAGCACTTTGGCTGTGCCCCCTGAAGGAAAGTGCAATTACTACAAGTACGTGGCGATTCTGCGCGAGCACAGAGTTCGCATGGAATTGAAGGCCCACTTGCGCGAACGCTACGGCGTGTCTCTGGCAGGAGAAGTCTACGAGGAACCACTCCACAAACAGCCGGTGTTTGCCCGGTATGCTTCAGGCAGTCTGCCGGTTTCGGAGGATCTTTGCGCCAGGCATATCTGCCTGCCGATTTTTTCCGGTATGGCTGAGGAAGATGCTCGCCAGGTCGTCCATGCCCTCAAGGAAACAATCGGCTGACAAGCCGGATTTCCCTTGTTCCTCCGAACCTCTTGCGATAAATACACACCGCGAACTGGGCGGAATAGGCATCGGGTCGCAATTGCTGTCGGTTTTGGATCGGATGAAAAAGTCGTCAGGATCTATTCCTTTTGGCTTCAACGTAGGATCGCTGACGCACGTGGACGTGGACTTAGACCTAGACCTGGACGTGGACTTGGATGGTTTCTCCTCTCAACAGTTTGGATGTCTTCGAAAATGTGTCGAGAACAGCAACGTCCAGGACCAAGTCTAAGTCCAGGTCCAGGTCTACGGAGTGGCGTAAGTTAGCACTTATCGGTCTGACCCTTGGACATGACAGGGAGGTGTGCATGAGAGTCATTGTGACCGGAGGATCCGGGTTCATCGGTTCGCATGTTGTGGATGCGCTGATAGCGTACGGCAATGAAGTATGCATCTACGACCTCGATACCCCGCAAAATCCGACTGCCGCGTCCTATGTGCGCGGGGACACGCGAGATCTGGACCGGTTGGTAAAGACCATCCACCCCGGCGATGCGATATATCACCTGGCTGCCGAGGCGAATGTGAACCGGTTCTATGAGAGCCCGCTGTTTTCCAATGAAAACACTTCCCATTCGACTTTGTGCGTTTTGGAGGCGGCTCGACGAGTTGGCGCCTCGCGCGTCTTGCTGGCCTCGACGGAATGGGTGTATGGCTCCACGGGCGGCGAGGAAGACCGCGTCATTACCGAGGATTGCGCCTATGCGCGGGCGCCGGATCATTTGTACACGTGCGCAAAGATCGCCGCTGAGTTGTTCTGTGTCGGCTACAGAAACCTCTATGGGGTCGAGTGCACCATCATGCGTTATGGAATTCCCTTCGGGGAACGCGCCAGGCCGGAAACGGTTACACCGGCGTTCATCAAGAGAATTCTCAAGAACGAAACCATAACGATCCACGGCGACGGCAGCCAGTACAGGCAGTTCATTTACGTTAAAGATCTCGCGGAAGGAAATGTCGCCTGTCTGAAAGAAAATGCGCGGAACGAGATCTTCAATCTGAATGGCAAAGAAAAGGTGACAGTGCTGCAAGTTGTCCAGGCTCTGGAACGAATCCTGGCCAAGAAGGCGAGAATCGAATTTGTGGAAGACCGAAAGGGCAACTTCAAGGGACGATTTATATCTTCGGAAAAGGCGCTCAACTTGCTGGATTGGGCGCCGCGATTTTCATATGAGGAAGCGCTGTCGCGATACGTCGAACACTATCTAAGGGCCTGTCAATGAATAACGTTTGCACTTTGGCGCGAGCGCCGGGCGGGCAGATGTGAGGCGCCGCGCCAGCGGGCCTGGGGGCCAGCAGCAAAGTGTAAACGTTATTCATTGACAGGCCCTAAAGTCGGAGAAACACGCCTCATGAAACGCGCAGTTGCCATCATCAGCGGGGACTCCAACCTCAAGGAAGCCATCCAGCAGATCGAGAGAAGCCGTTACAACACCGGATTCACGCTGGATGCCTCCGGCAAGTATCGCGGGACGGTATCGACGAGCGATCTGCGGCGGCTCATCATCAGCGGCGTCAGCGAAACCGATGCCGTTCAGGAGCATCCTTGCTCTTGCGCCTATGCCGTCAGAGCGGCGGATCTCGCGAGTCACGATGCGATTCGGGATGCGCTTGCGGACCTGACCCTTCAGGGGGTCGAACACATTCCCGTGCTGGGCGGTGACGATGCCATCGTCGACGTCTTTTCCCTCGAAGACCTTCAGCATGCGTCCGAGCAATCACAGACGGAGGAGTACGCCGCGCGGCAGAGGCGGAGCATCTTGATCGTAGGAGGCGCCGGTTATCTTGGAAGCGTCCTGACCGCACAGCTTCTGGAGCGAGGCTACACAGTGCGGATTCTGGACAATTTTCTCTACGGAAGGCGTTCTCTGGAGCAGATTCCCCAAACGCCCGCGCTCGAGATCATTGAAGGAGATTTGAGAAACATCCACACATGCGTGAGCGCCTTGGACGGCGTGCATGCGGTCGTGCTGCTGGCGGCCATTGTCGGCGACCCCGCGTCGAAGATCCGGCCTAGAGCCACAATCGAAACCAATGTCATCGCCACCCAGGCGCTGGCCACGGCATGCAAGCTCCAATGCATAAACCGTTTTCTGTACGCCTCGACCTGCAGCGTTTATGGGCTCGGAGGCAGCGTGCTCGACGAGGAATCGGAACTGCATCCGGTATCGTTATACGCCCGCACGAAGATTGCATCCGAAAAGATCATCCTCGACATGGGAGACGCCTATTTCACTCCGACGATTTTGAGAATGGGAACTTTGTACGGTTATTCCCCCAGAATGCGTTTTGACCTGGTCGTGAACACCATGACTATGCACGCGTTCTCCGAACGAAAGATCCGCGTCTTTGGCGGCAAGCAATGGCGGCCGCTGTTGAGTGTCAGCGACGCAGCCGAAGCGTACGTGCGTTGCATCGAGGCGGATCTTGCCTCCGTGGGAAACCAGGTGTTCAACGTTGGCTCCGACGATCATAACTATCAGATCGAAACCATCGCGGGTATGATCGCGGAGACTCTGGGCGGCATCGAAGTTCTGCATGATCATAAGAGCCTGGATGTCCGAGACTACCGGGTGAGTTTCAAGAAGGTGCGCGAGGTTCTGGGCTTCCATGCCGCAGATACGGTGGAAGCGGCTTCCAGGACGATTTACTCCAATCTCGAAATGGGGCTCATTCCCGACCCATCGCAGAAGATCTACTACAATCACTTCTTTGACGTAACCGAAGAATAGGCCCCAGACCGGAAGAGCGAATTTCGGGCAGTCAATCGTATGCCAGGTTCGGAGGGAGCCAGCGCTCGATTGCATCAAGGCTCATGCCCTTTCGTAATGCATAGTCTTCGGCCTGGTCACGCCTGATTTTGCCGGTTGCGAAGTATCGCGCTTTAATGCGGCGCGCATACTGGGCCAGGGTCTCGTTTACGGCATGGGTTAGGTCCGCGCTCTGCCCAGCCACATCGACCTAAAATCTCAAGGAGATCAGGTCCCTGCCAGTTCCTGAAGCTGTCTTCCTCCGCTTCTGAAGTTGAAATTCGATACGGGAAGCTAACGAATGCGTAGCTTCATTCTTCTCGGTTTTTGGGGTTCAACTTCGGAATCGGGATTCAGTGCTTCTTCCGCGGGGTAGCGGCAATCTTGGCCAAGATCCGATTGACCTCGTTTTTAAACAGGGGATTTTCCGGGTAGTCGCGCTCCATCTCCTGCAGGAGCTTGAGCGCTTGTTGCTGCTGATTCTCTCTCAGATAAATCACAGATAACAGAATTTTGGCGAACGGCGGATAGAAGCGGCCGCAGTCAATGACTTTTCCCATGTCCTGAATTGCTTTCTGCTTGCTCCCTTCGATCTGATCGAAGTGCACAAAGAGACGGAAGAAGAAATTCAGGTTGCTGACGACATATTCGACGGATCCCAACGTCATATAGGCATCGCAGAAAGGGGGATTCATGGCAAGCAATTTGCGTGCATACTGTTGCGCTTCCTTTGTCAGCGAATAGCTGCGGAAGTATTTCTTCTCGACAATACCTGCGTAGTTATTTTCCACGCCAATTGCCATGAGCAATGCGAACATCGCTTCGCGGTCTTGCGGATTCGTCGCCAATCGTGCCTGAGCGCGCTTCCTTGCTTCATCGGTCATTTTGAACAGCTCTACGCGCGCCGCTGGATCGGGCTTCACTCTTTTCTTATCGGTGATTTTGTTGTCATCCGCGAAAAAATCCATTTCCAGGATTTTCATGCGGTCATACTCGGAAAACAGGTAAGCGGCACTTCGTACGGAATAGATCAGCGGATTGTCCGGATGGGCGCGCTGCTCCACATCGAGTAGGGCATACGCCCCGGTGAAGTCGAAGTTGTAGATCCGGTTAAAGGCCCGATCCAATGCGGTCGGCGGCTGAACATCCTGTGCGCGTCCTGAGGTCCCGGCGATCAGCAGCCATACAATGATGCAAACCAGCTTCTTCATGTCCCGCCTAGACTCTACTATCGTCACGACTTCGGGGCTCTTACAATCCCGGGCCATGGAATCATTGAACAAGAAGTTGTTTCCGCCCGTATGAAAAAAGAAATTCACATTAGGTTAACAACCCTGAAGGCGGAGCGTCAAGCAATTCATCGCGTTGAATCTTCGCCGCCATCTCGATCGGAGATTCGATCCCAATTCGCTTGACCGACCCGCTTCAATTTGTCTCGGTATTATGTGGAGCACCGGTTTATGTGGTGGAGATTCCTCGAAAGTCACATGCAGCGTTCCGCGCTGGGCCGTGCCAAATTGTAGAATCGTTGCAGCCGCTGCTGGCCGAATCTGCATCTTGCGGGAGCCCCTTCATAATGGGTAAAATGCCGTTTTTGATCCACCCAGGTGCGGCACTGGCATCGCTGATAACGAAAGACAGGGAGCAGGGAATGGGTTACGAGGACATTTTCACAAAGTGCGGTACCGACGGGGGATATTTCGGCGAGTTCCGGGCAAAGGGCGACCGCTATTTCACGATGCCGGTGATGGAGTCGAAACCAGGTAAAATAATGCGGTTTGCGGGCAAGGACTGCATCATGTGGTCCATTAATAATTACCTGGGGCTGGCCGAGAGTGACGAAGTGAAACGGGTGGCCGTCAAGGCGGTGGAAGAATGGGGCGTCAGCAGCCCCATGGGTTCGCGCATGATGAGCGGAAACACCGCGGAACATATTAGGCTCGAGAATAGGCTGGCCAGTTTTGCGCATAAGGAATCATCGCTTCTCTTCAATTACGGCTATTTGGGAGTGATAGGCTCAATCTCGGCATTAGTCGAAAATGACGACATCATAGTGATGGACAAGCTCTGCCATGCCTCAATCGTAGATGCCGCACTGGGCGCAGTGCAGGACCGGAAGAATATCCGGGTTTTTCAGCATAACAACATGGACAGCCTCGAGAAAACGCTGCGACAGGTGAACGAGGTCCGCAAAAAGGGCGTACTTTTGTTAACGGAAGGTGTTTACGGGATGACAGGTGACGCAGCAAGGCTCGACAGCATTTGCGAACTGAAGGATAAGTACGAGGCGCGACTTTTCATCGACGATGCCCATGGTTTTGGCGTGATGGGAAAAACCGGCGGCGGCACCGGAGAGCACATGGGAGTTCAGGACAAGATCGACATCTATTTCGGTACGTTCGCCAAGGCATTCGCATCCATCGGTGGCTTTTCGGCGGCGCGCAGGGATGTAGTCGAGTGGATACGTTATAACGCCAGAACCCAGATATTTGCGAAGAGCCTGCCGATGGTCTATGTAAAGAGCCTTCAAGAGACCCTCGAGCTCGTCAGGAATGGCGATGCCAGGAGGGCACGGCTGTTTCATGTATCACGAAAGCTTGCTGACGGCTTGAGGCAGCTGGGCTTCCATATCAGAAAAGTAGAGTCGCCTATCGTACCAGTTTTTGTGCCGGGCGGTGACCCGGTAGTCGCGATGGAATGGATCAGCTACTTGAGGGAAAAAGGCGTTTTCGTCACGGGAGTGGCCTACCCTGTGATCCCGAAAAAGTATATCGTGTTCCGGATGGTCCCGACCGCCTCCCACAACGATACGGACATAGAAACGACCGTCGAAGCGTTCAGGAACCTGCGCGATGACAGGAAGTTGAACCTCGATATCGACTGGAGTGCGGTAGAAAGACTCTACGGAGGCGATTGAATGCGCAGCCCTACAAAGACGGCGGTCGTGACGGGCGCATCCAGGGGGATCGGAAAGAGTATTTCAGAAGCCCTTATTAACAAAGGCTTTACGGTCATAGGAACCTCACGTAAACCTGAAAACACGGCTTCTTTCGAGAGAGTCACAGGAGTCACCTATAAAGCACTGGACCTGACTGATGCCGCAAGTATTGAAGCTTTTGTAGAAAGCCTTGAGCATGTAGATGTTTTAATCAACAACGCAGGTGCAAGCCAGATGGGTCCCGTGGAGGAGGTACCGCTCGACCGGGTCCGCCTGCTTTTTGAACTCGTCTTCTTCGGACAGGCATGTCTGATACAGGGCATACTGCCGCTAATGCGAACGCAGGGCGGCGGCAGGATCATCAATATCACTTCATTTGCCAGCCATACGCCCATACCTTTCTCGGCATTCTATGCATCAGGCAAGTCCGCACTCGAGACGCTTACGCTGGGACTACGCCGCGAAGTCCGCAAATATGGTATCCACGTATCTGCCGTCGCCCCGACATTCGTAAAAACATGCATCTTCCAGGAAAAAGTCATTAAGGATTGTTCAGCGTACACCAATGAATACGCAAAAGTCGAAGCTATAAGGGATGCCGCAATCGCACACGGTTGCGATCCATCCGTCGTAGCTGCAAAGGTACTGCAGGTCCTTGCATGCAGGCATCCGGCTGCATTTTATGCCGCAGGACGTAATGCGGTGATAATGACCTTCATCCAAAGGTTTTGTCCTTCAGCGCTAATGGACAAAGCCGTAAGGTCCCATTTTAAGCTGGACCGGGATCCGGATTAGATTATTAAGGCGGTTGATCGCGTGTATCATATCAGCGGCATACAACAGATCGGTATCGGCGTTTATAATGTATGGGAAGCATGGAAATGGTATAGGCGTAACCTGGGATTTGATATCTTAGTGTTTGACGATATCGGAACGGCAAAAGGCATGCTGCCGTACACAGGAGGCAAACCCCAGGACCGTCATGCAATATTGGCAATAAACCTCCAGGGCGGCGGCGGACTTGAGATATGGCAGTTTACCACCCGGAAGCCGGAACCCGCTGTATTTGATGTTCAGATTGGCGATCTTGGCATCAACATCGCAACAATCAAGTCCGCGAATGTAGCATACGCATATTCCGCACTAAAAAGCAGAGGTGTCGCCATACCTGCCGGCGTCCTCCGTGACCCCGCTGGAAAGGAATGTTTTTTCTTAACAGATCTGTACGGCAACATGCTGCAGATAACCGGAAGTGACACCATGTTTTACGATACCGGCACTGATACGGGAGGAGTATATGGTGCAATCATCGGAGTCGCTGACATCGACAAGTCGATCGGCTTTTATGGCACGATACTTGGATATGACACGATAATCTACGACAGGGAGGGGCGGTATAACGATTTTGCCGTGCTGCCGGGCGGAACAGGGAATTTCCGAAGAATACTCCTCGCACATGGTGAGCGGAGGAAAGGCCCATTCTGCAATATGCTGGGAGAGAGCCGGATCGAGTTAGTCCAGGCCCTTGACCGCGTTCCCAATAAGATCTATGAAAACCGTTTCTGGGGAGATCCAGGCTTTATCCAGATATGCTACGATATCAGGGGCATGCTCGAGCTGAAGACAAAATGCGAGCAATACGGTACTCCATTTACCGCGGACAGCAATCCTGAAGCATACTCATCAGCCGGTAGCGTTTTTGAGATGGGCGAAGCTTCAGGCCATTTCACCTACATCGAAGACCCTGACGGCACGTTGATCGAATTTGTCGAGACCCACACACTTCCGATAGCAAAGAAACTCGGCTGGTGCCTGGATTTGAAAAAGCGCAACTCCGAAAAGCCGCTGCCCGATTGGATGTTGAAGTCCCTTCACTGGAACCGGGTCAAGGATTAGCAAATCCGGGTACTGTTTGAGCTTCCTTGCATTGTTTGGGGGCTTTGGGCTTTGCTGTATCGCGCATTTTTATAACTTTGCTCCTTTAGCCATTTCAGCCTATGTCGCAATCTTTGCGGGCTTTATAAATAATTTGAAAGAATCATTCATAATGAAGAGTGACGAAATACATAAGTGGTCATTCTGTTACTCTCTTCTCCGATTTTATGTGAAATGTGTCTTCAGACTCTATTATAAAGAAATTACAGTTCTCGGCAGAGAAAACATTCCCACAACAGCCCCAGTTATCTTTTCAGTCAACCATCAAAATGGTTTGATGGATGCAATCGCTGTTGTGTGCACGGTTCCTCAGCAACCGGTATTTCTTGCTCGTGCGGATCTGTTTAGACGACCTTTGCTAAGGAGATTGCTCACTTTTTTAAAAATCATGCCTGCTTATCGTATAAGGGACGGCTATAACAACCTTTCCAAGAATGAGGAGTGTTTTGCCAAGGCTGTCGCATCCCTGCGAGAGCGCAAAGCCCTTTGCCTGATGCCTGAGGGTAATCATGGCAATCAACGCAAACTCAGATCTTTATCAAAAGGAATTTTTCGCATTGCCTTCAGAGCCCAGGCAGAAAAAGGAAACATGCCTTTTGTCAAAATTGTTCCCGTGGGCCTTGATTATAGTCACTATGAGCGTTTCCGGGCCCGTTTGGTTATCCGATATGGCAAGCCAATTGATGTGTCCCTCTATTTCCCTGCCTATGAATGCAATCCCGCCAAGGCTTATAAGGATCTCGGTGACAGGTTGCGGCGCGAAATGAAGCGCCTGATACTACACGTCGAGAGTAGCGCTCATTATGACATGATCTGGGCACTGAAGGATATTTATCGTGACTCGCTGCTCCACAAGATGCGCCTTGGGGGGGGGAACACTGTGAATATGTTTTCTGTTGATCAGCAACTACTCGAATTGTTAGATTGGGAATCGGCGCGTGACGAAAAGTTCATGGATCAGGCTGAAGGCAAAATAGCTTTGTATAATAGTATGTTAAGTGAACTTAGGCTGCGGACGTGGGTCCTTACCTGCGATAGCGGCAATTCTCTTGTTTTGGCGAGGAAAGTCGTCTTGTCTCTCTTTGGTGTGCCGGTTTTAGTTTATGGCTTTGTTAACAACGTGATTGCTTACTATGTAGCCTCATGGCTCTCCAGGTCTGTGAAGGATCCGCAGTTCCGGAGCTCTTTCAACTTTCTCACTGGGGTTTTCTGCGTGCCTGTTATAAACTTGGTCCAAGTTCTTATACTCTTTTATTACTGCCGTTCGTTTATTTTGTGCGGTATTTACCTGGTCTCGATTTACGTCTCTGGCCTGACGGCTTATGATATCTATGTCTCGATTAAAAGCCTTGTTTTTCTGATGCGATATCGACTCGGTCTCCGATTCAAAAAAGGCAAATATTTGACTCTCAAGCAGACCCATGAAGCGCTCGTTGGTTATGTAGACGCGCAGATCTCTTGATTTAATGATCAAAAGAGTTTTTGATTGACCCTGGTCTCCGGGCAGTTGCGGCAGCCGAGCAAAGTTGACTTATCCCCGCCCCATATCAGAAGCTATCTGCCTGCGGAAGGAAGGTTCCATCGGGGCGATTTTGAAGCCTATTTCACATGTCCGTCCTACGAGTGAATCTCAGCTGGTCAATCGTATGCCAGGTTCGGCGCGAGCCATCGCTCGATTACGTCAAGATTCATGCCCTTGCGTAACGCATATTCTTCTGCCTGATCACGCCCGATTTTGCCGATTGCGAAATATCGCGCCTCCGGGTGCGCGAAATAGTAACCGCAGACGGAGCTAGCGGGTATCATGGCAAAGCTTTCCGTAAGCGTGATGCCGGTGCGTTCCTCGACCCCCAGCAAGTCAAAAAGTGTTCGCTTCTCTGTGTGATCCGGACATGCCGGATAACCCGGCGCCGGGCGGATGCCGCGGTAGCGCGCGCGGATCAAGTCGTCGAGGCTCAGGTCTTCTCCAATCCCATATCCCATATCTTCGCGGGCTTTCTTGTGCAGAAATTCCGCGAACGCTTCTGCCAGGCGATCCGCGAGAGCCTTGGTCATGATGGAGCGGTAATCATCGTGCTCACGTTCAAATGCAAGACACAGGTCGTCCACTCCGATTCCAGCAGTCAAAGCGAAGGCTCCAAGATAATCGAGCACGCCGGAAGCCTTAGGGGCGATGAAATCAGCTAGAGCGTAGTTGTACTGCCCTTCCGGCTTTTCGGCTTGCTGGCGCAAGGTGTGGATAACGGCGAGCGGCGCGCCTCGCGACTCGTCTCCATATATTTCGATGTCGTCGCCGTCACTGTTGGCTGGGAAAAAGCCGTACACGGCGCGTGCTGAGATCATTCGCCGTGCAACCAGGTCGTCCAGAAGCGCACGCGCGTCACGCCAGAGTTCCTTGGCTCTTCCTCCAACGGTTGCATCCTCGAGGATATCGGGAAACCGGCCCCTCAACTCCCAGGCGTGGAAAAAGGGCGACCAGTCTATGAAGGGCACGATTTGATTCAGGGATACGGCATCCATCGTTCGAGCCCCGGTGAAGAATGGACGGACTGGCCTGGCGCCGCTCCAATCGAAAAGAGGCTTGCGATCGCGCGCCCGCTGCAACGTAATGAGTGCCCGCGCAGGCTGGCGCTCCCGGTGCGCCGCGCGGAGCGATTCCTGTTCCAGACGAATCTTTTCGACAAACGCAGAGCGTGCTTCGGCGCCCAGCAAGCTGCCCACGTTGCTTGCCGCACGTGAAGCGTCGGGCACGTGCACGACCGGCCCGGAATATGCCGGGGCAATTTTTACCGCGGTATGCATGCGGCTGGTGGTGGCTCCCCCGATGAGGAGCGGTATCCTGAATCCTTCGCGTTCCATCTCGCGGGCGACGTGCACCATTTCTTCGAGGGACGGGGTAATCAGGCCGCTCAAGCCGATCATGTCGGCATGCAATTCCCTTGCAGTACTGAGAATCTTCTCACGGGGCACCATCACGCCGAGATCTTCAATGCGATAGCCATTGCATCCCAGCACGACACCCACAATGTTCTTCCCGATGTCGTGGACATCTCCCTTGACAGTTGCCAGGACAATCGTGCCGCGCGTTTCGAAGCTGCCGGTTCCCGCTTTCCCTGCCTCAAGGAAGGGGAGGAGGCAGGCAACCGCTTTTTTCATCACGCGCGCACTCTTGACCACCTGAGGCAGAAACATCTTTCCCGAGCCGAACAGGTCGCCTACCACGTTCATGCCGGACATCAGCGGACCTTCGATTACCGCGACCGGATTGTCGTATTTGAGGCGCGCTTCCTCCACGTCTGTTTCGATGTGATCCGCGATTCCCTTGACCAGGGAATGCAACAGCCTTTCCTCCACACTCTGCGTGCGCCATGCTTCCTCTTCGTCCTTGGTCCTGTCCCGCTGCTTGACTGAATCTCCGTGCCGGCTTAAGCGCTCGGTGGCGTCGGGTCTGCGATTCAATAAGACGTCCTCCACCAGTTCGAGCAGCTCCCTGGGAATCTCCTCGTACACGGCCAGCTGACCCGCGTTCACGATTCCCATATCCATGCCTGCACGGATCGCGTGATAGAGGAATGCGGCATGCATGGCTTCGCGGATCGCGTTGTTGCCGCGAAAAGCAAAGGAGACGTTGCTCACGCCGCCGCTGACTTTGCAAAGCGGAAAGAGTTGTTTCAGTCGGGCCGTGGCCTCGATAAAGCTCACCACGTAACCGTTGTGCTCTTCAATTCCGGTGCCGACCGTCAATACATTTGGATCGAAAATGATATCTTCACCGGGCATCCCCACGCTTTCTGTGAGAAGCCGATAGGCGCGCGCGCAGACAGCCACGCGGCGATCAGTAGTGACGGCCTGGCCCTCCTCATCAAATGCCATTATGATCACTGCGGCGCCGTAGCGGCGGACCTGGCGCGCCCGCCGCAGGAATTCCTCTTCCCCCTCCTTCAAGCTGATGGAATTGACCACTCCCTTGCCCTGCAGGCACTTCAGTCCCGCTTCGATTACAGTCCATTTGGAGCTGTCGATCATAACCGGGACACGGGAAATTTCGGGCTCGGATGCAATAAGATGCATGAATTGTGTCATGGCCGCTTCCGAGTCCAGCATGGCCTCATCCATGTTAACGTCGATGACCTGCGCGCCGCCCTCGACCTGCTGGCGCGCCACAGTAAGTGCTTCTTCGAATCGGCCACCTAGGATCAGCTGCGCGAATCTCGGCGAGCCCGTTACATTGGTGCGTTCGCCAACATTAACAAAGTTGGTATCCGGGCGAATCGTCAAGGGCTCCAATCCGGACAGCCGGGTGTACGTCTCCGGATGCGCCGGAACGCGTGGCCGGTAGCGCCGAACCGTTTGCGCGATGGCGCGAATGTGATCCGGCGTCGTCCCACAACAGCCGCCCACGATGTTGAGCCAGCCGTTGGCAGCGTACTCCCCGAGCATCCTGGCCATATCCGCAGGACCCAGGTCATATCCTCCGAACGCGTTCGGCAATCCGGCATTGGGATGGCAGCTGAGGAATATCGGGACAAGGCCTGAGAGATCATCCAGATGCTGGCGCATTTCGGCCGGGCCCAGGGCGCAATTGATCCCAAGGCTCAGGAGCCGCGCGTGAGAAACCGATATCCAGAATGCCTCCGGCGTCTGTCCCGCGAGCGTGCGCCCGCTGGCGTCGGTAATGGTCATGGACACCATCACAGGAACGCGGCGGCCAGTTGTATCGGCATATTGCTCAATTGCAAAAAGGGCGGCCTTGACATTCAGCGAATCAAAGGCAGTTTCGACAAGGAGAACGTCCACTCCTCCCTCCATCAGGCCACGGATCTGCTCGGCATAAGCAGCTGCAAGCTGATCGAAGGTTACCGCGCGAAAACCGGGATTGCTGACGTCGGGCGATAATGAAGCTGTCTTGTTCGTGGGACCTATCGAGCCGGCGACAAAGCATTGACGCGAAGGGTCGGCTTGCTGGGCGTCGGCCACGGCAGACCGGGCAAGCCTCGCCGCAGCCTGATTGATCTCGAATGCCAGAGGATCCAGTTGATACTCAGACAGCGATACGGCATTGGCGTTGAAAGTATTCGTCTCAATGATGTCTGCGCCCGCCGCTAGATACTGGCCGTGGATGCTCTTGATGGCGTCAGGGCGGGTGAGATTGAGGACGTCATGCATTCCCCGCAGATCGCACGGATGGCGTGCAAAGCGCCCACCACGATAGGCGGCCTCGTCTAGCTGAAGCTTCTGAATCATCGTCCCCATCGCACCGTCGAGAACGAGAATGCGCTGGGGCATCAATTGTTCGATCAACGAGGTTTTGTCCTGACTCTCGCTCACCTGGCTACCTCGGAGCTCAAAATAATTCGTAAGGACGTTCGACCATTCCACGATCGGAATGCGTTTCCTAGCCCCGGCGGCAGATCAGACTTCGAAGGATCCCGGGGGGTTGACACTGGCGGCCGGTTCCTTGAGTCCATCCGGCAGACACTGGGCGCATGGACAGATCCGGCGCAAGAAATCGAACGAATATATGCCAGTGCTGTGGCCGTCGCTCCATGTGAAACTGAGCGCATAGTTGCCGACCGGCGCGACCTCCGCTCGCTCCAGGGTAGAGGGGATGCTCCCTTGAAGGATCATACGCCGGCCCGTGAATTCCTCCACGCAATGAGCACAGGGACAATTCTCACGCAGATACCAGGAAGGGTAGGAGCTGAAATGTCCGTCATTCCAGGTAATGTCGGTTTGAAAGGCGTTGACGCGTTTCACGCGCGTCGGCATTAGATATGGCACCCGTAACCTCCCCCTGAGGGCAAGAAATATATATACCACACCCCGGGAGCGTCGTTGGGTCTCTTGAGTTGATGGTATACTCCATCACTATGAAACGATGGATCGCTGCAGCACTGTTTTGTGTTCTGACTCTGGCCGGGACCGCCTGGGCCCAAACCAAGGACGACTCCCCTGTTCACTGGTCCGCAAGTCCGCAGACTGTATCGGTGCATCCAGGAGCCAGCTTCGAAGTCAAACTCAAAGCCAAGATCGACGAAAACTGGCACATCTATTCATCTACCCAGGAACCTCCTCCAATTGCCACGCGATTCAAGGTTCTCTCCGGCCCGCCTTTTGAAATGTCGGGAACGGTGAGGCAATCGGAACCCAAGAAGGAGTCTGATCCTAACTTCGGCATTCAGGTCGAACTCTACTTCGACAGCGCCGAGTTTTGGGTTCCACTGAAAGCGGCGGCCTCCGCGGCACCCGGCGACTACGATGTGCGCATCCAGGCCTATTATCAGTCATGCAGTAACAAGATTTGTCTGCCGCCTAGCGGTGTTTCGGCCGCTTTAAAGATCACAGTGGTGCCAGGCGCAGTCAACGCCGCCGGCGGCGAGACGATGAGCGGATCGCAGAGTCCGACAGGAAACGCAAGCGTGCGCGGACTCAATCCATCCTGGGCTCCGGTTTCGCGGCCCCAGAGCGCAGAAAGGCCAGGAATTCGGCACTGTCCCGCGTCAGGCCCGCGAACCTGCCAATTTCTTTCCCGCTCGCATCGACGATTGCATAGAATGGGATGGCAATTGTCGAGAACTTCTCGCTGAGGATTTTCTGGTTGGCCTCCGAGGCCTGATCCGTGCCGTCCGTATACAGTTCAACCAGAATGTAGTTGCCGAGCGCCTCCGCGATTTCGGGCCGCGGGAACATGTTGCTCTTCATCCAGTGACAATTGGTGCAAGCATAACCGGTAAAACTCAGAAATATCAGTTTATTCTCTTTGCGGCCGCGCTCGAGAGCTTCCTGATACTGGTTTTTCATCCATGGCATCGATGCCGCACCCTGCGATAAACCTGCCGATTCTGAAGCCAGTGGCACATAGGCATCGAGTTCCCCAAGGCGTCCACCGAGCATTCCCGGGACGAGACTCAATGCAAACGCCAGGAACACAGTCCCCATCAGCAAGCGCGGAACACCGACCTCCGCTTCGGAGCGGATCCCTTCGAGACGAAGGAGCCCCAACAAATACAACCCGGGTAGCGCAAACAGGATTATCCACAGTGCAAGGAACCGCTCCCTTGTGAGGAGGTTCCATCCGAGAATGGCATCCACGTTGCTGACGTACTTGAGCATTGCGGCGAGGATCACGAATCCCAACACCATTTTCACTCGCATCATCCACTCGCCGCTCTTGGGGAGTTTCCCCAGGAACGACGGAAAGAGAGCCAGTCCAAAAAACGGCAGGGCCAGGCCGGAAGCAAATGCAACCATGCCGACAAGGGGCTTCCACCCGCCGCTCGAAACGGCCCCGGCGAGCAGCGTTCCCACAAAAGGTCCAACGCAGGCAAAAGCGCTAAGCGAGAATGCCAGTCCCATCAAAAGCGGTCCCAGCACTCCGCCTCTTCCGGAAGCCTGGTTCGCTTTGGTCAGCACGCTGGATGGAATCGTAATCGTGAACGCGCCGAGCATGCTCATGCCAAAGATGAGGAAGACAAGTGCGATGAACGCACTGACCCACGGATTTGCGCCGAGCTGAACGGCGCCAAAGGGCCCGAGAATGGCCGTGGTTATGAGACCCATAGCGGAGAACAGAACAATAATCCCACCCGAGAAGAGCAATGCTTGAAAGATGCCCTCGCTGCGCGATCTGGCCTGCCCCTTTAGAAAGTAGGACATTGTTATCGGAATCATGGGGAATACGCAGGGAGTGAAGATGGATGCCAGCCCGAAACCGAATGCGATAAGCATAAAAGCGCCGACTCCCTGCACGTCTTTTCCAGCTTGGCCGGCCGAAGCAGGTGTGGCGGGAGGCGCAACGTGAGTGCCGCCAGAAGGTGTTTTTTGCCCAAACAGAGTGTATTCGGTTGGGATGGCCGCAGATGCGAGTCCGGCCGAAACATCGATTGTAAGTTGGGCCCTCGCCGTTTTCCTTACTGGCAGCAGACACTGCGTGCCAGTGCAGGCTTGATAGCGAGCCTGAATTCCCAGATCGGTCGGCCCTGCAGGGGCATCTCTTGCAATCCCGATTGCGAGAAGGAACACCACTTCATTCTCGAAAGTTTCCGCGTTGACCTTGAAATTAGGATCGAAAGCGACATGCGGGCGCGGCTGATAGATCTCGGATTTTGCTACCGCCGGATTGTCCTGCACGATGAGAGTGGTCGGAATCGGCCCTGCAGGAGTCGAAAGCGAATATATGTGGTAGCCTGAATCGATCTTCGCCGTCAGCTTTGCCAGAACCTTGGAGCCCGGCGCAGCCGAGGAGGGTTCTAATGATAGAGACCACTTGACCGGATCGGGCCTTTGGGCGAAGGCTGGAGTGAAGCAAACGAGACCCAGAAGAAGGTTCTGGATTACGCATTTGATTATCAGGGCGGCTTTTTTGGTTTTGCGCTTGGCGCACATTCTATCTATTACCTCCCGCAGTAATCTCAGGATCCGTTTGGCCTGGCCGCGGACCCTGCTGTGATTTCACCGAAGGGCTTGAAGCTTCCGTGAGGTGAAGAGGTTATGGAACCGTCGGATGTCATTATCTATCATGTGTCAAGCTGCTGCAGCGCCACCCTGAGTGACGAGTGCTGGTGCAGTGAGTCAGGGGAACGCCGGCGCCGCGGATCTGGGTCGAGGTGCGATAGAGTACAAGAAATTGGTGACAGTCACCTTTTTTGCCACCTCCGCTCGAATGAGCCGGGAACACCTCCGACGAAAAAAGGTGACTGTCATCAATTTCTTGTGTTGTCTGTCGCGGGTCAGGCCCGTATGATGGGACAGCATAAACTATCATAAACTTGGCAGGCGCTCGTGCACCGTAGCCGGCCAAAACGCCTTATTGACAGGGGAAATCATGTCCGACGCTGTGGCTCAAAAGGTTCTAGCGGCAATTGCACAAATGAAGAAGATTCCTCCCGATACAATCACTTTGGATAGCTCGCTCGAAGAGCTTCGGATCGACTCGCTTGACGGGTTGAACCTTTTCTTCGATCTTGAAGAGGCCTTCGACATCAGTATCCCGGATGAAGCGGCCAAGAAGATGCAGTCGGTGCGCCAGATCGTGGAAGGGCTCGATCAGTTGATTGCCAGCAAGAGCACACCGGATACAATGTCTGCGAGCCAGGACTGATCAGAGATTCCATGCCACGATGCCGAGTTGCAATCACCGGATTTGGTGTCATTTCCGCTCTGGGCCGGAACAGCGCAGAGTTCTGGACTGCTATTTCCCAGGGCATCCCTGGAATAGGTCCGATCGAAGTGATCGATCGGGCCCAGCTTCGCTTCCCGAATGCCGCGGAGGTTCACGGTTATCGCACCGAAGATCATTTTGCCGGCGAGCGCGTCTCGTTGTTGGACCGATTCGCCGAATTCGGAATGATTGCCACCCGCGAAGCAGTCCGGATGTCGGCGATCGAGTGGACCTCGGCTCTGCGCGAGCGAACGGCCGTAGTAACCGGCTCGGCCATGGGAGGACAGACTACAGAGGATGTCGCCTTCTGGGATCTCTATCGCCTCCAGAGATCCCGTGTCAATCCCCTGAGTGTCCCAAGAATCATGACGAACGCCCTAGCCAGCCATATCTCGATGGAATGCGGCATCACGGGTCCCGCCTTCACGCTGTCCACAGCCTGCTCTTCAGCCAACCATGCCATCGGCCATGCGTTCTGGATGGTACGGGAGGGACTGGTAGATCTCGCTCTGACGGGGGGCAGCGAAGCTCCCCTGAGTTTTGGCAACCTGAAAGCATGGGAGGCCATGCGGGTCGTTTCGACTGACACCTGCCGGCCTTTCTCCAAGAACCGCAGCGGTATGATCCTGGGAGAGGGAGGAGGCATGTTGGTCCTCGAGCCCTGGGATGCAGCTAGGGCCAGGGGCGCCGAGATCTACGGGGAGATTATCGGCTTTGGAATGTCGTCGGACGCCCATCACATCACCAGCCCTTCCGCAGAAGGGGCGGGACGTGCCGTGAAGGCGGCGTTGGCGGATGCTGGGGTGCCCCCGGAGGCGATTGAGTATATCAATGCGCACGGCACCGGCACTATGGCAAACGACGCCACCGAGACCGCCGTGATCCGAAACGTTTTCGGAAAGCACACCGACCGATTAGCTGTCAGCTCCACGAAATCAATGCACGGACATGCGCTCGGAGCCGCGGGGGCACTGGAGGCGATCGCGACACTCCTGAGTTTGCGCAACGAAGTCCTGCCTCCCACGGCGAACTTCACCGAACCGGATCCTGCTTGCGATCTGGATGTGATCCCCAATAAGCCTCGGGCCGCTGCCTGCGAATACGCCCTTTCAAATTCCTTCGCCTTTGGCGGATTGAATGCGGTGCTCGCTTTCCGGCGTCCCGCTGCCTGAAGATGAGAGCGAAGAATCCACTCAAGATCCGCGCCGAATATGTGTTGTTCCGTGCTGTGGTGGGCGGCATCGGCTTCCTGCCGCGCCCGCTTGCCGTCGGTTTGGGGCGCGGCCTGGCGCGCATCGCTTACGTATTCATGGGCCATCTAAGGCGTGTTGGAGAGAAAAATCTGTGCATAGCCTTCCCTCAAATGAGCCGCGCGGAGCGACTCAGGATCCTGCGGGCAAGCTTCGACAGCCTTGGACGCCAGCTTGGAGAGTTCTGCCGGTTTCCGCATGCCTCGAAGGAGAGTCTGGGCCGAATCGTGGAGTACGATCCGGAAAGCGTCGCTCGCCTGGAAGAAGCTGAGCGGCACGGGTGCGGAGTCCTCTTCATCACCGCACACCTGGGAGCGTGGGAACTGCTCGCATTCGCACATTCCGCACTCGTACATCCTCTGAGTTTCCTGATCCGTCCCATCGACAATCCTTTGATCGAGCGTGTTGTGCACTCGATGCGCACTCGATTTGGAAACCAGGCTCTCAGCAAGAAAGACGCCGGCTTGACCTGCATGCGGAAACTGAAAAAGGGCGGGACGCTGGGGATTCTGGCCGACCTCAACGCTCTTCAGGAGGAAGGGATTTTTGTGCCTTTTTTTGGAACGCTCGCCTGCTCGACAGCCGCCGTCGCCGCGCTGGCGCTTGCCACCGGAGCTGCCGTTTTCCCGGCTTTCGCCCCCTGGGATCCTGCGAGGAAAAAATACATTTTCCAGGGCGGCCCTACAATCGAAGTCTTGCGAACAGGAGACTTCGCACGAGACTTGGGGGTAAACACCGCCCGCATCGCACAGGTGATGGAGAGTGTCATCCGCAAGCACCCTGAACAGTGGCTATGGATTCACGACCGCTGGCATACCCGCCCGCGGCCGCAAGATCGAGTCTGCGCCGACTTCCCCCACCTCTCTATCTGACAAACCAACAAGCATTCCAATTCGACCTGCATGAACCAAAGGTTTCCGTATTCACCCGGAGTTCGGCCATTCTACGTCCCGTACGGACGAGGTGAAAATAGCCCGGCACTTCAGTGCCGGGAATGGGAATCAGGTTCAAGTACGAGTCCCATAGGGACGACTGGCTTGGAGGACACAGATGGTAAACGCAAAATCAGATGCGGCGAGAGGTACGTCTGGGAATGACTCAGCCGTCCGGACGGGACTTGACGTGGAGGTTTCCGAAAGTCCCGGCACTGAAGTGCCGGGCTATTTTCTTTGCGTCCCTAACGGGACGCAGCCATGCGGGCCTCAAAAGACATTGTTCCACGGGTCACCGCAGGAGAAAAACGACGACGTTCAGAGCTACGAGTCCCACCAGCGCCATCCTTGTGGAGCGTGGGTGGTTGCGCTTCCATCCGTGCCAGACTGCGGCCAGGCAAAGCATGAGTAGAATCAAAACGGCGCTCATGAGGAAACAAAACCCGTATCCAGCCTCGCGGCCCAGAATCGTGGAGACCGGCGGCCGCCGAAGAACACTGAATATGAGCAACAGATGTGCGCAGTAGACCAGCAGCGACTCCTGGCCGGCCAGACGAATTGCATTCGGCATCCATCCCAGCTTCTTTTCCATCGCGTACAGTCCTGCGCAGAGAATCACGACGCATCCCAATCGGATGAGCACGTAAAGCGGGCTGATTTTATAGAAATCGACATTCCAGGAATGGAAGAGCGGCAATCCACGCACAAGCAGTGCGGCTGCGATCGCCGCTGCCGCCAGCCAAAAAGAGCGGGTCATGAAGCGCGCATCTTCGTGCTTCTCCACAGCCTCTAAAAAGAGCAGGGCCGCGCAACTTCCCGCGGCGACAAAGCTGATCCAGGGGAAAATCGGGAAGAGGGACACGCCGTGCGGGTTTAAAAACATTGCCAGTGGCAGGGGCATCCTCGCGGAGAAGTCCTGCGCCCAAAACCAGGGTGTCAGCAGCGTGGCGGATATGCCGACCGTTGCAACCGCCCAGAAGTGTATGCGTGGTCTGCGAGTCAAAAAGATCAGCGCATCGATTGCCAGCAACGAGACGACGATGCACTGCAAGACATCAACCTGAAAGGCTGTTTTCCAGAACGCCTGATTCTGAGGGGCCAAATACCGGCTCAGGCCGAAGTGCGGCAAGTGAAGGTAATAGGCCGCCAGCAGAATAAATCCCAGCCGCCGGAGATGCTTCCTGAAAGCCGGTCCGCTATGGAGAAAATCCTCCCATTGGCGGCGAGCCTGAATAATGACCGAAAATCCGGAGGCGAAAAGAAAGGAAGGCGCCACGAGCCCGTTCACAAAAGACAACCAGAAAAAAAATGCGTGTTCACGCGCTGTCTTGGGCAGATAGGCATTGACTACGTGGGTTTCCACCATGACGATCAGCGCCAAACCGCGCAGCAGGTCGACAAAACCGAATCGCTGGCTTCCGCCAGATTTCGCTCCTCCCAGGTGTGCCGATCCGCGCGGGGGGCAACCTCCCGAGTTGGGCTCCATGACTGCCGGGGTTGATTGCATATTAATCGAGAGTCAAGGTCCTGCATTCCCTGCTCAGTCTGAGGCAGGACAAACAGGAGGTATGCCTTCGCGCATTATGCAGACAGCTCAATTTGCGATATCATTCCATCCGTTTTTCCACAAAAGGACGGACAGACAATGGTGGTCAAAATCGGTCTTATACAGATGTCCATGAGTCACGAACCCGCTTCCAACTTGCAAAAGGCAACGGATCGAATCCGTTCAGCCGCCGGCCAGGGCGCACAAATCATCTGCCTGCCCGAACTGTTCGGAAACCTGTATTTTTGCCAGGCTGAGGACTACACCCATTTTGGTCTGGCCGAGGAGATTCCCGGTCCTACCACTGCGCACTTTGGCGCACTTGCGCGCGAGCTTCAGATTGTTCTGGTAGTGCCGTTGTTTGAGCATCGTGCGGCGGGAGTCTATCACAACAGTGCGGCCGTAATCGATGCCGACGGAACGTACTTGGGGAAATATCGTAAGATGCACATTCCTGATGACCCTCTCTATTATGAGAAGTTTTATTTCACCCCCGGCGATCTGGGATTCCAAGCCTGGGATACGCGTTACGGCCGCATCGGTGTCCTGATCTGCTGGGACCAATGGTATCCCGAAGCAGCCCGTTTGACGGCGCTGCATGGTGCAAACATCCTGTTCTACCCCACGGCTATCGGATGGCATCCAAGTGAAAAAGAGGCGCTCGGTGCGGGCCAGCATTCTGCGTGGGAGACGATTCAACGCGGCCATGCAATCGCCAACGGCGTGTTTGTCGCGGCGGCTAATCGCGTGGGACACGAGGGAAAGGTGCCTGATGGGATCGAGTTCTGGGGCGCAAGCTTTGTGTGCGATCCCGGCGGGAATGTCCTGGCAAGAAGCCCGCACGATCGGGAAGAGACCCTGGTCGCGGCGTGCGACATGCAACAGGTGGAAACTGTGCGCACGCACTGGCCGTTCCTGCGTGATCGCCGCGTGGATGCTTATGGAGGCCTGACTAGCCGCTATCTGGATTAAAGCCTCTAATGATGCCGATCTGTTCCGAAAATAGGCGGAGCTTTTGGAGTGCGGCGGCATGACTTGCTCCTTATACGCATTTCTGTAGATATGGACATGAGGGCAAGAAAAATGTGCCGGCCCTTTGGGCCTCGTTGGTACTATCTCCCTAACCCCGCGCTGACGCGCGGGGCTCCCCAGTAACAGCTCGCGGAACTCTTGGTTCCGCAAGCTGTTACTGGGACAAGCAACTACCCCGTTTTTTTGGGGGTAGTGGGACGCTATTCACTGCCGGCGCTTCGCGCCTGGGTTTGTGGCCATCAGTGTATGCCGCGAAAGATCCTGCTCAGCCTAAGTATCGTGCGAGGGGAACAGCCAAAAGCGCCGGTCTGACTCAATGCCCGATAAGGCCCGAAGGGCCGGGATCAGGATGCGCCTCTTCATCGAGCGCCGAAGGCGCGGCACAGCTCCAAGGCGCTTCGCGCAACGGATGTGCTTTTCATGCGCAGTGTTGCGTTGGATTTCCGATCAGCCTGGGAACCATTGTAGAATAGCGTTGAAGAACCACGTTGGGATGCTGGCAACTTAGTTCAGGAGAAGTGGCGGGTTTCTATGAATATGGGAAGCACCTTGCTGGATGCAATCGCCGTAGAAAATCCGGAGCGACCGGCACTGGTCGCACCCGGGGGGCCGGTTGTGAGCTATGGATCGTTGCATAAGCAGGTGGCTAGATTGGCCATATTCTTGCAGCGGGCCGGGATCGAGCGCCACGACCGAATCGGCATCGTTCTGCCTAATGGCATCGACGCCGTGATCGCGTTTTTGGCGGCTGCGGCTGCCGGAACTGCCGCACCCTTGAATCCAGCCTACAAGTTGGAAGAGTTCCAGTACTATCTCGCCGACACAGGCGCGCGGGCTCTAATCGTGCCGGCAGGCGGCGCCGAGCTGGCAAGGCGGGCAATAAGCCCAGGCATGTTTCTCGTTAAATCTGCCATCGATGGCGGAGGCGAGGTAACGTTTTCCACCGGCGCTCCTTTGAAGGCCGCCGCAGGAATTGACGTTCCGCGGGCGGATGACGTAGCGCTGGTTCTGCACACAAGCGGCACGACGAGCCGCCCAAAGCGCGTTCCACTCATGCATGCGAATCTTCTGACCTCGGCGCGCAACATCGCCCGCTCTTATTCACTTACGTCCGAAGATGTCACCATGTGCGTCATGCCGCTGTTTCACGTGCACGGGCTGGTTGGCTCTGTCCTGGCATCTCTCCTCGTAGGCTCTACCGTCGTCGTGACGCAGGGATTCAATGCGCTGTCTTTCTGGCCCGCCGTGCAGTCTCACCGTGTGACCTGGTATTCCGCAGTCCCGGCAATCCATCAGATGCTCCTGGCGCGTTCGCGCGAGGGTGTTCGTCCCGCGGGATCCGAGGGACTCCGCTTCATTCGCTCTTGCAGCTCGGCCCTGTCCCCAACGCTCATGGCTGATCTCGAGGCACGCTTCGGAGCACCGGTCCTGGAAGCGTACGGAATGACCGAAGCTTCGCACCAGATTGCCACCAACCCGCTGCCCCCGGCTGAACGAAAAGCGGGAACCGTAGGACTCGGCGCGAACGTCGAGGTCGGCATCATGAATAGGGAGGGGCATCTGCTGTCGCCTGGAGCACAGGGCGAGGTGGTCATCCGCGGCGCAAACGTCATTGCCGGGTACGAAGATAATCCGGAGGCAAACGCGACCTCGTTCACGAACGGCTGGTTTCGCACAGGAGATGAAGGAATCATAGACCGGCAGGGATATGTCAAACTCATCGGCCGCATCAAGGAGCTGATTGTGCGCGGCGGCGAGAAGATTTCTCCCCTCGAGATCGATCAGGTGCTTCAGCTGCATCCTGCCGTCGCGGAGGTTGCGACATTCGGTGTGCCGCATCGGGTTTACGGCGAGGAGGTCGCGGCCGCGGTCGAACTAAGCGCGCCTGCAACCGAAGAAGAACTGCTCGCATTCTGCCGTGACCGCCTGGCGGATTTCAAGTGCCCCAAGAAAATCCATATCGTGGAGCGCATTCCACGCACCGCCACAGGCAAGATCCAACGCAGGACGGTGGCGCAAAAGCTGGGATCATGAAATTTGCGATCGTGGGTGCCGGAGCCATCGGAGCCTATGTCGGCGCGTGCCTCGCTGCCGGCGGAGAGGAAGTCGCGCTCGTGGCGCGCGGGCCTCATCTGGAGGCGATGCAGAAGCAAGGAGTGCGCGTTCGCCTGGAGACCGGCCAGACGCTAACTGCCCATCCGTATGCCACGGACAATCCTGCGGAAATCGGTGCTGTGGATGTTGTCTTCCTAACTGTGAAGGCTCAAAGCCTGAGAGCAGTGAGCCCCAGCCTCGCGCCCCTCCTCGGGCCCGAAACGCCGGTGGTCGCAGGACAAAACGGCGTACCCTGGTGGTTCTTCGAGAATTGGGGCGGCCCGTTGAAGGACACCCATCTGAAAGCCGTGGATCCTGATGGTTTCCTTTCTGCTACTATTCCGGCGCAACGCGTCATCGGGTGCGTCGTCTATTGCTCGGCCGTCATGGTCGCGCCCGGAGTCATCGAACAGACGGAGGGAAATCGCTTCGCCATTGGAGAACTTCACGGCGCCCGCAGCGAGCGGTGCCGGCGGATTGCGCACGCGTTCCAGAAAGGCGGTCTGAAGTGCGTCGTGCGCAGCCGTATCCGTCATGATGTCTGGGTGAAGCTGATCGGTAACATGGCCTTCAATCCCATCAGCGCGCTCACGCGGGCCAACCTGGAGGAGATCCTCCGCGATCCGGACGCCTCCGCGCTCGCACGAGCCATCATGGAAGAAGGCCATGCGGTTGCACACGCCCTTGGTTTGGAGTTGGACATCAGTGTCGATCAGCGATTCAATGGCGCCGCGCGTGTCGGCCCCCACAAAACCAGCAGTCTTCAAGACATCGAAATGGGACGATCCCTGGAGACAGAAGCGATCGCCGGTGCCGTCGTGGAGTTGGCCGATAGGCTGGGAGTTCGGATTCCTCAGACCAAGGCTGTTTACACATGCGCACGGCTCCTCGAGCGCCAGAATCTCCGCCATTCCGATTCACGGAACTCATGAAGCGACCTGCCTCTTCTATCGTTATGCGTGAAAATGTGCCCCTGGCGCCTTTCACCACTTTGGGTGTCGGAGGACCAGCGCGGTTTTTTGTCGAGGCAGAGGCTGAAGTCCAGGTCGTCGATGCCCTGGAGTTCGCAGCTCTGAGGAATCTGCCCGTCTTCATCCTGGGCGGAGGCAGCAATCTGGTCGTTGCCGATTCCGGATTTCAAGGAATGGTGGTGAGAGTTGCCCTGCGTGGCATTCGACAAGAAGCTGCCGGCCGAATCGTCGCGGCCTCTGGAGAAAACTGGGACTCGTTGGTGCGTCAATGCGTCGATCAGGATCTGGCAGGGATCGAGTCTCTGAGCGGAATTCCGGGCACGGTCGGCGGCACTCCCGTTCAAAATGTGGGCGCATACGGCCAGGAGGTTAGCGAGGTCATTGCATCAGTTCGCGTTCTCGAACGCAAGACCCATAAAACTCTGGATCTCGATAATGCCGCATGCGGCTTTTCTTATCGGACGAGTCTCTTTAACGGTCCTGAACGCGATCGTTATGTTGTGCTGGCAGTCGCCTTCCAGTTGCGTCCCGGCGCCGGACCGCGAATTGCATACCCCGAACTCCAGCGCCGCTTTAAAGACAGAATAGACAGTCCAACACTGGCTGACGTGCGCGCGGCCGTTTTGAGTATCCGGGAAAGCAAATCCATGGTCCTTCGCCCCGGTGACCCGGACTCGAAGAGCGCCGGCTCGTTTTTTAAAAATCCAATCGTGTCTGAGAGCGACGCGTGGTTTGTCGAAGAAGCGGCAAGAAGTCGCCGAAGTTCGAAAGATTCCTTCCACATGCCTCGCTATCCGATGATTGATGGCCGCGTCAAACTGTCGGCCGCATGGCTGATCGAACATGCAGGATTCAGCAGGGGCTATTGCCGGGGACAAGCAGGTCTCTCCAGCAAACATGCCTTGGCGATCATCAACAGGGGCGGAGCAACCGCTGGCGAGATTCTGACTCTAATGGCCGATATGCAGGCCACCGTGGATGAACTTTTTCAGGTGAAACTGGTCCCTGAGCCCGTTTTCGTCGGATTCGGATAGAAGCCGGAACGGGTGCGTCACACCATAACAGGATGATGTTCACTGCACCCTTGTGCTCAGATCGCGTGAATACCGCGATGATGTTACTATTCTGAGGAGAGGTTTTCGTTTGAACTTTTTGATTGAGCCGGGCGTTTCTATCTGAGTTGCCTTCAGGAGGAGAATCGACTATGAAGAGGTTGACCATCTTTGCTCTGGCTGCAGTTGTTGCGACGCTGGCCGCCGGAGTGCTTTTTGGACAAAACACCGATCTTAGTGGTACATGGGTTGGGGAGACCGCGGTTCCCAACTCCTCGGATAAGGACGGCCTCAGCCTCGTCTTGAAAAAAGACGGCGCATCTTATTCAGGCACGATGACCGATACTTTGGGAATGGTAAGCGGGGTCAGTCTGGAAAATGTGAAAATTGAGAACGGCACCCTGAGCTTTCAGTTCAATGCCGGCCCCAGCGATCAGGCAATAAGAATCAGCACCACGCTTAAGCTTACCAACGACAAGCTCGTCGGCTCCTGGGTGGACGAGCAGGGCGACTCAAGTGCACTGGAGCTAGTGAGAAAGAAATAGCCGTTGTCGAGCGGCGCAAGAGGAGCCGGGAGCCATGTACCACCCGCATAGCGGGAGGCATGAGGAAGCTCCCCCGAATGGGGCATGGGACTGGCTCGCCCCAACGGGGCCAGAGACAATAGCCCCGGGCAAGCGAAGCGCAGCCCGGGGTATGCCATGCCAGCAATGACTAGCCCTGGAGAGGCGACAGACATTTCTGTCGTCCCTCCAGGGCTCACTCCATTGATCGCCCAAACTCCGGGCTGCGCTTCGCTTGCCCGGAGCTACTCTCTTTCCGCCCTTCCAGGGCGCGGGTTGGCCAGCACCAGTCAAACGCAGGTTTGTCAAGTTCCCAAACTCTTGACCAACGCTGGAACAGCGGAGCATTAAGTGTCTCACTGCCAGAGGCGGTGTTTTACATTAACGGTATTAGAAGACCGCGGAGAAACCAGCGGCATGATTTGCGCAGCTTGAATGGGACGGTTGTGTCGTGGCGCATCATCAGAGAGTAACAGGCAACAGACGGAGGTGTTCGTGAAGAGACTGCTGGAAGTGTGCGTGGAATCGGTGGCAGGTGCGATCGCGGCACAGGATGGTGGTGCGGATCGCGTGGAATTGTGCGCCAACTTACTCGAAGGAGGCACGACTCCAAGTGCGGGATCAATCCAGTTGGCACGGAGTCGGCTGCACATAGGGCTGCAGGTAATGATCCGGCCCAGGGGCGGCGATTTCTGCTACTCGCCCGTCGAATTTGAAATCATGAAGCGCGACATCGAGGCCGCAAAGCAGGCAGGCGCCGACGGCGTCGTCATCGGGATCTTGAAAGAAGATGGCTCTGTCGATGCGCCTCGAACACGAGAGTTAGTTACCTTAGCTCAGCCGATGAATGTGACCTTCCATCGAGCCTTCGATATGTCGCGCGACCCACACGAAGCGCTGGAAACTCTGATTGGTATCGGCATTCATCGCATCCTGACCTCAGGACAAGAGGCCAGTGCTCTGGAAGGCCTCGAATTGATCACGGAGCTCGTGCGCAAGTCCGGAGACCGCATCATCATCATGCCCGGCGGCGGCATCCACGAACGCAACTTTGCCGGAATCCTCGAAAAGAGCGGCGCGCGCGAGCTGCATGTGGCGGCGCTCGTGGATGTCGAAGGCCCGATGAAATACCGCAACAGCCGCTGCTTCATGGGAGGTGAGTTGAGGCCGCCTGAATTTAGCGTGATCACAACCGATGCTGCGCGTGTCCGCACCTTCGTCAAGCTGACCAACGTGGTGACTAATTAGCTCTTTAAAAAGCAGCCACGGATTCCACTGATTT
>Ga0182021_10000440_pt1 | contig 43851 bp, 45 predicted proteins | sample 612E3MmetaG_FD_120493 | JGI IMG/M metagenome (GOLD analysis project Ga0182021, IMG submission 120493) | Permafrost microbial communities from Stordalen Mire, Sweden - 612E3M metaG (Illumina Assembly) | ecosystem: Environmental > Terrestrial > Soil > Wetlands > Permafrost | place: Sweden... | reverse complement strand
GTTTTCGGCACTTCTTTCGTCATGCCTACGCCATCGATCTGGACGGCACTCGTCTCGAGGATCTGCGCACCTGCGCCCGGGCGGTCCTTCCGCTACTCAGTGAAGATCTCAAGCGATTCGACGAGTTTCTCTCCGACGTTGGCAGGGAATAGTGGACGTGCCCGGCGAATCACGGTGGTGCGGGGACGTCGCTAGCCACCCCATGGACAAGGCCGGGATCGAGCAATTTCTCTCCGCCTTGGACGTTTACGACATCGAGGCCGCCTACCTGGAGCTGGCATTGCGACGGGGACTGCCGCTGGCGTCGTTGGATGATTCGCTGCGCACGGCGATGCAAAGAGCCGGCGGTCGGCTGCTCCCCCGGTCTACATGACGGTGCAAGAGCCCGGCAGACAAACTGTCGTTGCGCCGGTTCGACGGCGAGGTTAGCTTTCTTGCGTTCGACGCTGGTCCGGTCCAGGTCGTACGGAATCTCTGGCTTCGCAACTTCGCGCTGATCGCGCCTGCGGCCTCTCGCACCGGTCCGACCAACGGGTGACCACGCACGCGTTGCGGATAGTCGAGTAGCTCGGACGCGTCCAAGGCCACGCGTGGGGACGGCGGGCAGTCAACCGCGCCCCGCATGATTTCGCGCTTACCACTGATCCGAGCGCCGAGCAGCACTGCGACCTTGGATCCTGATGGTGAAACCCTCAAGCGTGTGCCGGGGCAGCGACACTTCTGGTTCGACGTGCGTAACCGTTGTATCCTGCTCGCCGTGAGAGGAAGAAGATGATCAGTCTGGAAAACATCGAGCTCGCAATTGTCGGCTTGGGATATGTTGGGCTGCCCTTGCAGTCGAATCCGGCAAGAAGCGCCGGGTCATCGGCTTCGACATCAATCAGAAGCGTGTCGACGAACTTAGGGCGGGAAAAGACAAAACCCTCGAAATCGAGCCGGGAGAACTTCAGGCTGCCAACCAACTCATCTACACAACGAACCCTGAAGATCTGCGCGCCTGTAACTGCTTCATCGTCACCGTCCCCACTCCTATTGACCAGCACAAGCGCCCCGATCTCACACCGCTCACCAAGGCATCCGAGACCGTTGGCAAGGTGCTCAAGCCAGGCGACAGGCCCGATGCCTGAGTGCGCCCGTCGTCGTTTGGCCGGTGTTCACATCCTCCGACCTAGCAACCTCTGAAGCCATGACAAAGAGTGGAACACGCCGGCTTGTCTTGTTTCTGGTTCCTACGCTAGCCGGCGGCGGTGCGGAGCGGGTGATCGTGACGCTTCTGCGGCATCTGGATCGTGCCAAATTCAGGCTGGCGCTTGCGGTGGTGGATGCGAGAATGGCAGTGTTTCTTTCAGACGTGCCTGAAGATGTGGAGTTCATCGATCTAGGCTGTCGACGCGTGCGACACGCGCTGCTGAAGATCTTCTCCTTGGTTTGGCGAATGCGTCCCGCGGTGGTCTTTTCGACACTGGGGCATCTCAATATCGCGATCGCACTCCTCCGGCCATTCCTACCGCGCAAGCCCCGCTACGTTGCTCGGGAAACGATGGTCATCAGCCAGGGCATGGAGAATAGTCGGCATCGTGGAATCTGGAGGTGGGCGTACAGGCGGTTCTACAAGAAGCACGACCTAGTCGTTTGCCAATCGGAGGACATGTTCAGGGACTTCGTGGACAACTTCGGCCTTCCAAGTCGCCAAGCGGTCGTGATCCGAAATCCCGTGGATGTAGCGCACATCCAAGAAATGGCGAAAGAACCCCTGCCGAGCTATGGCGATACTGCAGACGCCGGTTCTGTACGACTGATTGCGGTGGGCAGGATGATTGATGTGAAGGGCTTCGATTTGCTAGTTGAGGCACTTGCCCTTCTCGGCGACGAGCGGGTTCACTTGACCATTCTTGGCGAGGGGGCACTACGTGGCAAACTGGAAAAACAGACGATCGATCTTGGCTTGGTCGGCCGGGTGCTTTTTCCGGGCTTCCAGGTGAATCCATATGCATGGATTGCGCGGGCTGATGCGCTAGTTCTATCGTCGCGGCACGAGGCGTTCCCCAATGTGGCGCTGGAGGCGCTGGCCTGTGGCACGCCGGTGATTGCCACACCGGCGCCAGGCGGAACGCGCGAGATGCTCGCCGGCGTCCCGGGATGCGTGATGGCCGAGGCGGTCAGTGCGCAAGAACTAGCGAATGCCATTGGAAAGTGGATGTCCGGCCAGCGCGTCCGGGTACCGGAGGATGCGACCGCGCTCTATCGGGTTGAGAAGATAGTTGCGGAGTACGAGAAGCTGTTGGCAACGCACCCGGGGACACCATGAGGCGGCGCTGCACTGAATATGCGACATCTCACCAACCAGATCGCGGGGCCGCCGCTTCATGAGGCAGCGATTGCGTTTGGTGGAAATCATTACCGGACTCTCGACTGGGGGTGCCGAGGTGATGCTGTTCAAGGTGTTGCGGCGCATCAACCGTAGTCGTTTCGACCCTTGTGTGATCTCATTGACGACAAAGGGTGAGGTCGGTTCTCGAATCGAGGCGCTGGGAATCCCGGTCAACGCGCTCAACATGAGGCGGGGTCGTCCAGACCCGATCGGGTTCTTGCGACTTGCCAAAGACCTGAGATCGTATAGGCCGGATGTGGTGCATACCTGGATGTATCATGCAGACCTACTAGGTGGCCTTGCTGCACGCCTCGCAGGACTCAGCGCTGTAGCATGGTCGCTGCATCACAGTAACCTGTCTGAAGACAAGAACAAGCGTTCGACCCTGTGGGTAGTGCGGGCTTGTGCCAAACTGTCTCCATTCGTGCCAAGGCTCATCCTGTCCTGCTCTGAAAGGACCAAACAAGTGCACCTGGCGGCGGGCTATGCCGCAGCCAAGATGCGTGTCATTCCAAACGGATTTGACCTGAGCGAGTTCGTGACAGACCCTGGCGCGCGGCTTTCCGTGCGAAAAGAACTGGGAATACCTGCGGATTCGCCACTTGTCGGTCTTGTTGCGCGTTATGACCCCCTGAAGAATCATGTCGGCTTCATCGGGGCGACGTCGCCGATCTGTCGTTCGGTCCGCAATGTCCACTTCCTACTGGCGGGCAGCGGAGTAGACAGCGGCAATGCCGCACTAGTCGCCCCGATCAAAGAGGTGGGTTTGGCTGACCGTTTTCATCTGCTCGGCCAGCGGGATGACGTTCCTCGTCTGATGGCGGCGTTCGACGTACTCGCATCTCCCTCTCACGGGGAGGCATTTCCGAATGTGCTTGGCGAGGCAATGGCCTGCGCAGTGCCATGCGTGACGACCGATGCTGGAGACTCTCGCGAAATAGTCGGCGACACGGGCCGAGTCACCGCAGTAGGGGACATGAAGGGCCTGGCACAGAACATTGTGGAGTTGTTGTGCATGCCGCGTGAGGAGAGGATCGCCCTAGGTCAGCGTGCACGCGAACGGGTGAGCGCTCGGTATGAGATTGATCACGTGGTCAGACGCTATGAGCGCTTCTATGAGGAGCTGCTGGAACAGAAGTCATGTGCGGCATAGCAGGCTTTGTCGGTTTCAATGGTTTGGCGAGTGGACAAGCGGGGGCGGTCGCTATCCAGATGGCGCAGAAGATCGCTCATCGCGGGCCCGATGACGCGGGGGTTTGGGTGGACGACTCCCTGGAGGTGGCGCTAGGACACAGGCGGCTTTCGATCATTGACCTATCGCCCGCCGGACATCAGCCGATGGTTTCGGCGTCGGGCCGATACGTAATGGTTTTCAATGGGGAGATCTACAACCATCAGGCATTGAGACGAGAGTTGTCGTCAGGCATTGCTCAGTCGGTGAAGTGGAGAGGTCATTCGGACACGGAGACATTGCTTGGCTGCTTCGATGCGTGGGGTGTTGAAAAGACCCTGCGGGCGACGATAGGCATGTTTGCAATTGCGCTCGTGGATCGAGAGAAGAGGGAGATGTGTCTTGCGCGAGATCGGATGGGCGAGAAGCCGCTCTACTACGGTTGGCAGAAAGGCGTGTTCCTGTTCGGCTCCGAACTCAAAGCGCTAAAGGCGCATCCGGGATTTGTTGGGGAAATCGAGCGGAATGCGATAGCCTTGCAACTGCGGCACAATTACATACCGGCACCGTATTCGATCTATAGGGACATACAGAAGCTGCCGCCAGGAACATTCCTTAGGGTTTGCGTGGGGACTTCCCACAGCGCCGGGCCCTCCCCGAATGGGAGAAGGGAGGTGCCGCAGCCGTATTGGTCGCTGTCCGATGTGTTGGCTGACGGGCACCGGGCCCCTTTCTCTGGCAACGATGCCGAGGCGGTGGATGCGCTGGATCTGTTGCTTCGGGACTCCGTGCGCCAGCAGATGGCGGCAGATGTGCCGCTGGGCGCGTTCCTGTCCGGTGGAATAGACTCCTCCACAATCGTCGCGTTGATGCAGGCGCAGTCCTCGCGTGCAGTCAGGACATTCACCATCGGGTTTCGTGAGGAGGGATACAACGAGGCGGAGCATGCTAAGGCCGTGGCGAGGCATCTGGGCACGGAACACACGGAGCTGTATGTCTCGCCTACAGGGGCGTTGGATGTCATTCCGCGCTTGCCGGCACTCTATGACGAGCCGTTTTCTGACTCGTCCCAAGTCCCGACCTTCCTGATTTCGCAGCTGACGCGACAGCATGTGACCGTGTCGCTGTCGGGCGACGCAGGGGATGAGTTGTTCGGCGGGTACCCGCGCTACTTCCGCACGGCTCGTATCTGGCGGATGCTGAACCGGCTTCCGGGTCCCGCGCGGAAGGGCATCGGTCGTGCAATCCACTCGGTCTCTGAATCTGGATGGAATCGCCTGGCGGGGCCCTTCATTCCATTGCTGCCGCCCACGATGGGCAATTTCGGTCACAAGGCCCGCAAACTGGGAGAGACGCTTGGGGAAGATGCCCCTGAGGCGATCTATCGCGGGCAGGTCTCGCACTGGGAGCATCCGTCCCGGCTCGTCATCGGCAGCGCGGAGCCGCAGACAGTCTTGACCGACCGCGCACGGTGGCGGGAACTTGCAGATGTCGAGAATCGCATGATGTATCTGGATGCGATGAGCTATTTGCCCGACGACATCCTTTGCAAGGTGGATCGGGCGGCTATGGGCGTCTCGTTGGAAACCAGAATTCCGATGCTAGATCACCGAGTGGTGGAATTCGCATGGCGTCTTCCCATGAACATGAAGATCCGAAACGGCCAGGGCAAATGGATTTTGCGCCAGGTCCTTCACAAGTACGTTCCCAGGCAGCTGACCGAGCGGCCCAAGATGGGCTTCGGTGTGCCCATCGATGGTTGGCTGCGCGGGCCCCTGCGCGAGTGGGCCGAGAGTCTGCTGGATGGGTCACGACTCCGACAGGAGGGTTTCTTGGACCCTGGGCCAATAAGGCAGAAGTGGGCAGAGCACCTTTCCCGGCGGTACAACTGGCAGCATCACCTCTGGGATGTGTTGATGTTTCAGGCGTGGCTGGAGCAGGAGCGCATGTCGTGAAGCTGGTGGCATTTCTCCGCCGTGCCATTTTGGGGTTCGAGGTCGCCCTTGCAGACGTCCACGCTTCTTGGCATCTCGAAGGCTCGCCGGAGCGTTGGCTTCCAGGCGAATCTCCGCCATGCTCGTCTCTTCCGCAATCACCCTGCACGTAGGGGCCCCACGCTATGGCGCTTTTTACGGTCTTCACCCCCACCTACAATCGAGCTAGCACGTTGCATCGGGTTTATGACAGCCTGCGCGCGCAAACGCTGCGTGATTTTGAATGGTTGATCGTTGATGACGGCTCATCCGACAACACATCCGAACTTGTGAAAGGCTGGCAGAAACAGGCCGATTTCCCAATTGCATATCACTACCAGACCAACCGGGGCAAACACATAGCGTTCAATCGGGGCGTGACGCTCGCGCAAGGGGAACTGTTCCTGACTCTGGATAGCGACGACGCGTGCGTGCCGACGGCGCTGGAGCGCCTGGTGTGGCACTGGCGACAAATCCCGGACAACATCCGCGCGCGGTATTCAGCGGTCACGGCCCTGTGTGTGGATCCAAATGGGCGGCCGGTCGGGGATCGCTTTCCGCGCGACACCATCGACTCCAACACGCTGGAGATGCGCTACAGGTACAAGATTCGCGGGGAGAAATGGGGCTTCCAGCGAACGGACATCCTGCGGCAGTTTCCCTTTCCCGAAATTGCAGGGCTGACACATTGCCCAGAGACAGTTGTCTGGTCGGCTATCGGGCGACGCTACCTGACTCGCTACGTGAATGAGGCGCTGCGCATCTACTACCCGGCCGACTCGCCTGAAGCTCAGCTCTCCTCGATTGCTCCAGCCCGCCTCGCACGGGCGGCGCTCCTAGAGCACACGGCCGCGCTGAATCAAGAGCTCGACTGGTTCCGCATGGATCCAGGGCGCTTTGTGCGCTCCGCTGTGCACTATGTCCGTTTCAGCCTGCACGCGGGGATCGGGCCGCGCGAACAGTGGCGGGCACTGCATCCCGCCGGAGCCCGGATGCTTTGGCTGATGGCCGCTATCCCGGGGATGCTGATCTACCTTCGCGAGCGCAATGCATGAAGAATGCAACACGCTGGCAGGGGCTCTTGCTATTCCAAGCCTGGCTGGGGAAAACCGCGACATGACGACCTTGCAAGCCGACGCTGATTGGTTCTCTGGTTTGAGCAACCAAGTAGGAAGGGAGCGCCGTTCTATTCCCGCTGCTCTTGATCATACCGTCGCCATCTTGCTGTTCTTGTTGGTCTCGTGGCTTCTTGCGTCTCGCCAGCTCTATACAGCACCAGATGATACGTCGTATCTTTCGTATTTTGATGGGGTCGCAGCAAGCCCGTCGGATAGCACGTCGTGGGAGTTTCTGATTGAAGAGCCACTTTGGGCCTTGTGGGCTACGACGACCGGGTATGCGTTGGGTGCGGAGATGGCAATGCGCGCAACCATCTTCCTTTCCAGCTTCGGCTTGCTATGGAGCGCCAGCCGACTGAGCAAAGGAGCATGGGTTTTCGTTCTGCTGGTCTTCATTCTGAGTGGACATCTGGCGACCCAGCTCTATTTCAACCAAATCCGACAGGGGGTTGCGCTGACAGTGTTCCTGGCTGGCCTAGCATCGGGAAGACGGTCGGGATTCTTTCTGGCTGGCATAGCCTGGACGATCCACAGCTCATTGACTTTTGCATTCCTGGCCATGATCTTGTCTGTGCTGACCAAGAGATTCTCCAATAGAAATGTGGTTGCCTTTTCTGTCGTGACCGCCATCGTGGCGCTATCCATCAAAGCCTACATTGACTCTTATGTGTTCGTGGACCTGCTCGGCCGCCGTGGAACAGGAAGCACGTTTGAAAGGGCACTGAATCTCAACTACTACATCGTGTCTGTGTCCGCTTTCGCCGTTGTCATGAATGCGGTGCGCAACTTCGAACAGAGTGACTACTTGCTGTGGCGATTGACTTGGTTTCTCTACTGTATGGCCTTCGTCGCTTCATTCTATCATGAGTCGAGTGGTCGCATCTTCTACCTTATGTCGATTCTCTATCCGATCTTGCTTGCGCGAAGGTTTCCGAAAAGGATACCAGTCTATGTTCTGTTCTTGATGTTCACTGCGGCATCCTCCTTGTGGGGCCAGATACGCGATCCTGGGGATTCAGTACTCAGCAGATGGGAACTTGTCCTTCATGGAGATAGATAGATCCGACGAGAAGTGCTGGAGTCACTAGTGGAGCCAACCGCACCCATCCCCCTGTCACCCCCGACCGGCGCCCAACCTAGCCCAGACGCAGGCATCTGGCCTTGCAAGCGACTGACACTTGCGATTTCATCGCTTGGCTCAGGCGGCGCAGAGCGCGTGATATCCATTCTGGCGAATCATTGGGTGACGGCGGGTGTGCGCGTGACATTGCTTGTGCTGGACTCGCCAGCGGTACAGCCGTTCTACCCGCTCGATCCACGCGTCCGCCTGGTGTCACTTGATCTAGCGCACAACGCCGAGAACGCGGCCACAGCTCTTGCCTGGAACCTACGCCGGTGCTCTGCGATTCGTCGCGAGATCATCCGCAGCAGCCCGGACTGTGTCATCAGCTTTCTCGATACCATGAATGTGACGGTCCTGCTGTCGACCGTCGGCCTCCCAGTTCCAGTCATCGTCTCTGAGCGCATCCATCCCAAGTACAGCCCGCTTGGCCGCGCGTGGTCCGTGCTGCGGCGGATCACGTATCAAAGGGCCAGTCGCATCGTGGTCCAGACTGCCGACATCGCGTCGTACATGGCCGAGGCCCTTGGACTGTCGACCGTCGCCATTCCCAATCCGATTCCGCAGTCCAGGGTGAATGCGGTTGCCGAGCCGGAATGGTCGTCCACCATGGTTGCCATGGGCCGATTGAACCGCCAGAAGGGCTTCGACGTGCTGCTCGATGCCTTCGCTCGAGTTGCTGCCCAGTATCCCGACTGGTCTGTTGTGATCTATGGCGACGGGTCTGAGCGTCCCGCGTTAGAGGCGCGATTGCGGACCTTGAACCTTCAGGGGCGCGTATCAATGCCTGGCCGGGTGAAGGACCCATTTTCGGCAATGGCACGGGCAGGACTTTTCGTGCTGCCTTCGCGCTACGAAGGCTTTCCCAATGCACTTTGCGAAGCCATGGCCGTAGGCTTGCCAGTTGTCGCGGCGGACTGCCCGAGCGGACCTGCCGAGATGATCACCAACGGCGCCGACGGCGTTCTTGTGCCTGTCGAAGACTCGGAGGCGCTGGCGGCCAGCCTATCGCGCCTGATGGGAGATCCGGCCCTGCGAAAGCGCCTTGGCGCCCAAGCGCGCCAAGCGGTGGAGAGATTCGCTTTGCCTAGGATCGTCGATCTGTGGAACGAGGAGATTGCCCGCGCCGTCGGCAAGAAAGCTTGAGACGCCAGGCTGTGGCCCCTGGGCAGGTCAAGTCTGGACTCCGCCAGCCGTATTCGGGCTCGAAGAGATCCGCAGCAGGCCGTCTTTGCTCCCGGAACCGGTTCTAAGAAAGGGAACGGGGAGGAGACACAGAAGCACGGGATAGACCGGGACGGAAAATCTGGGATCCCCCCACAGCGCGGCATATTGGGCCCAGTAAAGCAGGTAGAAAACAACCAAAAACGAGGCGGGCGCAGTCAGCCTGCGTTTGACCAATTGAAAACAGCGCCACAACAGCGCCAGGTAAAGCGGGAGCGTCAAAAAGAGCCACCACGCGTAGGCGATCACCTTCCTCAAGCCAGGCGGCGGCGCTAGCTTCGTTGCGTACCAGTTTTGGAAGAAATCTGGAAATGTGAAATAGAGCGCCCCAGACAAGACCCTGCCGAAGAAGTAATAGGCGAAGTTCTTCTTGGCCAGGCTCCGCATTCCTTCCCTCTTTTCGGAATCGGAAAGGCTCTTGGCGTTCATCTCGGAGAGCAGCCTCTTGCTCGAAACGATATCCAGGTTCTTATTGAACAGGCTTCGTTTGTAGGCGACGGTGAAGTTCCATTCCATCATTCCCGTCCCTTGGGAATTGACGATTATCAAACGGCCGAAATCCGCATAGTTCCTCACCACCCACGGGGACATGGCCGCCAAGAAGGCAAACACCAAGATGGCGGCCTGTCTTCTGGATCCAGCGGCGGACCTGTTCAGAAGCCTCTCGAGGACCATCAGCAAGACCCCTATCCACGCGACCGATTTCGCGAGCGTGCAGAGGCCCCAGGCAATTCCCGCGGAAAAGGCGGCGGGTGACGTCCGGCGCTGCAGGAACTTCAAGCTTGCGAGGAGGGCGAGGGTCGTGAACAAGATGAGGGTGGGCTCCTGCAGGACGAAACCGATCCTTGAAAGAAAAGGAGGCGGAAGGCCGAGCCACAGCGATAGAAACAGCGCCCAACAGGCCGAACCGAATACCCCCAGGAAAAGAAAAAACGCGGCTCCGCAGGAGAGAGAATGCACTAGGCTCTGGAAAAGGGCAGCGGAATAGAGCGAGGTGCTGCCCGTTAGGTAGAACCAGCCGCCCAACAAGACTGAGTAAAGCGGCGGGCGGTACATGTAGGGCGTCACGCCGTCCATGGAGAAGCCTTTACCCGCGGAAAGGTTGCAGGCAAGCGTGTAGTACTCGACGGCGTCGTTTAGGGGGGCCACCGGCGGGCTCAGCCGCAAGTACAGAAGACAGGCCACGAATACCAGGCCCGTCACAGAGAAGCACAACGCTGCGTTCCTTATCCCGGGGGAGGTCATATCAATCCTTGGCATACTGGGGGACCGTCTACACGAAACACGAAGGGTTATATCACGGAGGGCGCGAGTCCTGATCGGGCGGGCCCTGCTGGATCCTAGAAAGGCTTGTAGGCGAAGACCACGCGGTGCGTGCCCTCCGGGACCTTTACAGACTTAAAGGTTCCGAAGAGCAATTCCAGGCCGGCCGCCTTGCCGTCCACCGACGCGGTCCAGTCCGGGTCCCAGTTGTCGATAAAGCTCACGTAGCCGTCGCGCGGCAGGTCCAGTTCCATCCCCAATCTGTCGCCAGTATATTCATAACCTGAAACGGAAAGCGGGTACCGAGTGGCGTCGGCCAAAAATTCCCCTACAGAGGTCTGACCTATGGTGCCGGTAAAATAGAGCCGCTTTCCGTCCGTCATACCCAGCAGTCTGTTCAGGCGGTCCCCATCCGAGCCATAGCGCGAGCGAAACCCCAGATATCTTTCAAAATACCAGTTCTCCATCACGCCGACGTTGAAAGCGGAAGTTAGTGAAATCGAGCCGTAGACGTCCGTGCGCGGCCTCGTGAACGCGGCCGCGTCGAGTTCCCGCACGTTCAGCGGCAGCGGTACCCGGCCAATCTTCCCGCCTCCCACCCACATCCACGGCCCTATCGCCCAGAGATCCGCGGCCGAGAAAATGGCCAGGCACAGGAACAAGGCCCGCCCGTGAACGGCCCGCGACCCACGCAGGAAATGGAGCACCAGCAAGAAGGCGCAGGCGTTGAACGTCGGGAAAACCAGGTGGCTGTGCCGCAGCAGGAAATGGAAGGAGCGCGGCGTATGGTCCAGCTTCACCTGGAGAAAGTACCTCAGCCAGTACTCGTCAAAATGCCCGCCCGCTGCAAGATAAAGCTGAACGAGGAAAGTCAGGCCGAAGACACAGGCCGCAACCGCCAGCGTTCGCTTTCTATCAGGCGACCGAAGGATCTCCTCGAAATTCCGGTACGCCGCGGCGAGCAGCCAGCCGAGCACCGGAACGAGCACGATATTCATCCTCCCCCAGATCCTCAGCGACCTGAAGCCGGGCATGTAGTTCCACAGCGCGCGGAAAAGATGGGAATTCTTCCCGTGGGTCACGAGCGTTATCAGGACTATCCAGAGCAAGAAGAAGGCCTTGACGCCAGACTTGCCGTAGGACGGCGGCGTCCCCTCGTTCCTGCTCTTGGTGAAGAGAAATATTGCGACCAGGAGCAGACCCAGGCAGCCAAAGTAGTACCAGCCCTCGCTCTGCGCCGCGGGCGGGAAGACCAACGAGCCGATTGTATCCTTCAGCCCGAACACATGCGCCGTGGAGTAGTCGAAGCTCTTACCGCCGCGGTCGACAGTTTGGGACAGCAGCCCTCTCACCTTGGCCAGCTACGGCGCACAGACCAGCAATGGTACCAGCGAGGAAAGGAAGAACAGGCCCAGTGCCTTCTTCCTATCCCCACCCCGTTCCCCAAAGACAGCGGCGCGCAGAGCCGGGATGAAGAAGATCAGGAGATAGGGCGGGAAGAGAAAGACCGAGTAATACGCGTAGTACAAATACCCCCCGGTCAGAAGGGAAAATACGAAGAACATGTTGAGGGCGACGTGAAACATCTGTCTGCGGAGGTCCCGCCCGTTGAAGATCGAGTTGATGGACCACAATATCCACGGGTACCAGGCTGCAGAATGGACGGCGTTGGGGAAGCGAAGGATCTCCGTCATCTTGAAGCTTACGGCAATGACCAGCGCGGCGAACAGCGAGGCCCGGCGGTCAAAGGAGAGCGAGCGCATCCACAGGTAGAACCCGACCGCGAAGATTGACAGCCCGAAAATCGTGAAAAGCTGGTGCGCGTAAGGCGTATAGCCGCCAAGTACCCGGTAGACGAATGCCAGCGGGAGGTTCAGCGGGTACAAGACCTGGGCGAAGGGGTTGGAATAGAAGGGAAAGCCACAAGCCTCGGAAGGCGACCACAGCGGCAGATGGAAATGCGCCATGCTGTCGAGCAGGTACACTTTGTACGAATAGTAGAGCACGTCGAAATCATTCGATATCCCGACCAGGTTGAAGGTATAGGGAAAGAGGAAGACGAAGGGCCAGAGGATGAGCATGACGAAGATCATTTGATGGTCTCTATCAGCTCCGGCAGAGGGTCGGGCCGCACCGCTAGCTATCCGGTAGGAGGACATGTTTCTAGATATCGACCACGAGATCCCAAGGCCTCATGTGCTTGTCCCTTGGCTAGCGGCCTTGGACGTTTCCAGCACGAAATCCGCGTCGGGCGTGGTCTCGGCTTCGACGTAGATCTGATAGGCAAAAAGAGTCTTCGATAAGCCGATAAGCGCCTGGTTCACCACCAGGGCCACTTGCCCCAGCCTACCCGCGCCGAAGGCCTTGGGAAAGGGAGCCGGCACGCCGCGGATCGTCTTGATGCGGAAGCCATGGTCGCGCAGCAGACGTCTCAGCGAGCGGAAGGTGAAGAGACGCGCATGCGTTACGTCCAGAATCCCCGTCTTGCCATAGTTGAACTGACCAGCCAACAACATGAGCCGTTCGGGGAGAAAGGCGATGTTCGGGGTGGTGATAATGACGGTCTTCTTTTCGTGGGTGAACTGTCGGCGTAGCCGTTGCAGGAAAAGCTCCGGATTCCGCAGATGCTCGATCATATCGAGCAGCAGGATGTGCCCGTATGGCTTGATCTCAAACGCCAGCGGCTCGTCCAGATCTTGCAAAAAAACCTGCATGTCCCCAGCCTCGCCGGCGAGGGGGTGCTGATCCACCACCGCCACCTGACAGCCCTTCTCGACCAATGCCTTGGCCACCCCGCCGGGCCCGGCGCCCAGGTCGATGACTGAGGAATGCGCGGGCACGGCGTCGATGGCCATGCTGTGGCTGGAGCGGTAGCCGAACTTCATACTGTAGTGTGCGTTGTCCTTCGGCCCCACGTCGAAGCGTCGCTGGTACAAGATGCCCATGCGATGCGCCAGATTCTGCAGGGTCACGCGCGCGACGTCCTTGGCGTATTTCAGACCGTTGACGTAGCAGATTTCGTCGCCGTAGTAGGTCGGGATGGGCAGCTCGACAATGCGCAGGCCCGCGTTCAGGAATTGGATGAGAATCTCGGTGTCGAAATGGAAGCCGTCGGCGTTCAGAGTGAAAGGCAGGCGCGCAAGGGCGGACACCCGGTAGACGCGATATCCGCTGTGAAACTCGGACAAGCGCGAGCCCAGCACGGCGTTCTGCATGGTGGTGAGAACACGGTTGCCCAGCCACTTGTAAAGCGGCATTCCTCCCTTGCGCGCTTGGCCTGCCTCCAGCATGCGGCTGCCGAGCACCACATCGGCCTCGCCGTTCACCAATGGTTCGAGCAAACGCGGCAGTTCCTCAGGGGCGTACTGCCCATCACCGTGCACCATCGCGACGTGATCGAAGCCTTCCTTGATCGCGTAGCGGTACCCGACCTTTTGGTTTCCCCCATAGCCCTGATTGTACTCATTGCGCAGGACTGTGACTTTGCGTTCGGGATGCGCGGCTTGCCAATTGCGTCCGATGGCGAACGTGCGATCCGTGGACGCATCGTCGACCACCAGAACTTCACACTCGTAGCTCGCAAGGAGCGAGCTGGGAATCCGGTCAAGCACGCGATCGAGCGTCGTCTCGGCTCGATAGGCGATCACGAAGATAAGGATTCTGGGGCGCCCGGAAGGCTCCATAGCTGGGATGTACCATACAGGGGGAACCCACGGCCTGGCAACAGCCAGCCTGAGCTGCGTTCGCCCTGGGGAAGAAAAGCGACGGCGTCGCGAGCACCGTACTCATGGTTCTCCGGCCTGAAATCAAAGCCTTCATCGCCGTCGCGTATGGCGGCCCTCCCCGACGCCGACTCCCGCGTCAGGGCAGCGCCTCGTTACGGAACCTCTCAATTTACTTGTTCATGTCGACCTCCCTGCCCATGAAGATCCCCGACAACTCGCCGTCGACGTCAGGACGGACCGGGCAAAACCCTGCGTTCATTTCATCCGTGGGCACCCGGCCGCAAAAAGAGATACTCATTGCACCCGAGGCCGCCACCCGCCGTGCGGAGCTTTTCGAGGGAGAAACCCCGACCGTGCAGAAAATCAAAAACTCGCTCGGGACAAGCAACCTCGAAAGGATAGCCACCAACCCAGTCCAACATATCGTGCCAGCGACTCATGCCGCGAGTGCTCAGTGTTGAATACTCCGACCAGGCCCGGACGTATCGCATGATCTCGCCGCGAAGAACCGCGAGCGCAATTTGCGGCAACTCCCGGCCGCCCATGACGAGCACAGTAAATGGAATCCTCAACGCCGGAGGAAGACGGTTGTAAGTCCTCTTGATGATGGTCCAACGCCGGCTCCATCCACCCTGGTCGTTGTACAAGGCGATCACCAACAGGCCATTCGGACCGACCATCCTCGCTGCATTTTCCAGGGCTTCCCACATTGCGCCGGTATGGTGCAACACACCCCAAGAGTAGACAACGTCAAATTGCCCAAGCCCATCTAGGTAGGAACGATCAAGAATCGAGGCGCGCTCTATCGTCCAGTCAATATCACCTGGCCGATAGCGACGCCTCAGCTCTTCAGTGCATTCCACCGAAGAAATATCGTAGTCAAACGAATGAACACGCGCACCTAGCCTCCTCGCAGCGAGTGAGAAGAGACCACTTCCGGACCCCACGTCCAAGAACCGCCTGTTCGTCAATTCGCTGACTCCTAGCAGCCCCTTGAGGGAACCAGTTGCCGTCTCGATCCGCTCATCATCTACGGCGGCGAGAAAGCTTCTCCAGTTCTCGCCGAATGCGAATCGCAGCTCATCCGTCTGACGCTCACCGGCCATATCCGACCATACCCCGACCTCCAAGCGGTTGGCAAGATTCACATGTTGCCGGCGCGGGACCACACCGCACACAGCTGCCGAGCAATCTCTGGGGGAGAACACCGGGCGCCAACGTATGCCCGCGATCGGGAGCCAGCGCTGGCCAACTCATCAGCCGACCATCCCTGAATCGTCTCCAACGCCGAGACAATTGCCCCTTCCCCGCTGGAGATGTCGTACACCGGAGCATCCCGATAGTCCACGGCGCCCCGCGCGAAACTGCGGTCAAAAGACGAAAGCACAATGCGACTGCGCGCCATGGCGGAAAGGGCATTCATTCCAAGGCCGCCTCCATAGAGTTGGTCCACCACAACGTTCACTGTCAACAGCAACCGAGTGTACTCAGCATACGGCAGCTGTTCTGACGTCACCAACTCGTAGTCCGTGGGGCACCGGTCAACAAGACCGCGGACTGCGCGCAAGATCGCCTCGGTTCCCTTGAAACCCGGTCGGGTAATCCCGTGAAGCACCCTTAGAGGGCCATTCCGCCAATTCGTCGAGGCCGGCGGAAGCTCAACTGGAAAATTGAACGGATCCACATTGCGCCTACAGCGCGACTTGTATGCATCCGCGTAGACGGCGCTGGCAAACGGGACCACAACGTCAACACGATCCGCCAAAGCATTGGCGACCCCATGCTCGGCGATGGTGTCTAGATCCAGCGTGCATGTCGGCCGCCCACTGTCAGTGAGACACCCGGCACAAGCGCTGAACGGGGACGCAGCCATTAGCGGCTGGACATATGAGTCGCAGCCCGCCACAGCTATGGCAAGAACGCCGCGAAACCCCCTCAGAAACGAGTAAACCCACCGCGCGTAGCCGACACGCGCATGTCTGGGCAAAGTGAGCGCGCTGGGATGAATGAACTGGATCACGTCGCAGGTCCTCGCCAGCTCTGAAAGAAGCCTCGGTTGTTCGACAAACAAATGATGCGCAAGGGACAGCCGGCTGGTGCTGGGGCGATACAGTCGGTCGGCGCCAAATCCCTTGAAGCCGTCCCCCCCCGAGACAGTCACGGCTTCGTGGCCTATCTGCTCCAGCCCGATCTTCAGATTCGTGTGGACGCCACTGAATTCACCGACGAGTGCGATTCTCATGTCTGTCACCCGTGCATGGGCGGCCAAAACCACAGATCATCTCGAGCGGTGGACACGAAAACGGCGAGCATGCCTGAACGAAAGGCATGGGGGAACCACCGGTCGCCACAAATCATATCTGCCCCACCATGGCGGCCTGACGACGTGTCCTTGACTCGCACCACAAAGCCATTGCGCCATTTCCAATGACGGCAAATGCGTACGTGCCAATAAAGGCGATAACCGCCCCGCGCATACCATGGCTCGGAATCAGCATGAAGTTGGCGACAAGGTTAATGGCCCCGACAACAAGGGTAGTAACCGCTGCCTGCCAGAAGTATCCCCGGCCAATCCACTGGGGTGCCATTATTGTCGAAAAGGTCATGCCAACCAGGCCAAGAAGCATCCACTGAAAAAGCACCACTGCAGGCCGAAAGCGTTCCCCAGCGAGCAGAACGATGATCCAGGGCGCAAGAAGCGCGGCGATTGCACTCAAGCCTACCATTCCTGCTGTAACCTGGATCAGCAAACGGCGGTTGATTGGCCAGGCCTCATTCGCGCCAAGGCTGGCAACCTTGCCATAGAGCACCATGCTAGCAGCCTGCGGTATGATCATCAGCACACCCAGCAACTGGGACGCAAGCTGAAAATGGCCAGTCTCCGCGGCCCCATGATAGTGGCTGAGAATGAGAACGTTGGCAGAAGTAAACAGAAAGGTGCCAACGGCATTGAGATGCAGCTTGGCGCCGCCCGACAGCAGCGCCTTGATTTCCCCCTTGTCAGGCGTGCAGGAGAGTCCCTTGGCACGACAAACGGAAAACAGAAATCCCAGACCGCCCAATGCCACGATCACCTGCCCGAGCAGGTTGGCACCCAGAACCCCGACCACTCCCAGACCAAGGCCGCCGACCGTGACAAACACGGCCGCAACCGCAACGGTTCGACCGATCACTTGAAAACGGTTGTAAATGCGTACCCTCTCCAAACCCATGAGCAAGGAGCCGCCATACTGCTCCCAGATGAAGAAGGGCAGGGCAAGAAAGCCAATTGTTAGGGGCAACAATGGCAGTCCTTTGAATGCACCTTGAGGCCTAGCTATCTGCATGCCCAGGGCAACTAGCCAGCCGCCCAGCGAGAGAACAATCGCCAGGAGCAGCAGACTGCCCAGCAAACTTCCAAAACGGCGCTGATCGCGGTCGTCCGCCATCCGGTGCAAGGCGACCTGGCCAAGACTGAGGTAGGCAAAGGTTCCAAACATGCCAACCCAAGTGGTGATGGCAGCCACCTGACCACGACCTTCCGGGCCCAGCAGGCGAGCGGTAAGAAAGAGGGTAAACACCCCCAGCACCAGCGAGTAGACCTTGGCACCACTGGTGTGGGCAATATTGACCCACAACTCACGCATGGGCGACTTCCTGTAGCGCGCGAATGACGCTTTGGAGAGACTCACTATTCAGGTGCGGCCCCATCGGCAGGCTGAGCAACTGCCCGGCCATGCGCTCGGCAATAGGAAAGGAGCCCTGTCCGCGGCCAAGTTCCGCATACGCCGGTTGGAGATGCGGCGGAATCGGGTAGTGGATCATGGTTCCGATGCCCGCCCGAGCCAGATGCTCCTGGATCTGGTCACGAGCCTTGCTCCGAACGACAAACAAATGCCACACAGGCTCGGCCCAATCGGGCACGATGGGTAGCACAAGCCCAGTGTTCGCCAGGTCGGTCAGAAAGCGGCCGGCGATGCCGTATCGGATGGCATTCCACCGATCGAGGTGCTTGAGTTTGGCGCGGAGAAAGGCCGCCTGAAGCGGGTCAAGGCGACTGTTGAAGCCTTTGCTCTCGTTGACGTACTTGGTTCTTGAGCCGTAGTTGCGCAATACTCGAAGACGATCGGCGATCGCCGGGCTATTGGTTGTGACCGCGCCGCCGTCGCCGAGCGCGCCCAAATTCTTGCCAGGATAGAAGCTCCAGGCCACTGCGTCGCCGTGACTCCCGACACGCCGACCCTTGTAGCGCGCGCCATGAGCTTGTGCAGCGTCCTCCAATACCCTCAGTCCGTGTCTCCCTGCCATGGCAAGAATCGGATCCAGGTCCGCGGGCTGTCCATAGAGATGCACAGGCAGAATCGCCTTGGTGCGGGTTGTGATGGCCCCCTCGATCAGCGCCGGATTGATGTTGAATGTCGCCTCGTCTGGCTCTACCGGCACAGGGATCGCGCCGCACTGGCTGACGGCAAGCCAGGTTGCGATGTAGGTATTGCTCGGGACGATCACCTCGTCGCCTGGGCCGACTCCGAGGGCCAGCAGGGCCATGTGAAGGGCGTCGAGTCCGTTGGCTACGCCAACACAGTGTCCGGCCTCGCAGTAGTCGGCAAACTCGTTCTCAAATGCCACCACCTCGGAGCCGAGAATGTACCAACCCGACTCAAGCACGCGTTGGAAGGCCTCGTGCAACTCGGAACGCAGTTCGATGTGCTGGGCCTTCAGATCGAGAAAAGGGACATTCATGGGTTTCTGCACTTCACGCCTGCCATGAATTGATCGTAGTCGCGGTAGTAGTCGTTCTCGTCATAGTAATCCGACGCCAGCACCATGCACACGGCACCGGAAGAGAAATTGTCGAGGTATTGCCACATCATCGGACACACGTACAGGCCTTGGTACGATCGGTTCAGGTGGTAGCGTTGTTGGTGGTCACCGTGATCAAGGACGACATCGAAACTCCCGGACGCGGCGACGATGAATTGCTGCAGGGTCTTGTGGGCGTGGCCACCGCGGTCGGAGCCTCCCGGAACGTCGTAGAGGTAGAAGATCCGTTTGATGTCGAAGGGAATGTGTCGGGAGCTTTCGATGAACGTTAGGTTGCCGCGGGGGTCTGAGATTTTCGGCAACTTAATGATTCGGCAGTCGTCCGTGGGCATGGTTGTTTCCAGGCGTCCTCTTTCTTCGGGTCATTCCAGCGTGTTGCTGGCCTGGAGTTTATAGCAGCTTCAGGTCCGCCACCAGGTATGCAGAGTGGGAGTTCCTAGCGCACCAGTGGTCGCACTGCAACATGGCTACCTGTGTCTCGGGGTACCGCACAGACTCGACGCACACCCGCCGCGCGCAGCAAGCTGTGGGCGACGATGTCTCGCGCCGTGCGGCACACGCCTGAGGAGTGGCAGCCGTACTCCGTTGCCGTCGAACCAGTAGGACCGAAGTCCCGGACCGTCCTTGCCGACGCTTCGCGGATGCGGCCGCATACCTCGCGCCCGGGTTCGGCCGCATGGTAAGCTGGGTCCTTCCTGTCGGCCGACGGGGCTGCACATGACAAAAGACAACTTTCTACGCGAGCTAGAAACCATACTCGAGCGCGACACCGGGTCAATTTCTGCCCCTCGCGGCTGGAGGAGCTCCAATGGGACTCCCTGGCTGAAATGGCATTGGTGTCGCTCACCGATCAGAAGCGCGGCGTCGGAGTTGTGGTGCAGCAGATCGCGACAGTCATCCCCGCGTTGCCCACTTCCTAGGATCAACCCGAAGGCAATACAAACACGTAGGCTTCGTCCAAACATGAAGTCCCTTAGTACGGCCACCTTAATAGTTGAATCAGATTGAAGGAGAACAGGGAATGGCTCGCGTTCATATCGGCGGTGCTGGCGGCGCCCCGGCCAATAACTTCATCCAGTCACTACGACAATCGCAGCGCAAGGACTATCTGATTGGAGCATCCTGCATTCCGGCGGATCTATTCCTTGCCGACGTCGACGAGCGTCATGTTGTTCCACCGGCTCGCGACCCCGGCTATCGCGCCCGTCTGCTGGACTTGATCCGCGTCACCAAGCCGGACTTCATTCATGCGCAGCATGACTTTGAGATTCAAGCAATCTCAAACCTGCGCGACGAGATCCAGGCGCTAGGAGTGAGACTGTTCATTCCAGCCAAGACAACAGTGGACACCTGCGTCAACAAGTTTCTGTCCTACGAGCGCTGGAAAGCAGTACGCATTCGCGTCCCTGAAACAATAATGCTCTATACACCCAAGGACCTCCGCACCGCATTTGCTGTCCTAGGTCAGAAGATCTGGCTTCGTGCGGTGGAAGGTGGCGGCGGTACGGGCGCACTCCCTTCTGACAGCTTCGAGTTCGCCCATTTATGGGTGGACCGCTTCAAAGGATGGGGACGGTTCTCAGCATCAGCCATGTTGACGCCCAGCTCGGTGACGTGGCTCTCCATCTGGCACGAAGGAAGCCTAGTCGTCGCACAGACACGCAAGCGTCGGAGTTGGAACTTTGGCGATCGCACGCTTTCCGGCATCACCGGCATTACAGGCGTGGGCGAAACTTGCTCCGACGCCGCCGTCACAGAGATATCCCTGAAAGCAATTCAGGCCATTGACTCGAGTCCGCACGGCATCTTCGGCGTGGACCTGACCTACGACGCCGAGGGAATCCCCAATCCGACCGAAATAAATATTGGCCGCTTCTTCACAACCCACTACTTCTTCACCAAGGCCGGGTTAAATATGCCAGAGATATATGCCAACATCGTACTGGACGGGAAGTTCCCGACTCTTCCTCGCAAAGTCAATCCGCTGCCCGACGGGTTGGTGTGGATTCGAGGGATGGATGTAGCACCGGTTCTGACCACGAGTGAGGAGTTGGCGAAACTGGAAAGCGACCGCACGTGAGTGAGAATCCAACTCGCGGCTCATTCTCTCGCTGGATGCTGCTAGTTTCAATAGGCGGGTTTGTTCCTCACCCTCTCTGGACGCAATAGAATGAGAATTCTCAAAGACAAGGTAGCAATTATAACTGGCGCATCGAGGGGGATTGGCTTTGCCATCGCAAAGGAATTCGAGCAAGCCGGTGCGCGTCTTGTTTTGACCGCGCGCGCCAACGTTCAACGATTGGAGGTTTTTCGAAATGCCCTAAGACTGGGTCTGAATTTGGCAAGTCAGCGAGATGTGGGCATGGTCGTTGCCTCAGCCATTAAGAGGTTCGACCACATCGATATCCTGATTAACAATGCTGGCCTTTTTGAGCAAAAGGACTTCGGCCAGATTTCGCATGCGGATCTCGAGCAGATATTTGCCGTAAATTTCTTCGGAGCATTCTCTCTAGCACAGGAGGTGTTTGCGCACATGAAGGGGAGGAAGACAGGCAAGATAATAAACCTGACGTCAGGCGCCGGAATCCTAGGCTCATCGCGCGCCGCCCATTATGCCTCGGCCAAGGCAGCACTCATTGGCTTCACCAAGTCATTGGCCAAATTGGCAGGCCCGCACCAGATCAACGTCAATGCAATTGCGCCAGGATTTATTGAAACGGACATGATAAAGGATGTCCTCTTGCGCAGGAGGGAAGAGTGTGTGTCCCTGATTCCCTTGCGAAGGATCGGCTCCGCTAGTGACGTCGCGAAGCTTGCTCTTTTCTTGGCTTCGTCGGCGTCAGAATATATTACTGGCCAAGTGATCTCAGTAGATGGCGGCCAATGCATGTGACCAGCATGATGAGAACAGGCGCGCAAATTATCCTGGCAAAGCTCCTTGAACACAATACTACACATGTCTTTGAATACCCAGGCGGTTCAATCTGCCCAATCCTAGATGAGCTGTCACGCAGTGAGAGGGTCACGATAGTCACAACTAGGCATGAACAGGCGGCGATTCATGCGGCCGACGGTTATGCGCGTGTCACTCGACGCCCGGCGGTGTGCATAGCAACATCGGGTCCGGGCGCTTCAAATCTGGTCACAGGCATCGCCAATGCTTTCATGGACTCAGTGCCGCTTGTAATCATCACGGGGCAAGTTGCAACCTGGGACCTGAAGAACGAGCGCCGAGTTCGCCAACGAGGATTTCAGGAGATTGATATTGTTTCGATAGCAAAGCCGATAGCCAAAGCTGCGTATCTAGCCAGAAAGGTGGAAGAGCTGCCGGCGCTGCTCGATCAAGCCTTCCTTCTAGCCCAGTCAGGCAGGCCAGGACCAGTGCTGATTGACGTACCCATCAATCTGCAATACACAGCTTCGCGCATCTCAAGTCGCAAAAAGAGGGCATCGACGGGGCAAGGTCTGCCCTGCGCGCAATCGGCCGTTGACAAGGCTGCGGAGAGATTGATTGCGAGTCCGAGGCCGCTCGTGGTTGTCGGCGGAGGTGTTGGTATCGCAAATGCAGAAAGAGAACTCCGTCTATTGCTAGACAAACACAAGCTGCCATCAGTCCAGACACTGATGGGGCTCTCAAGCGTTTCTGCGGACTCTCCCCTTTCCTTGGGCTTCATAGGCTATGCTGGACGCCTCCCGGCGAATACGGCTTTAATTGAAGCGGATTGCATCCTGGGACTCGGCACCCGCTTTGATAATCGTGCCTTCCCAGATGCTAATAAAAATTTTGGCGCGCGCGCGAGTCTAATTCAGGTAGATTGCGATCGGGCTGAGCTGGGCCACCGTGTGAAGGTGGACTTGGCGATGCATGCCGACGTCAAGGTATTCTTGCGCCAGTTTGCTAAATCGCTCGCGAGAGCGAACTTCATTTGCCCGGCGGAATGGAGAGGGCATGTTGAAGGCCTGCTCGATAGCGAACGGCGAGCGCAAGTGAGGGGGAAGGGGCACGCTGTTACCCCTCAAGAGTTGCTCTCGGACATTTCCGAGGCGCTGCGGGAGAAGACCTATGTTGTCACTACTGATGTCGGCCAGCACCAGTTGTGGACGGCACAGAATTTCAGGTTCAACAAGCACAGTTCGCTGCTGACATCAGGAGGGTTGGGGACCATGGGTTTTGGGCTTCCCGCAGCAATTGGTGCCCAATTTGCGCTTCCATATGCGAGCGTGATAGTCATAACCAGCGACGGAAGCATTCAAATGAATATTCAGGAACTGGCAACTGTGAAGGAATACGGTCTGCCAATTAAGATATTTGTTCTCAATAACAGGTGCCTAGGGCTCGTGAGGCAGATACAGGAATTTGCCTTTGAGGGCAGATTTGCATGCACTAGGACCAATGGGGATGTTGATTTCGTAAGCATCGCCAGGGCCTATGGCATTTCGGCAATGCGTATTACGCGTCGTCAAGGGTTGAGGAGAATTGTGGAAAGTGTGGTTGCTGCCCCTCGAAGCGTGCTGGTGGAAGTCATGATAGATGAGACGGAGAATGTCTATCCCGTACGAGTAAAGGGGCGAACGATCTTCTCTGGTCATGGGTGACTGTGAGGTTGTCAGAGGAGGCCAACTGACCTGGTTCGTTCGCGGCGAAACATGCTTGACTCCTTGATCTTAGACTTGGATGGTCCCATCTTAGATGGGCGGCAGCGACAGTATCGCTGCTATTCAGATATCGTCTTGGAGTTGGGAGGCCTGCCGCTGGCAATAGACGAGTATTGGTCGCTGAAACGCAAGCGAATCGATCACGCCGAACTGCTTTGTCGAAGCGGAGGAGTCCCTTCTGACGGTGCTTTTCAACGAGCATGGTTGGAACGAATTGAGTTGCCGGACTATCTCCGTCTGGACGTTGTTCAAACTGGGGTTCGGGAGACACTCTCAGCTTGGCGGCATGAGGGGCGACGATTGATACTGGCGACAATGAGACAGAGTGAAAGCAACCTGATAGCGCAGTTGTCGAGCCTGACCCTGTTGGAATTCTTTGAGTACGTTGTTCAAGTACGTGGTAATACGGCAACGGCGGCGAAGGACAAGGCGTCTGAAGTGGCGAGACGGGTGCCGAATCTAGGTGCCGGAGGGACGCTTTGGATCGGCGATACGGAAGTTGATCTTGAGGCGGGAAGGGCGGTTGGCACGGTGGTGGCTTTGGTCGGTTGCGGCATCCGGGAGGCATCCTGGCTTGCTACTCTAGACCCGGACTTTCTGGAAGATGACCTACCAGCCTTGGAGAAATGCCTCAAACGGTGTCATATCTAGCTGTGCGGCCGCCCTCCGCGTCGGGGACTTGAAGCCCACTTGGACTACTTCGTCAAAGGCGGGACAAATACCGTGCTCTGGAAAAGGAGTCTGAGTGCCTTGGCGCTCCGCAAGAGGACGCCGGCGCCTACCGCTACTGAGGTTCAGTGCTATGCAGCCGAGATAGAGAAGGTGGCGAAGATCGCAGGGCAGCGCAAATCGGTCTAGTGCGATGCGGACTATTCACATTGTCCGAGCAAATATCACGGTCGAGAGATTTCTGTTGCCGATTTTGCGGGAAGAGCTGAAACGCGGCCACGAAATCGACTTGGCGATCGGACAACTGGAGGGTCCAGCGGACTACTGCGGAATCACCGCAAAACGCTTCGATCTTCCAAGAGCGCTTGCGCCGTTCTCATTGGCGCGCGCCTTCGTGTATCTGCGACGAGTCATTCGGGAAAATCACTACGATGCGGTTTTGGCTCACATGCCGCTCGCCGGCTTCGTGGGAAGGGTTGCTGCCGCGACAGTTTCGGACGGGGAGATCGCACCCTGCCGACGCCAAAGGCAAGATGGCCTACACACACGACCCACCCAAATCCACCCTCCCGCCTTTCCGTGGCCCCGGCGAACTCCCCGTTCACGACCGCCAAACCCGACCGCAGCCCCTCTTTGGCGCCACGCGTGGCGGTTCAAAACGATTACGGACTTGCCACGGACTTGCCTCACCTCTCTTGCGCTGCAGGATGGAGCATGCTAACAATTTTGCCGGGTTGCGAAGCTCGAACAAGATGAATGCAGGCGAAAAGCTAAAGAAAGTCTTCTGCGCGACGTTTGAGATCCCAGCGGACACCGATTTCGAGTCGCTGCAGTATCGTTCGATAGTTCAGTGGGACTCCGTGGCGCACATGCAGCTCGTCGCGGCGCTTGAGACCGAATTCGACATCATGATGGAAACGGAAGACGTCATTGGACTGAGCAGCTTCCCGAAGGCCCGGGAGATACTGCGGAAATACAACGTTTCGTTCGCTGATTGAGCTATAGGGCGGGTATTCCCGCGTGTGGACATAGGCATCCGAAGACGAGCACGCCATGTTCCTCCTGACTTCATCCGAGACGTCCCCGACGCGCTCGGCGCTTGTCGAGGCTGCCACGGGGCGCATCTGGAGTTATGCCGCGCTTGGCTCAGCGGTGGGCAAGGTGGCCGGCTTCCTTTGCGGCAAGTCAAAGAGCTTGGCCTTTTGTTTCTGCGGAAACGACCCTGCCACGGTCGTCCAGTACCTCGCCGCCGTTGACGCCGACTGCGCGACGGTGCTTCTCGATGCAACACTGGTACCGGAGTTGGCCCAGAAACTGGCGGATCGGTACCAGCCCGACTGGCTGCTGGGTGCCAGCGAGTCGCTGGCGCGGGCCTGCGGAGGCGCCAACGTCGAGCCGATTGAGGTGGAAGCGGGCGAGATTCCGGTGCGCCTGCACCGGGCCAGGCCTGGCGCTCCCGAAATCCACCCTGAACTCTCCTTGCTGCTTTCGACTTCGGGGAGCACCGGTAGCCCCAAGTTGGTGCGCCTACGACGAGAGAATGTGGAACAGAACGCCCGCTCCATCGCAATCGGCCTCGATATCGACCCAGACGAGCGGCCGATCACCAGTCTCCCTATTCACTATTCCTACGGGCTTTCCGTGCTGAATAGCCATCTTCTTCGCGGCGCCTGCGTGGTGCTGACGGACCATGCCCTCACGGCCCAGGAGTTCTGGAAAGTGTTCCGCCAGTATGGTTGCACATCAATGGCCGGCGTGCCCTTTTCCTACCAGATCCTTCGCCGGCTTGATCTGGACAAGCTGGAGCTCCCGACGCTGCGGACCCTGACCCAAGCGGGTGGTCGGCTAGACCCGCCCGTGGTGGCGCACTTCAGCGATCTCATGCGCCGACGTGGCGGACGTTTTTTCGTGATGTACGGACAGACCGAGGCAACCGCGCGGATGACCATCCTGCCGTCGGAGCGACTACCTGAAAAACTCGGAACGGTGGGTCGCGCGATTCCTGGTGGCCGCCTTGAAATCCTGGGTGCGATCGACGAACGCGGGACTGGCGAAGTGGTCTACTACGGGCCGAACGTCATGATGGGATATGCTGAATCTGCAGCAGATCTGGCTCGCGGCGACGAGCTCGGGGGAGTGCTTCACACCGGTGATCTGGGTACCTTGGATGCTGACGGGTTTCTCACCATCGTCGGACGCAGCAAGCGCATCGCCAAGGTATATGGTCTGCGCATCAATTTGGATGAGATCGAGGCAACCTTGCGTGAACATGGGCCCGCCGCAGTCATTGGTGGCGCGGACCAGTTGATTATTTTCTGCGAGTATGGGGACGAAGCGCAATACGCCGAATGCCGACGCGTTCTGTCCGAGCGACTCCGCATCCACCATCAGGCTTTTGTCTTTCGCCATGTCGATTCGCTGCCCCGGAATGCGAACGGCAAGATCGACTACCCGAGCCTGCAGAAGGAACCATGAGCATCCAAGAACTGTTCGCGGTACCGCCCTATAGCCTGCAGCAGGCTGAGAAACAGACGCGGCTGCTCCCGGTGCTCAACGAGCTGACGCTGCACCACTACCAAACCTGTCCGGCATACGCCCGGCTGATCGATGTAGTCTGGGCTGGCCCTCGGGAGGCGCGCACCCTTGCGGAGATTCCCTACTTACCTGTCGGTCTGTTCAAGCGCCATGCCCTGGCCAGTGTGCCAGACCACAAGATCGTGCAGACGCTCACCTCGAGTGGCACGACCGGCCAGCAACCTAGTCGCGTCTTCCTTGATCAGGAGACGGCTGATTTGCAGAGTCGGGCGTTGGTCCGCATCATGTCTGAAGTCCTGGGTCCACGCCGATTGCCGATGCTGGTCGTGGACGTGCCGGGGTTGCTCAAGGATAGGGCCAGTTTCAGCGCGCGCGGCGCTGGAGTTCTCGGAATGATGAAGTTCGGACTTCAACCAGTCTTCGTCCTCGATAATGACATGCGACTCAACCGCGAAGCGCTTGAACGATTCTTGCTGCGCCACGGTGACCAGCCCTTTCTGATATTCGGCTTCACCTTCATGGTTTGGCGCTATTTCTATGACCCGCTTCGGACCCTTGGGGTCGATCTTTCCAAGGGTATCCTCATCCACAGCGGGGGCTGGAAGAAACTCGAAGAGGCTGCGGTTGACGGTGCCACTTTCAAGCAGCGTTTTCGAGGGGCGACGGGTTTGTCGCGCGTCCACAATTTCTATGGGATGGTCGAGCAGGTGGGGAGCGTGTTTCTTGAGGGGGATGATGGGTTTTTCCATCCGCCGGTATTCGCCGACATCATCGTGCGCGATCCGCAGACCTGGGAAGAGGCGCCCGCTGGTCGGCCCGGTGTGCTTCAGTTGGTCAGCGCGCTTCCGAGAAGCTACCCGGGACATTCCCTGCTGACCGAGGACCTGGGGATTCTGCACCGAGTTGACGCGCCTCAGGGTCAGTGGCAAGGTAAGGCCTTCTCGGTGGTGGGAAGGGTGCCGCGGGCGGAACTACGTGGGTGCAGCGATACGTTTGCGGCTTCGTTGGGCTGAAAGACATTCCGATAGCGTGCGGCTGGACTTCGTCTAGTATTCCGTTCCACCTCGGATCCTAGGATCGATGACGGAGATGCGCAGATGTTACTCAAGGGTAAGAACGCCGTCGTGACGGGATGCCTAAAGGGCATTGGCAGAAGCACCATGGAGGTGTTTGCCCGGGAGGGTGCGAACGTCTGGGCCTGCTGCCAGTCCCCGAGCGATGAGTTCGAAAGTCAGGCCAAAGAATTGGCCCAGGAAACCGGGACATCGATCCACCCCGTCTACTTCGACCTCGCCGACAGTGAGCAGATCAAGACGGGTGTGAAGACAATAATGTCTGCAAAGTGCAGCGTCGACGTCTTGGTGAATGTGGCGGGGATGACTCACAATGCCCTGTTTCACATGACCAGCATGGAAGCCATGCGACAGGTCTTTGAGATAGATTTCTTCTCACAAATGCTGGTCACCCAGTACCTGACGAAACTCATGGTGCGGCAGAAAGCCGGGAGCGTTATCAATGTCTCTTCCGTGACCGGCATGGATGGAAACCCTGGCCAGGTGGCCTACGGCGCGGCCAAGGCGGCGCTTATCGGGGCAACCAAGACGCTGGCCGCGGAGCTTGCCGAGTATAACGTCCGCGTCAACGCGGTTGCACCGGGCGTGATCAAGACCGATATGACGGCGGCTCTCGCTGCGAACAAGATGGAGGTTTTGGTGGGAAAGACGAAGCTTGGTCGCCCTGGGCTGCCCGAGGAGGTTGCCAAGGTCATGCTCTTCCTGGCTTCGGATCTGTCCTCATATGTGACCGGACAGGTCGTCAGAATTGACGGGGGAATGCGATGAACGGCAGCTTGTTGCTGAAGGGAAAGAACGCCATCGTCACCGGCTGCGCCAAGGGCATCGGCAAGAGCATTGTGGACACGTTTGCGAGGAATGGGGCCAACCTCTGGGCCTGTGCTCGCAAGCCGAGCGAGGCGTTCGCAGAGCACACGGCAAGGCTGGTCCAGGAATGCGGCGTCGAGATCACGCCGGTATACTTCGACTTGATGGACAGCGAGCAGATGAAGGCGGGTGTGCGAACCATCATGTCGGCCAAACGAAGCGTCGACATTTTGGTGAACAACGCCGGCATCACCCACAACGCGCTTTTTCAGATGACTTCCAGGGAGAAGCTTCTTGAACTGTTCGAAGCGAACTTCTTTTCCCAATATCTATTTACCCAGTACATCGCCAAACTGATGGTCCGTCAGAAAAGCGGCAGCATCGTCAACGTGGCCTCGACGGCGGCACTTGACGGGAATGCGGGGCGCTCAGCTTACGGGGCCAGCAAGGCGGCGGTTGTTTGCGCCACGAAGGCCATGGCGGCCGAGCTCGCCGAGCATGGGATTCGGGCTAATGTGCTCGCACCGGGAATTACCCAAACAGATATGGTGGCCCAGAGCATGACCGAACAGGTGATTCGCGAAACGGTCGAGGCTACCTGCCTAAGACGGATGGGCCAGCCGCTGGAGATCGCGAGCGCGGCTCTGTTCTTGGCCTCGGACCTGTCCTCCTATGTCACCGGTCAGGTGATTCGTGTGGATGGCGGGATGTGAGGGCGTATGGACGAGCGAGAGCAGATCATCGAACGAATAGCTGCAGCCACAAAGAGAATGCGCGCCCGCGCCTTGGCGATGGCGTTGCAGGCTGGGCCGAACGGGGCCCATCTGGGCTCTGCGCTTTCGATCATGGAGATCACCGCGACACTCTATTGTGGGGTCATGAAGATCGATCCGAAGAATCCTCGCTGGGAGGATCGAGATCGGTTCATTCTAAGCAAAGGCCATGGCGCGCTTAGCCTTTACACGGCGATGGCCGAAGCTGGCTTGATTGGATCTGAGGACCTGGATACCTTCGAGATAAACGGCGGGGACTTCCCCGGACAGCCCGCCATGAACATGGACAAGGGCATCGAGTTTTCTAGCGGGAGCCTTGGCCACGGACTCTCACTTGGCGTCGGTGTTGCCTTGGCGGGAAAGCGGAGGGGCAAGGATTTTCGGACCTTCGTGTTGATGGGAGACGGTGAATGCAACGAAGGCACGGTGTGGGAAGCCGCCATGGCAGCATCGCATTTTGCTCTTGGCCAACTGGTTGCCATCGTTGATAGCAATAAGCTGCAGAGCGATGGTCCGAATTCTGCCATCTTGGATATGAAGGATCTGGTCAGCAAGTGGCGAAGTTTTGGCTGGGATGCGGTGGAAGTTGATGGTCACGATCCAACGCGCCTCTACGACGTCTTCATGGCACAAAGGGTGGCTGCGGACATGCCTTTTGTCGTCATTGCCAACACGGTCAAAGGCAAGGGCGTGTCCTTCATGGAAAACAACAATGAATGGCACCACAACCGGCTGTCGAAAGAGCAGCACGATGTGGCCGTGGCGGAGTTGGAGAAGTAGTTCGCATGCTTCCCATTAACGCTGCTAACGCCAGGGTGTGGTCGATGCTCGGTTCGCGTGGCACCTTCGGTGTGGCCATGTTGGATCTCGGTGCGACCGCAGATGACCTCATGGTTCTGACGGCAGACCTGTCGACGACCTCCGGCCTCGATCGGTTCAGAAGTACGTATCCCGCCAAGTTTGTGAACGTCGGGATTGCCGAACCCAACATGATCGGAGTCGCGGCGGGGTTAGCCAAGGAAGGCAACGTGGTCTTTGCGACGACGTTCGCCACCTTTGCTGCGATGAGGAGTTACGAGCAGGTCCGACTCAACCTAGGCTACATGGGCCTGAACGTGAAAGTGGTCGGCCTGGCGAGCGGGTTTGCCATGGGCATGTTCGGCAACACACATTACGGCATGGAGGATCTGGCCCTTATGCGGGCTGTGCCCGGACTGACCGTGTTGTCTCCTGCTGACGGCGCTGCCGTCGTGAAGATGGTTCACGCGGCATACCGTCACAAGGGTCCGGTGTACATCCGATTGACCGGGGCAATGGGCAACCCTGTCGTCTACAAGCAGGATTTCGACCTTGAGATTGGCAAGGCAATCACGCCCTGCGAGGGCGCGGACCTGACCATCATTGCCACGGGTACGATGGTCTACGAATCGATGGTTGCGGCCCGCTTGCTGAAGGAAGACGGGATTTCCGCGACCGTGGTTGATATGCACACCATCAAGCCACTCGATACATCGGCAGTTGACCGGGCTTGTGCGACGTCCAAGCTCATCGTGACTGTCGAGGAGCACGGCATCATAGGGGGGCTCGGCGGAGCGGTTGCAGAGTACAAGGCAGGGCTGAAACAATCGCCAAGGCAGGTTTTCATCGGGATCCCCGACCGATTCGGGAAGGCCGGGGATTACAAGTACCTGCTTGGCAAGTATGGACTTACGGGAGCACAGATTGCGGAACGCATAGCGAAGGAGCTGGAGTAGATGTCGGTAGTCCTGCGCGTGCCCGACCGTGGCCAGGTTTCCCTGCAGGAAGTCCTTCACGTGGTCCAGGAGCCCGGTGAGACGCTTGAGCCGTTCGCCGAGTCGTTGTTGACCTTTGCCGGCGAGCTGTCCAAGCGCTTGATGGCCCATCCAGCGGCACGTCAGTTTCCAGACGTGGTGGCGCTCGCATATTGGATGCGGCCTACCGAGCTGCGGCGGCTTGGTGAGCGGTTTAGGAGCCGTCTGGATCCCAAGGTCGTGCCCGTGGCCCGCGGCCTGGTCTTTCACGTGCCCCCTTCCAATGTGGACACAATGTTCGTCTACTCGTGGCTTCTGGCGCTTCTGGTCGCCAACCGCAATATCGTTCGCCTTCCCACCCAGACCCCCGCACAAGTTGAGCTGCTTTGCGACGTGCTCCAAGGTTTGCTGGCGGAGCCGGCATTTCAGGCGTTGGTCCCCACCACCGCGATGGTGCGGTACGGTCACGAAGAGGAGATCACAGCGGCCTTCTCTGCTGTGGCCGATGTTCGCATGATCTGGGGCGGTGACGAGACAGTGGCCACCATCCGGCGGGTCCCCCTACAGGCACGTGCCAAGGAGATCTGTTTCGCTGACCGCTACTCGTTGAGCGTGATGGGCGCACGAGCTTTCCTTGAATGCCGCGAGGAAGAGCGGGTTTCTCTGTGCCAGCGTTTTCACAGCGACATTCGCTGGTTCGATCAAATGGCGTGTTCGTCGCCGCGCCTGCTGGTGTGGGTAGGCGGCAAGGAAACCTGCGAAGATGCAGGCGCGCTCTTTCGAACCCTTCTGGCCGCTGCGGCCCTGCAGGCCGGTTATGCTCCACAGATCTCCAGCGTGCTCAGCAAGGAGGCGTTTGCGTTCAGCGCCATCCTCGACAAACCGGTGGAGCAGTATTTCCGGCTCGGAAACGCGCTCACCATTTTGCGTCTCTCGTCGTTGAAAGGCCTCGATCGTGCGCACTGCGGGGCCGGCCTGCTCTACGAGTGTTTCGCAGACGGGCTCGACGACCTGCTGGTGTTCATAGGGTCCAAAGACCAAACCTTGACCTACTTCGGCGTGCCAGAGGATGAGCTAAGAGCCTGGGTCAGGCGCGCCGGCACTCTATCGGTGGATAGGATTGTGCCAGTAGGGCAGGCGCTGGCCTTTCAGGCGATCTGGGACGGATTCGATTTGCTCCACGAGTTGGTCCGTCATGTCCATGTGGAATAGGCAAGCAGGAGAAACGGGATGAACCGAATCATCATCGTGGGCGCAGGTGGTCTCGGTCGAGAAGTGGCACTCTACCTGCGCGAGAGTCACCCCGGCATCCCGTGCGCGTTCATCGACGACAATCCGCGTGCCCTGGAGGGCCACGACCCGAGCATGCCGCTGCTGGGATCGGTGCAGGGATGGAAACCCAGCCCCGATGACTTGTTCGTGATCGCCGTCGGAGCGCCAGCTACGCGGCAGAAGCTCGCAGCGCTGCTCTCAACCCAAGGCGTGCGTTTTCTCACGCTGATCCATCCGCGAGCCCTGGTGGCGCCCAATGCCACGCTCGGGGTGGGGGTTGTTGTCGGTCCCTTTTCCTACGTCGCTCCAGAGGCACGAATTGGGGACCATGTGGTACTGAACGTCTACGCATCAGCAGGTCACGACACGACCGTGGGGGCCTATTCTGTATTGTCTCCCTATGTCACGCTGCTTGGACATTCCGTGCTGGAGGAAGGGGTGTTCATAGGAAGCCAGGCTGTCGTGACCATTGGCAAGCGGGTCGGAGCAGGCGCAAAGGTAGGTGCAGGCTCAATCGTCTACCATGACGTGCCTGCTGGGCAACTCGCGATGGGAAACCCCGCGCGAAACCTGCCACTTCCCAGGGTGGGCTGAGCAGCATGGCATGGCAGTGCATCAGCAAATAGCGTTGAAGGACAGGAGGAGAACTCGGAGGATTTCGTGTTACCGGAAGAAGACATATCTGTTCACGTTCGAGCAAACGGCTCACTTCGGGATGGGAGAGAGACGGTAGATCGACCCAGGGCAGGGGAGAAAGACTTGCGTGTTCTCCATATAGTGCGAACTGACAAGACCGTGGAGAAGTTCTTCCTGCCGATACTGCAGGAGCAGCTGAAATGCGGGCAGACCGTTGATCTTGCGATCGGCGAGCTTGAAGGACCTTCCAACTACTGCGGCATAGTCCCCATTCGATTCGACTTGCCGAGAAACGCATCCCCCTTAGCACTGCTCCGATCCATCGCCTTTCTGAGGACGCATATCAAGCAACAACGCTATGATGCGATTTTGGCCCACATGCCATTGGTGGGCGTCGTAGGCAGACTCGCGGCTGCGTCTGCCCTGAACACGAGAATTGGCTACGTTTGCCACGCTTTTGGCTTCTACCCCACGAGAGGATTGGTCGCGAGGACGGTCTATCGGGTGTTAGAGGTTTGCCTTTCGCAAATAACGGACAGCATTGTTGTTCTGAATGAGCATGACTGGAACTACGTCCAAAGTTCCCGGCTTGCGTTCCGCAACGTGCACAAGCACAAACTGTCGTCGGTTGGCGTTGACGTGCAGTGGCTGCTGCGGGAAGCGCACAAGGTCGATCCCAGGATCACAAGAGCAGGCTTGGGAATTCCCGAAAGGAGCCGCATCGTTTCCTTCATAGGGCGGCTCATCAAGGAGAAGGGAATTCGGAGATTCCTGCAAATTATCGCGGCCATGAAGGGCGACCAGGATGCTCACTTCCTGATTGTGGGCGATGGCCCGCTGTGGCAGGAGGTGAGCACTGCGGTCCACCAGCTCGGAATTAGGGACCGTGTCCATCTGCTCGGGGTGAGAGACGACGTGCCGCAGTTACTGTTCGTCACCGACGTTGTGTGCCTTCCGACCGAAAACGAAGGTTCCCCAGTTGTCCTCCAGGAGGCCATGGTTCTAGGCGCGGCCATCGTTGCGTCGAGAGTTTCGGGATGTACCGATGTTGTCGAGCATGGTCGCACCGGACTGTTGGTCGAGATTGACGATATCGCGGGATACGTCCGCGCGATCCGCACGATTCTGGACGATCCAAAGGTCGCATCTGCCCTGAAGACCAGCGCACGTGAGGTAGCGAACACGGTGTTTGACGTCAGGGTTGTGGCGCCTTGTTGGGCTGAGGCGATCACGCAGATAGCAACAAGGCCAAAGCACTCTACGGCTTCCCTCAAGGCCCTTGGGCTCGTCTTCGCGGCCCTCCATAGGCTGGGGAAGCCCGATTCTTCGAAGTAGCTCAGGGGCAAGTCGCAGGACGATGAGAAGATACGAAACCTACCTCAAACGAACCATGGATGTCTTGGGATCGGCGTTTGGACTACTGTCAACCGCTCCAATCTTGATAGGAACTGCGCTTGCTGTCCGGGCCTCGATGGGACGTCCGGTTCTATTCAAACAGGCGCGCGTGGGGCTGGACGCAAAGCGCTTTGCGCTATTGAAGTTCCGTACGATGAGACCTCCACTTCCCGGAGAGGAATCCAGCGCCGCCGATATTGCGCGGCAGACCCGACTGGGCACGTTCCTCCGCAAGACGAGTATCGATGAGCTGCCTTCACTTTGGTGCGTTCTGAAAGGTGACATGAGTCTCGTGGGACCGCGTCCGCTGCTCGTTCAGTACCTTGAGCGCTATTCACCCGAACAAGCAAGAAGACACCTTGTCAAGCCGGGCATTACGGGATGGGCTCAGGTGAATGGGCGCAACTCACTTTCATGGGACGAGAAGTTCGCCTTGGACGTGTGGTACGTTGACCACCAGAGCCTGTTCCTGGATCTTGGGATACTCGCGATGACAGTCTGCCGAGTGTTGATGAGGACGGGTATCAACGCGGAGAATTCTGTTACGATGTCAGAATTCATGGGGAGCCCGGCGGGCGATTCCCCGTTATCGTCATGACGTTGTGGCCACACCTGGGGCCGCTTGCGGCCTGGAAAAATACTGCGGCCGTCCATGAACGGCTTTCACGTCACGGTGGGACGATGCCCTTGGCGTGGGCAGCCGACAGCGCGCTGCAAACCTGACGAAGGATGCCCAGGCTCCGTTCCACCGGCAGAGGCGCATCCCGCATCACCCTCCCGCGATGCTGCGCGGCCGGCAAAGCCGGCCGACTCCGCACGCGATCATTCCGCCCGTCCCGGCCGACCCGTCCGCAAGTGCCGCCCCACGTCTCCGCCCACGAGCACCCCCGCTCAACCTGCGTTCACCAAGCCGCGGAAGCCTCTGCCTTCTGGAAGAAGGTATCGCTACATCAGATGGGCCGAGCTAATGCGCCTGACCTTCGACTGCAGCGTGGTGGCTCCTGATTGGGCAAGCACGATGGAGCGCATTGCGGCAAAGAAGAAGCATTCGACGAGGACCTTAAGAGCCTTGGGATGTCTTTCCTCGTTCGCTGGGCAAACTTGCAGGGGTGGCTTTTCTCGAATCCCTGTGCTAGGGCTCTTGCTCCGCTCAGGCAGGGTGAGGGCACCGTGAAGCCGTGGAAGAATCACGTCAAGCGTTTCCTGGACATATCCGGGTCAGGCGGGATTCTGATCTGCGCTCCGGTCCTGATCGGCACAGCCGCGGCCATCAAGCTCAGTATGGGGTCTCCGATCCCTTTTTGGGGCAAAGACGTCCCGGGCACAATGGTCGCCCATTCGACCTTCTCAAGTTTCGCACCATGAGACCCACCCGTGGCGGGGAGAGCCCAGCAGCGTCAGCCGCCGCGCGGCTGACGCGCCTGGGATCATTATTGCGTGAAGGCAGCATCGACGAGCTGCCCACCTTGTGGAAGGTTCTCAGGGGAGACATGAGCCTGGTTGGGCCGCGGCCGCTGCTCATGCAGTACCTCACACGCCACACGCCGGAGCAAGCCCGAAGACACCTCGTCAAGCCCGGGATGACTGGTTGGACCCAGGTCAACGGGAGAAACTCGATCAGTTGGGACGACAAGCTTGCTTTGGATGTTTGGTATGTCGATCATCAAAGCTTGATGCTCGATTTCAAGATTCTCGCGATGACTATTCTCAAGGTGTTGCGCCGGGATGGCATCAGTGCGGCGGGTTGTGCGACGATGCCTGAGTTCTTCGGCAGTGTTGACAACCACACGCAACCGGCTGTGGCACATGACCACTAGGGAGATTCTGGTATTCGGTGCCAGTGGGCACGGCAAGGTCGTGGCAGATGTCGCCTTGGCCGCGGGCTATGAAAGGGTCGTGTTTGGAGATGATGATCCCTCGAAGCCGCGGCTGTTGCTTGCCGCGGTCGTCAGCCCAATTTCTGATCGTGTCGTCGTGTTCGGGGTTCCCTGCCGGGTTGTTTCAGAGGTGTAGACTTCGTGGAACGGCTCTATCTCTCTCCGCCCCACATGGGCCACCTCGAGCGCGATCTACTCCTCGACGCGTTCGACTCCAATTGGATAGCACCACTAGGGCCTCATGTGGTCGGCTTCGAGGCAGAGATGTGCGAAAAGCTCGGTGTCGGTCACGCCGCAGCGTTGTCGAGCGGCACGGCGGCGCTTCATCTCGCGCTACTCAATCTCCACGTGGGTGCCGGAGACACCGTGCTGGTTTCGAGTCTCACCTTCGCGGCGACGGCCAACACCGTGATCTATTGTGGCGCCGAGCCGGTGTTCATCGACACAGCGCCCGACTCCTGGTGCCTTGACCCGGGACTTGTCGAGGAAGAACTCAAACGTTGCGCCGATTCGGGCCGGCTGCCCAGGGCCCTGATCGCCGTTGATCTGTATGGCGACTGCTGCAACTACCAGGCGCTCGGCACGATCTGTGCTCGCTTTGACGTTCCGGTGATTGAAGACGCCGCCGAAGCTCTCGGCTCGCGTTCACAGGGCAAGTCGGCTGGAACCCTTGGGGCGATGGGAGTCCTATCGTTCAACGGCAACAAGATCATTACCACCTCGGGCGGGGGCATGCTGCTCTCGGACCGTGCGGATTGGATTCACAACGCGCGGTTCCTCGCGACACAGGCTCGTGATCCAGCCCCACACTATGAGCACACGCACGTAGGCTACAACTACCGGATGAGCAACCTACTGGCCGCGGTCGGGCGCGGTCAGCTTCGGCAGCTCGATAGCCGGGTGGCCGCGCGGCGGGCCATCTATTTACGCTATCAAGAGGCGTTCGCAGACATGCCTGGGATATCCTTTCTGCCGCCAGCCGCCGGGTGCGAGGCCAACCGCTGGCTGACGGTCGTTCTTGTGGATCCAGAAATGTTTGGAGCGTCGAGAGAGGATCTTCGCGTCGCGCTCGAGCGGATGAACATCGAGGCACGTCCAGTTTGGAAGCCCATGCACCTGCAGCCCGTGTTCGCCGGCGCGAGATTTGTCGGTCCGGGGCGCGCAGACGATTTGTTCCGCAAGGGTCTGTGCTTGCCGAGCGGTAGCGCGATGCGCACGGGCGATCAGGAGCGCGTCGTGGAGATCATCCGCACCACGCACGGGCACACCCGGAAAGTCTGCGGTGGACGCCGGCGCAAGGAGGAATGAGAAGATGGCGCAACGGCCAGAGCGACTGAAGTCCCAGTCGCCGACGGGCAACTCCGGAGACATGGGCCCCCTGATCATCAGGGGGACGCAATTCATTGTCGACCTGGCCGTGCTCTCGGCGGCCTGGTGGCTTGCGTTCCTGCTGCGATTCGAGCGCGCGCTCGGAGTTGAAGTACTCAAGCTCGCCTTTTTCACTTGGCCCTACGTCTTGCTCCTGCAGTACGTCGCGCTCGTGCTATTCGAGGTCCCTCGGTTCTCGTGGCGTTACGTTGGCATGCGCGAAGCGCAGCGTATTGTGGCCGCCTTGGCCGCGGCGACTGGCGTCCTCGTGATCATGCGGCTGACACTGATTGAGGTCGGCGGCTACACGAAGTTCGTCATCATTCCGCTCGGTGTTGCAGCGATCGACTGCGTTGTGGCGGTGATGGGAATCGCAGGCGTCCGCGTGTTCAGGCGCTTCATTGCCGAGCGCGAGGAGCGCCGGAGAGGAGGTGCCATCCAGACCAACGCAAGACGCACGCTGTTGATAGGTGCCGGGCGTGCAGGTGTCATGGTCGCCAAGGAGGTCATGCAGAACCCCCAGGTCGGCATCAACGTCGTGGGGTTCGTCGACGATGATCCTGCCAAGATCGGCACGATTATTCAGGGCCAACGCGTCCTTGGCGACACGGCCTCGCTGACCAAGATCGTGACCGAGAAGAATGTCGAGCAGGCTATCATCACCATCGCTTCTTCTTCGGGGGCTTCGATTCGCCATATCGTCAAGACCTGCGAAGACATCGGGGTGCCTGTGCGAATCATCCCGGGCATCTACGAAATCCTCGAAGGGAGCGTCAATCTTACGCGCATCCGCGAGGTGACGATTGAAGATCTCCTCGGGCGCGAAGCCGTGGAACTCGACCTGGTGGCGATCCGCGAGTTTCTCATGGGGAAGCGCGTGCTTGTTACTGGCGCGGGGGGGTCGATCGGATCGGAACTCTGCCGCCAAATCGCGCTGTTCGGGCTCGCCAAGCTGGTCCTGCTTGAGCAGGCTGAGAACGCGCTGTTCTACATACACGGAGAGCTTTCCAAAGAACATCCTGGCCTCCCGCTCGTGCCGTGCATCGCTGACATCTGCGACACAAACCGGATAGACAACGTATTTGCCAACGAACAGCCCCAGGTCGTGTTCCACGCGGCTGCCCACAAGCACGTACCGATGATGGAGTGGAATCCCGGCGAGGCTATCAAGAACAACGTGTTTGGCACCCGCAAGGTGGCTGACGCGGCCGATCGTCACGGCGTCGAAACTTTTGTGATGATCTCAACTGACAAGGCTGTCAACCCGACCTCGATCATGGGGGCTTCAAAGCGTGTCGCCGAGATCTACGTCCAGGCGCTCTCGCAGCGGTCCAAGACGAGATTTCTCGCTGTGCGCTTCGGCAACGTGCTCGGCTCCGCCGGCTCCGTGATCCCCATTTTCAGAGAGCAGATCCGCAAAGGTGGGCCTGTCACAGTAACCCATCCAGAGATGCGCCGGTACTTCATGACCATTCCCGAGGCCTGCCAACTTGTCATGCAAGCCGCCACGCTCGGCCACGGCGGCGAGATCTTCGTGCTCGACATGGGGCAGCCGGTGAAGATAGTCGACCTCGCGCGTGACCTTATCCACCTGTCTGGATTTTCCGAGGAGGAGATTCGCATTGAGTTTTCGGGAGTCCGGCCCGGCGAGAAGCTCTACGAGGAGCTCTCGACGTGCTCCGAAACCATGGTGAAGACCCGCCACCCCAAGATATTCATCGGCAATATTGACGCCTACCCGCTCGAGAGCATTGAGGCGAGCCTAAAGCTCCTCAAGGAGACAACGGACGCCAAGAATCCCACCGCAGTGAGAGAAGTGTTTCACAAGATCGTGCCCGAGATGCAGCGATCGTAGCCGGCCACTGTGTAGGTCGTCCCCTCACGTCGCCTAGCCTAGCTGGTCGCCCTGTAGTAGCGCCCATAGGGCGCGTAGTAGCCGTAGCCGTAGCCGTAGCCGCTGCCCTTGCGATCGGTTCTGTTGATGACTATGCCGAGAATGCGTGCCCCCGCATCGGTAAGCTGACGTCGTGCGAATTGGGCTGCCTCGCGCGTGGTATGTCCAGCACGCAACACCAGAACCACACCGTCGGTGACGCTGCCGATTATCGCGGGATCGGTGACGGGTGCAATGGGCGGGGAATCCAACACTACCCTGTCGTAGCTGCTGCGACACTGGGCCAGAATTTGACGAAAACGCTCGGTGTGCAGCAGTTCGGCCGGGTTGGGCGGCATGGGACCACAGGGCAGGACATCCAAGTTGGGAACCTCGGACTTGCAGATGGCATCCTCCAACTGCAGATCGCCGGCCATGACGTTTGAAATGCCCTTGTCCGACTTGAGGCCAAAGGACTTGTGAATGCGAGGCTTGCGCATGTCAGTGTCGACGAGGAGCACGCGGCCGCCGGCCTGGGCCATGGTCACGGCCAGGTTGATGGCCACCGTGGTCTTGCCATCCTGGGGACCTGGGCTGGTAACGGAGAACAGTGAGAACTCTTTCTGAGCCGAGATGAAGAGCATGTTGGTTCGGATGGACCGACAGGCCTCGGCGGCCAGTGAAGTGGGATCCTTGAATACCGCCAAGTCTCGCTCAGGAGCGTCCGCGATCAGGTGCCGCTTGGCTTGCGAAAGCATGGGAACGACGCCTAGCAGCGGGGCGCCGACCAATGCCTCCGCCGCCTCGGGGCTCTTGACCGTGTTGTCCATGGATTCCACTGCGAAAGCGAGCAGCAGGCCGAAAACCAGACCAACCACCATGCCGACGCTCAAGTTCACGGCCAAACTGGGGCTGGCGGCGGCACGCGGAGGGGTGGCACGATCGAGGATACGCACGTTGTTGGCTTTCAGCATGCCGGTCAGATTGATCTCCTTGTGGCGCTGATTGATGAGGCCATAGACCTTGTTGTTGTTCTCGGCGTCGCGTGCCAGAGGACGGTATTCGGTTTCCAGTTTGGCTAGCTCCAGCGCCTGTTGCCTTTCATGGCTCATCCACTTGGAAAGCGACGACTCGGTTTCGACCAAGGCCTGATACCGCTTGTCAAAGGCCTTCAGGACATTGTCCAGCTCCTTGCTGTAGTCGCGCTGAACCGCCGCCAACTGGTGCTGTATGGTATCTATCTTCGGGTGTTTCTCCCCATAGCGCGATTCTAGGTCAGCTTTGATTTTCAGCAGATCCAGGTAGTTTTCCCGCAGTTTCTCCACGACGGGGTTGTCGCGAATCTCGGGCAGGCTTTCGCGTTCGCTGATGTCGCTTCGGGCCGCCAAGATCAGCTTGCGGATCGATTCGATTTCGATACGCCTGGCCTTCACGTCGGTCATCTTGGTGTTGAGGCTTTGCAGATTCTGCCGAGTCATGCCCTGTTTGTCGTCAAGATTGACATCTAGGAGGTTGCGCTCTTTGCGGAACTTGTAGAGTTCCATTTCTGAGTCCTCGAGTTGCTTGCGCAGGCCCACGGTTTGCTCGCCCAACCAGGTTCCCGCCGAGCGTGCGCCCTCAAGCTTGAAGTCGAGGTTGCGCTCGATATAGGTGTCGGCAAAGGCGTTGGCGATGCGGGCGGCCCGTTCGGGATCGACGTCACTTACCACAATGTTGGCAATTCGCGACTCGCGCACGCCAGCGACCTTCACCGCTCTCAGGAGACGCTCGACCAGGACTTGGTGGTCGGCTTGGTTGGAAGGGCCAACACCTCCGCCATAGGCCGGGTCACTGTCCAGACCCAAATGATCGATCACCCGTTGGGCAATCTCTCTCGATCGGATTATCCGGTATTGGGTCATGTAGAACTCGCGGGTGGAGGCCGCCATCTCGATGACTTCCTTCACGTTCTCCAATACCTGCGGTGCGGTTGACTCGATGACCAATGAGCAGGTGGCCTCGTAGGTCTTGGGTTGGCGGATGGTGAAGACGAAGGCAGCGGCCAGGCTGACCACCAGCACGGTGGTAGCAAGCCGCCAGCGTTTGCGCAATACAGTCAGGAGGTGCAGCAAGTCCCGGGTGGGCCCAGCGGCCTTTAGCGGTTGTGGGGATTCGGACTCCATGAATCCCCCGACGCTAGCCCCAAAAATGGCCTCGCGCAATGATGCGAGGCAGACTTATCAAGGCAGACTACGCCAGCAAGAGGATGAACTTCGTCTGGGAACGCATCAGTGATAGCGTGCCCAGAAGTGCCCCAACTCCCCGCCAAGACTGGCCACCATCGCTGTCCTCGCTGTGGCTCTCGCCTGGCGCATGACGAGGCCGTCGGGACCGCGGGACGGCTTGCCAGGCTCATCTTTCTCCGTGGGCTGCGCTGCAAGCCCGACTGCGGCTGGCGCGGTTTTCGCTTTTCGCGGAGTCTATTTCGTCGGCGCAAGCGAAGGCTGATGTACGTCCTGCTGGTCGTTCTCTTCATCGCGACGGCGACCTGGACCGTGCGCTACTTGCTCGCGCGGGTCGGTCCGCGCGCACCGGAAGACGACGGCATCCGGGAGGTTCAGTAAGCACCCCTGGACGCGGAAATCGAGGCCTCTGGCAGTCGCCCTGGACGGTTCGCATGACCACGCTAGGTCCAGCTACCTATCGTCGACGCCTGTATGGGCAGGCGAGACACTATCTACCTCAAGCTGCTTCTTGTCGCGTTGAATTCTTGCTAGCGCACCGCGGGCCTCCGCGTTCGTCGGGGCGCGGCGGAGCACGCCATTATAGGCGTCAATGGCGGTGGTGATCCCGCCACTTTCTTCCGCTGCTTTGGCCAGGGCCAAGAGCAGTCCGATGTTGTCAGGATTCTGCGCGAGCGCGGCTTGGTACTCGGAGATGGCTCGCGTGAACTGGCCGCGCCGCTCGAAGGCATGTGCGGCTGCGAGGTTGGCCTCGGTGCTGGGTGCGCCAGCCTCGGAAAGCGCTGCGCGCAACCCGGCCAAGGCTTGGTCGATGGCCTGCCACCGATCGGTTTGCATCAGCAGGGCCAGGCGCTTGCGGTTCAAGTCCACGTCCGCGGGTGAAAAGCGAAGGCCGTTTTCAAGGATGGCGAGGGCTTCGTCCCGGTTTTCCGGCCGCAGCAAGGCGATCTCGGCGGCCATCAGGGTCGCGCGCGGATCGCGCGGCGCAATTTCCAGGGCGCGCTGGCTGGCCTTTTGTGCGGCGGGGACGTCTTTTGCGGCAAGTGCGATCTGCGTTTGCACCAAATGGAACTCAGCGCTTTCGGGGTTGCTGTCAAGATTCAGGGTCTCCCTGGCTGCGTCGGTGAGTCCGTGCGCGAGCAGGTAGCGGCTGATCTGGTAGCGACTTTTGTCGTCGGCCAGCGTGGCCAGTTCCCCCGCCTTGGCACCGTTCTTGAAAAGTTCGTCGAGTGCGCCCCCTAGTCTGGCGCGCGATTCGGTGACGACGATCTTCCATTCCAGCAAGGCCTGGCCGTGGCGGCCGAGCCGCCACAGATCGCGGGCGGTTTCCTCGTGCGCCCCCAGGCACAGCGGGCAAAGCAGCATGGCCCGGTTGAGCAGGCGCAGCCGCGCCCCGATGCTGGCCCCGTCAGTGCCGCCCTTTTCGAGATAGTGGCGTCGATCTGTTTCCGCAACCCTCTCCCCGAGAGGGAGAGGGCCGGGTGAGGGGGCCGCCAGGCCTGCACGGAACGTGGTTCGGGGCTTGAGCGGCCCCTCACCCGCCGACGCGGACGTCGGCGGCCTCTCCCCGACGGGGAGAGGCACGGATTTCGATTGGCCGGGTTCCACGCCATCACGTTGCTTGAGCGGCCCCTCCCCGACGGGGAGAGGCACGGATTTCGATTGGCCGGGTTCCACGCCATCACGTTGCTTGAGCGGCCCCTCCCCGACGGGGAGAGGCACGGATCTCGATTCGCCGGTTTCCACGCCATCACGTTGCTTGAGCGGCCTCTCCCCGACGGGGAGAGGCACGGATCTCGATTCGCCGGTTTCCACGCCATCACCTTGAAAAATGTGCCTCCGGGGTTCAAGCCGGGCCTCGGCCAGGGCGTAGGCGTAGTCCGTCGGATGGGCGAGCGAGGCTGCGTGGGCCAGGGCGCGGCTAGCCGGGGTCAAGGGCGGCTGCAACAGGGCATCGAAATCGCGCGCAGCCGGGGCACGCAGAAGCCCGATGCCGGCCAGGGCTGCGAGGCATGCGACGGTGGCGAAGATCATCGGGCTGCGCCTGGGCGCGGGATCCTCTGCCGGGCTGGCCTGCCTTCCGAAGATGGCTCCGAGAAGAGCGCAGAAAGGCAGCAAGACTCCCAAGGTTTCGAGCCCGAAGTCCACCAAGTTG